>Ga0325403_1006298_pt1 | contig 11276 bp, 6 predicted proteins | sample PopdelMetagenome_19_FD_205665 | JGI IMG/M metagenome (GOLD analysis project Ga0325403, IMG submission 205665) | Populus deltoides microbial communities from Bellville, Georgia, United States - Xylem-PdKOR-R4 | ecosystem: Host-associated > Plants > Phyllosphere > Stem > Wood/Secondary xylem...
TCAAAATTTTAAAAGCTTGACTATAGAGGCCTATTTTTCTATTCACAAAGGTGTTTTTTGTAATATTTATTTTTGTACTAGAGGCGATGTTGTATTTTCATACATGAAAAATAAAAAATAAAGAAGTAGTTGGGCGTGTATCGCGTGCATTGCATGCTTGTGTTGCTCCGCCACCTTCAAACGACGAGTTCAACTGTCGATGGTGGTCCAAACTATTTTTTCACCGTGTCATTCAATTCGTGTCAGCCTTTTCTTACTTGCTGTGTGACGTGTGTGGTCAACGGACTTCCAATGTAGTGTTGACGACATTTTCTTTTTTTTTTTTCTTTTATCTTTCCTTTTAGAAACTCGTGCCTAGCCCTATAAATTCCAAATTAGCCCTTCAAGTTTGTTGTCTATTGATTTCGTTTCTCCTTTTTTTATTTTTATTTGTTTTATTTTAATTAATTTCTAAAATTTGATTTTGTTTTCAATTTCATCATCTTTTAATTTATTAATTTGTTAAATTTAGTTCTTATTCTTTTTATTTTTGTTTTTTTATTTAAGATAGTTCAAATTTATTAATTCTTTTTTTATTGTTTTTTTTGTTGCTTTGGTAAGTTTTTTAAATTGCGATTTTTTTCTAATTTTATTATTCAATATTAAATTTGATTGAAAATTAAACTTCTTAATTGAACCCAAGTTTGTGATTTCATGGGTTGTAAATATGGAATATTAACTTAGGTTTAAAATATTCTTCTAGATCAATTAATGTAGATTGAAATACTAAATTTAGTATTTTATCTTATAAAAACTTTAACACTCATCCTCCTTCAATTATCGTGGATTAACCATTTTTAAGTTTGAGACACTCGAACCTTTTACACAATTATTATTTTGATAATTATCTTAAACATGAAGAATGAGATAATTTTTTTATCCTTATCCAAAAATTATTTTTCTTTTTTATTTATGATGCAACCCTATCATTGCATAATATCCATCTTACCAAAGATTTTTACAATACTTTGGTATAATCAAATTGTATATACATCATATCTTCAACTACTCATACAAAGGTTCATTTAATATAAAAAAAGAAAGAAATTTTTTAGTTTGTGACACTCAAACCTTTTACACAATTATTATTTTGATAATTATCTTATACATGAAGAATGAGATAATTTTTTTATCCTTATCCAAAAATTATTTTTCTTTTTTATTTATGATGCAACCCTATCATTGCATAATATCCATCTTACAAAAGACTTTTACAATACTTTGGTATAATCAAATTGTATCCACATCACATCTTCAACTACTTATACAAAGGTTCATGTAATATATAAAAAAAACTAAGAAATAAACATTTGGTATCATTATTGAAGTGTAAAAAAGAATGCATGTGCAAAATTTCACAATAGATAGCACATATAATAAGCATATTTGCATTCATTTATTTCAATAACTTTTTCTTAGTTGTATAAACAAACACATCAATATAAAACTATACATGTACAAAATTGTTATCAAAATATAACGACAACTATAGGGACAGTCTCAAATATTAGCAATCTTTTTACGGGTGTATTCACGCTATTATTTGTTTATATAAGATTTCCTTTTTTTTTCCTGCCATATATCTTCTGGTGGAACCCCCAAATCTTATCTCACCGCGTTAGTCTTGTTTATACTTGTATCAATATTAACTCTTTTAGATTACATATATAATATATCCTTATCATTGTTCATTCTAAGAAACTTAAAATAAGAATTTTTTCATATTTGTTCATAATATTTATCTTACTTTTCAAAGCATACACTACCACATTCATTTATTTCATCCAATGATCACACTTCATACTAAAATTGATCAATATCACTACCCAATCTTTGTATTTTAACTTATTAATAAGTTTGGATTTATTAATCCGAATAGATACTTATAACTCGTGCTTTAGTTATATTTCTGGACTCATTAAACTCATTATTTACTTATCTCATATTTTAGTCATATTCTTGGGTTCATTTGTTATTTCCATACTCAAAACTCATTCTATATCATCTATATTTATCAATATATTTTGGTACTTCTAGTACATGTTTTACGACAATTATGTTCATTCACTCATTTTCATCTTGACATCTCAAGCTTTATTTAATTTATGCATTCATGATTCCATTTAAATAATCTTAAATGCTTATTTAATTAATATAAATAATTGTATCCCTTGATCCCAATTCTATATCCATAACTTATAATTTAAGTCAACCATATTCAACGATCCATTTCAATATTTCAAGCCTCAATTTGTATTAATCAACCTTCATTAATTAACCCTATATTTATAGCTTATACCATTCATCATTCATACACTAATCGACTCATCTCGATAATTCATAGTTTTTATTTTGCACTATTCATATTCCTTATTTAATTTAAAATACTTATAACTCAAGTGCAAAGCATAATAACTCTGCCATTATGATCCATTTATAATTTTGCATATTAGGTCAGCCCTTGCAACCAATATAAAGTTTTACACAGATATCCCATCTTCACAATTGATTTAATTTCCATACATTAATCCCGTCGTTGCACTATTGCGGTCAATTTGAATTTCACTTATTAATTTCCCTATTATAGTTAATTCAAATCTTACTTATTGAATTCGCCATTGTGATCTATTCAAATCTCACACATTAATATTCTTGTCATAAAAACATATTCCTTTTATATCATTTCCCTTCTCGTTGGCAAGTTTTCACTAAATAATATTTTCCTGCCCTATAGGCGATATTCATATAATGTATTTTCTCATTATGAATAGTTATACATAATGCATATAATTTTCTTCGCATTCATTACACAAATAATCAGTTAATTAAAAAAGATAAGAGAGCGACCCTTACAACAATTCTTATATTTCACCTATTATCCCGCCTTGAAAGCAATTTATTCTTGAAATTATATTATCATGCCCCAAAAGCAATCATTTCTTAAAATTCTATTATCCTGCCTCGGAGGCAATCCATTCTTGGAATTCTAATATCCTGTCATAAAGGTATAATTCATTTGATATCATTCCCTGCTCTAAAGGCATAATTCATGCTTTCGTTTCAGAAACATTATCCAATCATTCTCATTCCATTTCATGACTACAACATGATATAAAAATCTCAAAATTATAAATAAAGTTGTACTAAATTTAAAAGGACAAGGTGTTGAGCACCTACCTAGTCCTCTTGCCAAACATGCTTCTCATGTCGAAGGTCCAATTCCCAAAATCTCTTCTATAAAAGAAGATATATATATATATATATATGACTCCATATTTAATGTTTATAAAATTTCATTTGTTCTTAACATCTCATAATTATCAATTTTTCTAATTAACTTTACCCACATAATATTGTTTTTTGCCACTTCATTTTAGTTATTTTTCACAATCTTTACCGTGCCATTACCACCCATTTATTGATTTTTCTTTATACCAAGCCTTTTTCCATTATTTGTTTTCCCAAACTTCTCTAATTACAAAGAAATAACAACACTACCTAAATTTTCTTCTTTTCTTTTTGTTCATTAAACCAACATTCACAATTTGTTTTAACTATAATTCCTAATCATGAATGATAATACAACATATAAATTTAACTAGTCAAATCATATACAATAGAGAACCTTTTCTCCCTAAATATGGTCGACCTTAACCCTAGCAAATTTTCTATTTTCTTCCTTCATTTTGTTCCATTTATTATATCTCCTTCATTTTCCCGAAATTAAACCCATATGTCTATTTGATTGTCAATATAATTACATAGCAAGATTCTTTCTAAACTTTCATGATTATAATCTTCCATCATATGTTACAAATACCCAACCCATTTACCTAAAAATTCATTCTATCATAATTTTTCATTAATACACATGACATAACTTCAAAAGTATAAACCAATTTTTACTCCTCCTCCCCTTGCCCCAAATCCAGCTAGCCTTAAATGCTAGGGTTTTTTTTTTTTAATTTTATAATCAAGTCTAGTTTACATCTCTATAAGCTAACTCAACCCATTTACTTAAAAACTCAAATTTGTTTTCAACATTTCTCAAGAACCCTAGAATCAACATATTTGGGGGCTCTTTATTTATTCCTTATAAAACTATTAGAACTATGAAATAAATAGTAGAGGACATCTTACCAAGCAAGTTTGAGTTCAATTTGTGGTTTTATTAGCAAACTCTTATTCTTCTCCTTCTTTTTTGTTCACACTTTTAGCTTCTCCTTTTTCCTCTCTACTCTAAAAACCATCCATCACCCTCTCTATATTCCTTTGTGTTTGCTTCTACTTTGTTGATTATATAAAATTTTTTTCCTTCAATCTCACCATTTGAAAGGACATGAATATGGTTTTGGAGAAGAAATTAATATGTGAAGAACCTCCCTCTCTTTATTATGTTGGCTGTTGGCCTTAAAAGAAAGAAATGAATGAGTTTTTAGTTTATTTACCATAATGTCATTACTCACTTTTTTATGTGTTGTTTGGATGTAATTTACATAGCCAACAATACTTGTTTATATTGTTTTACGCCTAAATTCTTTGATGTTGCTAATCTAATTCTCAATGGTAATTTAATTTATTTTTTTCTTTCAATAGTCATCTCTTACTTAAAAATAATCAATGTCATCTATCCATTTTTTAACCCAATTTTCATTATCTAACATAATTTTATGATTGGATTCATTAATCCAAATTGTGTTTTACCCACATATATGATTCCTTAATCTCATTCTTCCACTTAGCTCGATACTTTGATCATCTTCATGGATTTATTTAGCCTATTTGTAACAATTTTTCTTTTTCATTATCATTTCATGATTGAAAATTACCATATCTAGAACTAATTTATCAATTTTAAACTAGGGATTACATAGTTGATCGAGGTTACTACTATATTTTTATATCTTTTTTGCACAGTTAAATTACTAGAATACCTTTATAAGTAAAACAACACTTAACTTAGGTCTAGGTTTTTTTTTTTTTTATAACTTCACTCTTAAAGCTTGACTTCAATGGATTATTCGTAATCTTATAAGCAATTTGGTCTTTTAATAATATCAATAATAATTAAAAAAAACTATATTTTTATTTCATTCTTCAATGTTGGATTAGTTGGGAAGTAGACTTCACTAGTGATTTTTTTTTCTTACTTTGTATAGAGTTATCACGGTTTCAAACAAACATCTATTTTAGGGTTGATCCTTCAAATTGCGAGAATTTATTTTTTATCATATAATTAAATATTGTTTTAAAAAACCATGTTATTAAACTTAATTGAGTCCATGAATCGAGTTGTGGGGTAACTGAGGTTAACCAATATGCCGTTGTCTAAATACTTATAAAATATTTTCATCTTGAAATTTTTTATAAGCTAAGTCATACTTTTACCATTCATCCAAATTACCTGTGAACCCATGAAATCAATTGATTATATCAGGTAATTCTGATGTAGTTTAATTGGAAACTTTGAACCTATGGAGCCAAGTTGAGAAGTCTTAATATTTACCCGCTTGCATGGGTTTAATGATATTTTCAAAGAATTCCTCACACTCTTAATATTCCTTTTTAGGTTTAAAGAAGTTGGTTCGACCCGCAGTAGAGCATAAGACAATGAACTAGTTTTTATCTTATGGCACGTCATTTGAATATAAAATGTCTCATTTTGATCTATGAAAATATTGATTAACTTATATTTAATAATTGATATTTTAGAAAAAAACATTAGAAACATAATTTTAAAGATAAAGCTTGTAAACAAAATGTATACACACATATTGATTGATGTATTACTTACAAATCTTCTTTACATTATATCATTTTTTTTGCTCAACTCTATATTAACAGGCTTTCTAACTTAAGCATTAGAGAGTCTTCAATACCTAATATGAGACTTGTTTTACATGTGCTCGTGATTCCTAGCTAGTTATCACTAGGTACAATAGCTTTTTTACATTATCTCAACACATTACTAATTCTAGAAATATATTGATTTTTTAGAAATTTTTTAAACATTGTCCTCCCTCTGTGTGTGTGTGTGTGTTGTATTTTTTTTGCTTACCTTTATTATTATGGTGGTTTCGACACTTGTATGGCATTAGGGTTCCTATTTCTCCTAGTACTATTTCCCTCAAGGTGTCCCGGCTCTAGGAGTTGATTCATTGATTAATTGGTGTTGTAGACTAACAACCAATAAGTAGTACCAAGGTTGTCAAAAATAAGTTTTTTGACATGAAATGAAAAATGCAATGTAAACTTAGATCATAAAATGGGATCATAAAATTGTAAAATCATAAGTGAAATTTTTTAACTAATTATATAGAAAATTTCAACCAAGAAAATAACAGTATAACACAATTAAGACAAAAGTAAAATAAACAATACAAAATTCAAACACCTTAAAATATATAGTTCAAATATCAAATTTTCTTATTTCACATTACAAACACCAAGTTATTTATTTTTTTTGGGTGTCAAAAGAAAGAAAAAAGACATAAAAGTTAATAAAAAAAAGCCACCCAACTGCATATTCACACAAACATGAAAAGTTTTACATAAAGTTCTTACCAATTTTAAAGTTTTTTGGTGAATAAATCATAAATCATTTTGATTTGTGACATGTTAGCCTTATGACTACGATAATGATTTAATTATATATTTTGATGATAACATAAACATTTGATATAATAAAACATTGTTTTGATATAGTTTTAATATATGCATATCACATTATTAATATCATAATGTATTCAATGTTTAAATGATTTAAATAAGGATATGTTAATATGCCATGTATATATATACATGTTGCACACACCCTTGCAATGATATAGACAGGTTTACACATTCAATAAATCATCAAATAAGTAAGGAAAGGATTTGTGAAGGTCAAGAACAAAAATCTTGTAGAAATTATAATATTAACTTTATTGATAAAATATTTGTAACAGGATTTTGCCAAATAACACTAGACTTGTTTACGACACCTTATAATAATCACATAACCTAAACAAACCCCAAAAAACCTAAGAAAACCAAGAAAAGACCAAAATACAAAATGGGACAAAATCTGGATAATAACCAAAACGTTCTCACCGTTTTGGAAACAGCAAAGCAGTAGCTAAAACACTCAAACCATTTCTTAAATTGGTCTAACCATTTCTCAAAATGGCTAGTATATTTTTGGAAAATTTCCAAAACCTCTTGGGGTTCTTCATAATTGTCAAACTGATTTTTCCAACAGGCAGAAAATTATGTCTAACAACTAGTTTCTTTTACAAGCTTATAAATAGTCTTTTACTTGCCAAAAACAAGTGTATAACTCCTAAGGAAAAAATATCAAATCGTACTCCCTCTAAAAAAACAATTTACACCACCCTTGTTTCACTTATAATCATCCAAAAACAAGGTGAGGTGTGAATTGATAAAATTTTTCTCAATGACTTAATTTTTAATTCAATCAACTCTACTAAGAAAGTATATTGTGAAAATTATAAGTGATACTCTAAACACTTAATAAAGTCTACTTGAGTCAAAATTATAAGTGGTTTAATATATATCATTCAACAAGTATTAGTGAAATGTTTTCTAGTTTTTAACCTGTAAAAATATTAAGGATAATAGTTCAATCATAAGCCCGCAAAAAGATTGGGTTTGATATTGCACCCATAAAAAGATCATGTAATGGTTTAGTCTCACCCGTTACGAAAACCTGTGTATGATAGTGAAACTCTTGAATGGAAGTTCAATGAGAGGAATAGATGGTTTATCGAACCTCTATAAATCTTGGTGCAATCTCTCTAAAGTCTCACTATTTAATTATCGCATTGATATCGTTTATTGCTTCTGCATTTGGTTGAATGTTTAAATTGAATGTTATAAGGTAAAAAGTTTTTAATTTATAGTTTTACCTTGCACAACTAATGTCATAACCCAATTCTGGGTTATTCCCCAAAATAAATTTTTTTTTCAAAATAAAGACAAAAAATAATAATATAGGCTAGTAACGTGGAGAAAGCAGGCAGGGAAATCAAGTTGTAATTTTTAGAGGAAATTCAAGACCTAATTATGCCCCATTATGCCAAAAAATGGAGAAAAAATGCAAATTCAAGGTTAAATTAAATGATTATTGGATGAATTTGCATAAAAGTTAAGTCCAATGACATAATTAAATTTTTAATAGGCCAATTTGATTTAATCATAGGCCAAATTAAATTTTAATTATGTTTAAGAATTAATTTGGGTCTAATTGAAGGATTTAATTAAGTGCAAGGACTTAATTATACTTTAAATGGGTCAAATTAATTTTATTTGGGGCTTAATTGGTGAAAAATTAAGTTTGGGAGCCTAATTTGGGCTTAATTGAGAAGATTGGAATTTTAAGAGACCAAATTTAATTTTTACCAAGTTAATTGATTGAAATTAGGGGCCAAATTGCAAGAAAATTGAAGTTTTGGGGTCAATTAGGGGTTAAATTGACAAAATTCGCAGCCAAGGACTAATCTGCAACAGGCGCCAAAATTGGGGGGCTTAATTGACAAAATCCGGGGGTCAAATTGAAGAAATTGAAAGTTTAATGGTCAATTAGGGATGAAATTGCATAAATCCGAGACCAAGGACCATATTGCAAAAGGCGCGTAAATCCGGGGCTGAAGTTGAAGTTACGCCAGGACCAAATTGCATTAAATCAGAAGTTGAGGGTCAATTAGGGATTCTATTGGAAGAAATTGAAAGCTGGAGGACTTAATTGAAAATCGGTGAAAATCCCTAATTTTAACCTAAAACGGCGTCGTTTTTTCGTTAAAAAAAAAAAAGAAGAGACTAGGCGACGCATCGCCTGGTCACTGTTCATCATCTTCCCCGTGAAGCTGTCAGGGTGGCAGTTTTGCAGGCGCATTTAATGCCTCGTTTGGCTGCCACAATTGACAACTCGTGCACCAAAATGGCCACCTGAAACCCCTCTATCCCCGAGCATTATCCGTTCAGGCCTATAAACATCAAAACTGCTTCGACGACCGGCCTAAAGTGGCCACCTCGGGCAGCCTTGGACTGTCAAATTTGGCAGTTCGAGGTGCACACTTTGAACGGACGGTCTGGATTCTTCCATTCAAATCAAGGGCTGAACGTTTTTCCCTTGTGAAGACAAGATTGTCCTCTTCCACCGCCTATAAATAGGAGCAGATTTCATGTTCGGAGCAAGAGGAAAATCGAGTGCAAAGTTGACAAAAAAATCAGCCTTTCTCCCTTGTTTTTCATCATTTTCTGCTTTCTCCTTCTCAGTCGCACCTTCGGCCACTACTCCCGCCACCGTCTCTCCCACTACAACCTTCATCACAACCAAACACTCAACAACCTCACGTGGTGGTTGCACCACCTTCCCCCTTCTATCTCTCTTCTCTGTGAAAATCTATTTCCTCTCCACCACCGCAGCTCCAGCAGTAGCAGCAACCACCCTCTCCAGCGGCTTCCACCCTTACCAGCAGCAGTAGAGGCGGCGACTCTCTCCTCATCCGCTCCAACCGCCAGCGACCGCAGCATCGACCGTGACAGCAGCAGCACCTGCAACTCGAGCAGCAACCACCCCGGCGGCTCAACTCTCCACCGTTGCCACCGCTTGCACCACGTCGTCCTCCTCGGTCAGACCACCCTCACGCCAAGTAACTTTCTTCCTCCTCGTCCTCCCCCTCTTTTTCATCACCACTGTCCACTGCGTGAACAATAGGCGTGAATTATAATTCACGTCCTACTATTCACATGAACAGTGGGCGTGAATTATAATTCACGCCCACTACTCATGCAGTGGATGTTAGGCCGGGCCGTATCTGGCCCAGCCCAAATTCATGGGCTGGGTTCGGCCCGACCCTAAAGAAATAAATAAAAAGTGTCGGGCCGAGGTCGGCCCAACTGTTTCGGGCCGAGATCGGCCCAACCATTTCGGGCAGAGATCGGCCCAACCTTTTCTATGGCTGAGCCTGGCCCAGTTAGCTGGGCCGGCCCAGCCCATGTAGATTTTTATTTTATTTTATTTTATTTTTATTTATTTATAATAATATATTATAATATTAAAATATTTAAAAAAAACGAAAAATTCAAAAAAAAATCTAAAAATCCTTTGAAAAAAAATTGTGATTTTTCTCAAATATTTTTCTACCAATTTTGCATAATATCGGATTGTATATTTACAAACCCGGTATTAAAATACCTGTTTTTCTTCGAAATATTTCAAAAAAAAAACAAACAAAAATATATTTTGTTTTCATGCATACGGCCAAATCCTAAAAAATTTCCAAGCATATTTTCATTAAAAGATTGCATCTTTCTCATGTTTTAAAAATCCAAAAAATGGATATCATAACTAGTTTATGGTCATCCATTAGGGTTTGGTCAAAATATCAAAAACCTTTTTCAATCTTTTTTTCTAGGATCCAGATGTAGACTTTAATATTTGACGGGTGTAAAATTACATGATAAAGTACACCCTCGGGTATTAAAGATACAAGGTATAAATAAAATACGATGCTAAAATTTAGACTTTAGAACGGTTGTCGCACCCGACATCGCGGCGGGCCAAAAAATAATTCTCGATTGTGGAAAAAGAACAGATTTCTGGCATCTGGTTCTTTTAGGTAAAAAGGCCTTGTCTAAGGAATCGCCACCTAGTATTATGGTCACTAGGAACCCTAACTGGTCAACAGAGATTCTATGGCTCAGGATTGGTTACGTAAAAGGGAAGATATTATCACCCCTTAAACGTTCTGCCTAAGGCAGACTGCATTGCTGGTTTTGTCTTAAATTGCTAAATGTTTATTAGTTTATGCTGTGATAATTTACTTATAATATTCCTGACTCTGGCGACAGTGAATATTCACATAAAAAAAAATTATTTTTTACGCATGCATATATTTTTTATTTTCTAGCTAAATAAAATAAAATATAACGAATAAAAAATAATATAAACTTAAACCAGTATTTTACTCCCGACTCTGGCGTTGGTGAGTAAACCGGTAAATTTATATTATTTTTATCCATGCATACACATATATTTTTATTTTTTTTATTTCTCTTATTTTTTTATTTTTTATTTTTTTTTAATTTTTGGGGGTGGGCCCAGCTTAGCCCACATGGGCTGGGCTGGACCCAGCCAGCCCAGCCCGGTCACTGGCCCAAGCCAGTGACCCGGCTGGGCCAAGGAGACACGCTCAGCACGGTGGGCGTAATTAAAATGGCAAGTGCACAGTGCC
>Ga0325403_1006299_pt1 | contig 11276 bp, 12 predicted proteins | sample PopdelMetagenome_19_FD_205665 | JGI IMG/M metagenome (GOLD analysis project Ga0325403, IMG submission 205665) | Populus deltoides microbial communities from Bellville, Georgia, United States - Xylem-PdKOR-R4 | ecosystem: Host-associated > Plants > Phyllosphere > Stem > Wood/Secondary xylem...
ACCAAGTTATGATTGTAAGTTTTCAAACTAAAAAAAAAAAAAAATATTGTAAGAAATAGATATTCTTATAAAAACTATAATCGAAAATCAGCTGTAAATAAATTTACTGGTAATGTAGGAAACTTGATCCAAAAATTTCATGGTCATTGAAAGTCTACATAAATAAAAAAATAAATAAAAAACAATCTGTTTTTTTCCCCAGCAAATATTAGTTTTGTTATTTTTATAATAAATTCACAACTATATTTACATTTCTGTTTCAATTTGATTCCGAATCATTATTTACTAAATTAAGAGATCTGTAAAATGTTTTTATATAATAGACTTGCACTAAATGTTTCAACTTCTGATCAAAACATGTGATCCCACCCAAGACCACTGCCTTTGGTTTTTACTCAAAGGCAATGAGCATTACAAATTATAAAACACTTATCAAAACATTATCTATGTTAAAACAAAATTAGGGTTTATATAGACTCACATATGTTCTGTATATATGCATTTTTTATATATAAAATAAGAAATATGTATTAAAATGGTAAAATCTTAACATAGATGAGGGTTTGATTTTAAGATAGCAATTATAGTTGTAAAACTTGGTTTGATTTTTCAGGTTGACCCAAGAAATCCTGGAATTGAAGCCTTTCTCAAGCTAAATTACGAGTCGAACCAACTAAAACTTTAACTTGACAAAACCAGTTCAACTTGATCAAGTTTTTAGTAATATGGATGATCAGACCAAACCTAAAAGAGATAATGACAAAATAAAATAACAATAATAACAATACTATCCACAAATAAACAAACAATTATGAATTGTGGTTATTTTCATTCGGATATTTGAAACTGGAATTTTAGTTTTCATTTTAAATATTTGATTTATGTTTTTTTAATTTAAACTTTTGAATTTTTGAATTATTATTTATTTATTGGATTAATTAAAAAATATGTTGCGGGTACACATTTTAAATGAAAATTCTAATTGATTTTAATTTAAAAAAAGGGCAATGAATATACGTGTATCGATTAATGGACAGTGGGACACAAACAACTAACAACAAACAACTAACCAACTATCAAAAGAAAGACTTCTAATCCACAAATAAATTGCAATTGTAGAAACTAACAAATTTTCCAGTTATCAATAGCAGAGAGAATAGGGACACCAAAAGCTTATCTCTCATTTTAGCAGAAATATTGTGAGGCTCTAGTTTAGGCAGGATAACATGGCCAAGAGTGAACTTTGTTGCACAAGTTGCCATTAAGCATGAAGAACAAGTCAGAGCATGAAGATGATGATAAGCATGGACTTGAAATCCTCAAGGGCGTGGCACAATCGTGGCATGCTCACTCGGGCAGTTCAAGGTCTACCAGCTGTGAATATGATAAATATCGCCAAAATTTTCGAAGCAAGCCTTCTCGGTTTAAGCTGGAAGCAATGAACAAGTCATCAGCCAGGAGGGTTGAGAGAGCAAATTGGGATTTCAAGCAATCACTGTGGGATTCCTATGAGATTGTGAACGTGTACAAAAGGTTGGAGAGAGGGCTTGTTCTAGATGATTCATTTAGTGGGGTAGATGCTCAGAGAAGGGTCCATAGGAAGAAAAGAGAGAGTAAGAAGAGTCTTGCAAATTTGTTTAATCTAATATCTTCGAGGAGATTCAAAGAGGCTGAAGATCCTCGTGAAGATAACAATCAATATTGATTTAAAATCTTTATTAGTCCTATAGCTTGCTCTTAACTTCTTGCTTATGTTAATTAGTTCTATCTTCAGGTTTTTCATCGAGGATGTTAGGAGGTGCAGTCTTCATTAAAAAAACCTGACATGAAAAATTAAGATTTGTTTTGCAGGTAGTTTTCCCACTTGCCTTGTAGGAAAACCAAGCAAATTCTTATCTTGTGCTTTCAGTGAGAAGTATTTTCATAGAAATCTCATGCTACAAGTACCTGCGTTGTCATGAAAACACCACACAGGCAGACAAAGTAGTTGCTCTCTGTGTCAGAGCTATCTATTACAGCAATTAATTTGTATAATAGAATTACTACTAGTTTTTTTTTTTTTTTTTAAATCTCCAGAAGAATTTTAGTATCAGAAAATGATAAAGTTGCGCGATAGCAGTCGATTTTGATCCTTGATTTGTCAACATCACATGAGGAATCTTGTAACCATGTCCAGGATTCTGTCAAATTGAACAGTATATTCGTGCCTGATATTGAAAATGGTATGCTATTCTTAACTCAATTATTGCCGTCTGGTCCTGGTAGATTCCCTGCAAAGAATCTCAGCTGTTCACCACACGTCACTAGAAGTTGCTTGCAGCTGTCCAGCAACCAGATTAATTGTGCCGAAGAAACAGGGTATGCCATCGTCCATCTGTTCGTTAATATTAATATTCCCACATATGACACTTGTCTTAAAACCATCATTTGGAATAATTAAGAAGCCTTAATTTATTGTTACGTGGAAAGGATAATGTCATGTGTGCTATCCTTCAAGTAGAGGCATCCCTCGTGTAATTCTAATAGCCCAGTTATGACAGGAGGATAGTAGAGTATTTTATTTATGTTTAATACTAAAAGTACAAAGGTTAAGTAGATTAATCCCCAGTATGCTTCACGCATGGGGCATTGGATTTTTGAACTGATACATGGATCTTTCATCGTGATTTGTGTCAGTGGCATGGTGATTAGGGGTAAATCCCAGAGCCGTCACCATTGATTTATGAACGTATTCCCACAAGAGTTTCTTCGCAGTTCAGATATACGAGGAATAATACCTTTATATATCAGCTCCAACGATGCCATTATCAATTGGTATATGCCATATTCAATGCCAGTTTTAAAGACCACTATCACTCATCATCTGTTTCCAGCATAACCTCCAAAGTTAATGATTTATTTATGAAATCTGCCAGCCGAATATGATGACATAACAGCAGTCAGGCAGTCACAGCAAAAAGCAACGAATTAGCTTCATCGAATGGCAGCTTATTTGAAATGTTTGAAAAGTAATTGGAAAGGGTGACAATGAAAAGTCATTCATTGTAATGGAAAATTGGTTTGTAGCAGCAGCAGGAACAGTTTCCATCAATTCCTTGTTAAAAAAGCTACCAAGCATTTCTACATGTATTGCATTATTAGTTCCTTCTCACTCATACATTTCAGATTTTTTTTTTCATTTCACATATCTTTAAACTATCTGCATCAGCATAAGCCTAGATACAGCAAAAGAAAGAAGGCAAGAGAACATATAAAACATTAACCAAAGGGTTAAAGATGTTATATTATCTAATAAATTGTTGATTCTGGCAACATATATCATGTATGCAGTCAGCAAATCTCAAGCATCAACAATAGATTGTCCAATCTAGACTGTGCGATTCAGAATTTGATGTAGTAATTATAATCTGGCAAAGCATCATTTGCATTTCGCTCCGAAGTTTAGCTTCTGTAACACTCATCAAATCGACAATTTATTTTGTTGCATGCTTAATCGCTGCACTAAAATTGCTGTACTGTATGAAACCCTGGATTCACAAATAAGCAGCAAGGCAAAATCTTTCGTGACAGAATACCATCAATGAAAAGCTATAGTATATCACACTATATTGTCTTATTAAAAGATAAAATACTAAAATTTTCTTGACATGCTATATCCAAACAACCCTGAAAGAAGTTCTGCCAACACAAGAAAGACGGGCATTTTATTTAAATATCTGTGTTGGTTCACACTGCAGCTGGAATGTAGTTTCCCAGTAATCTAAGCACAACCGACATGCTCCCTAGCCTATGGAAATTTGAAGGTCTTCCATTTGCACAGTTCAAAGCCCTTTTGCTTCTGCTGGATGGAGCCATCAGCTTCAACCTCTTCTTCTTGAGATACCTTGTTGTTGAAGGCCTTGTGAACACTTGGGTACTGGGGGGCACCATGGATAACGCTAGGCATCTTTGATAACGTCGAAATATAATCATGGTAATCACCGGACGTGGTGTTCGAGCCTTCCCACTGCCTAGTTTGGTAGGCAGAGACTTGAGACATTTTTTGCTGATTTGCTCAGTTTACAACAATTAGTTGAGAGAATCTGCAAATTTATAGATCCATGTCTTGCGAATTTATCCTCTCAAGATGGTAAAGTTGCATCTAATTCCTTACCTCTTGTCAGATATCAAGTTATCCACATGCTTTAAAAGAGAATAAATGCCTAGAAAGTGGAGAGCATGAATCGATTCACATCACCTATACAGATTATTCCTAGTTTCTGGCCCTTCCTGAAGAAGATTATAACCCGCAACTTTTGAACTCATGATAGATATTTGGAGATTAGATGCCATATCATGCTACATTAAAACAAACCCTAGCTGCACTGTAGGCTCAGCCTGTTAGAGAATAATATAAATCATATCCTAAAACCTCACCTAATAGCTTAAGCTTTTGGGTTGAGATGGTTCTTTGACATGGTATCAGAGCCTTGATGACCAAATGGTCTCGAGTTCGAATCTCACCATCCCCATTTATTTGATAAAAATTAAGCACAAAAGTAATGTGGGCCTGTGCAAGTTTCAAGCCTAAAGGGCTTTCACTTGAGGGGGTGTGTTAGAGAATAATATAAATCATATCCTAAAACCTCACCTAATAGCTTAAACTTTTGGGTTGAGATGGTTCTTTGACACAACCACAATATCTAACTAACTTTGTGCATTTTAGAAACTAAGGTATTGTTTTGAATTTAGTAATAAAAATGAATTGGTTGATGAAGTTAAACAATAACATTGTATAATCGGTTGAATACCGAGTCCAATAGTTGAACTCTATATTTATCAATTGTAATGTGTGCAAGCACTTGAATGTAAAAGGTATTTGCATAGGGGATATAATAAGATATCATATTAATTTGAAATAACAAAGTTAAAAGTGTCACACATATGTGTTTCAACCTTTGTTAAAAAAGATCATTATCAACCTGATGCAAATTTTATTGCTAATGTTATATCAACTCTAGTAATGAATAAACTTTCAATAATGGTTGCAAGCATACATAATGAAATAAAGTTGCATTACAAGTATAATATTTCATATGAAAAAACATGGGTTGCAAAACAAAAAGTGATTAAGAATCTTATTGGTTCACATGAGTACTTTTTAAGGAAAATTACCTAGGTTGTTGTTGTTAATAAAAGAATCAAATCTTGAAACAGTTGTTAATTGGAACCAAAACAAAAATGGGCATTATATTATGATGACAGTCACCAGTATGGTAACATGACAACTAATCTTTCAAATCATTTAATCATGTTTTGAAAGGTGCTCGTTCAATGCTTATTTCAGCTCTGGTGCAATTAATATTTTACCGGTATAATAGTTATTGGGTCAAGTGGAGACGTAAAGCTAATGATTTTATTCAACATGGTAAAATTTGGCCCCCAACAATTGAGATTGAATCGACAATGAGTAGCGATAAATTAAGAGATTATACTGCAATGTTGTTTGACTCGGAGCAAGGGGTGTTCCAAGTCAACACCCCTATTAAACTGGGTGTTATTAAAGAAGTCAAACGGGCAGTCAGTTTGAATGATAGAACATGCACATGTGGTAAATGACAGACATTCCAACGTTCATGTTCACATGTTCTTAAATGTTGTGCTAAGAGTCACATAGATTTTATATAGTTTGTTGATGATCATTACACGGTTCAAAGTTACTGATCAATATATGGCATGTTATTCCGTTTATTATCAGACGAGTTAGAATGGACTAATTACACTAGATCTTGTGTTGAAGCAGACTCATCTAGATGGGAATTTGGGTCTCGTCAATGAATGTCTACTCGTTTGTACAATGAGATGGATGCAAGAGAAGGTCATGCATATTATAGGTGTGGCACATGCAATGAAACAAGCTATAATAGGAAAACAGTCACAATATATGCCTACTAAACTCGCCAACATTTATGTCTTGCGATTGCAGGATCGACATCAATCAGAGGATGTATTCGCTGACATTGTAAGAATTTTTAATTTTAATATGTTTTTAATTTATTTTTAATATACTTATCATTAAAGGTATTATATGAGTAAATGCTTATAATTTAAATTTTTATGGAGGATGAGATCACTATTTATTGTTGAACATGTAGGCGAATGAGACTCTATGAACGGGTTCATTTATATGTGCTCTAGACATGTTTATTGTATGTTCGTTGTCTAAACCACATCAAGCTTGATCCATGCACTGGTTGAGCGATGAAAACTTGAGACACAATCATTCTATTTTAGACATGAAGAGATGACACCGACATTACAGGACATGATGATTTTGCTTTGGCTGTCTATTGATGGATTCAGAATTTGATATAGTAAAATTATAATCTGGCAAAGCATCATTTACAATTCGCTCCGAAGTTTAGCTTCTGTAACACTCATCAAATCGACAATTTATTTTGTTGAATGCTTAATCGCTGTAATAAGATTGCACTGTATGAAACCCTGGATTCATAAATAAGCAGCAAGGCAAAATCTTTCGTGATAGAATACCATCAATGAAAAGCTATAGTATCTCACACTATATTGTCTTATTAAAAGATAAAATACTAAAATTTTCTTGACATGCTATATCCAAACAACCCTGAAAGAAGTTCTGCCATATTATAGAATGTATATCATGTATCTATCAGAATAGGAAATTAATATAGGATATTGTAATCATTACAGTTACTCATGTATCTATCAGAATAGAAAATTAATATAGGATGTTGTAATCATTACAGTCACTGCAATGTTCTGCTGCCTTTATATAAATAGGAAGGTTGACTAAGGCACAACCCAAAACATTCCATTATTCTCAACTTGGTATCAGAGCCATAAAACCCTAAAATAAATTAAACCTACTTTTCTCACAACCTCCTAGCCTCCCTTATTCAATGGAACAGCCGCCACATATATCTTTAAATTCTGCAGCACCAGCAGTCCAACTTTCTTCTTCTCCAGTAGTGCAACCCTCTTTTCTTACAGCGCCTCCTATGCTTTCCTCTGCTGCGTCACCACCTGGATTCTCCTCTGCCATGGCTGGTGAACGCCTCCTCTTGCAGCCCATGTATGCCTGCTTCTGCTACCTCTACTGCCTCTACTGTCGCAAGCATTATCTCCCTTTCTCACACTCATCAAGTCATCTCCCTCAAATTAACAAACGCCAATTATTTATATTGGTGTATGCAGATGCTGCCTTATCTCCTAGGCCAAGGAGTTTTTGGTTTTGTTGATGGCTCCAACACATGTCCATCAACACATGTTCTTGCCCATGATGGTATCTCTCTTCAGGTAAATCCACTTTTTCAAACCTGGAAACAACAGGACCACCTTATTCTAAGTGCTCTTCTTTCCTCCCTATCTATGGAAGTTTTGCATCTTGTTGTTGGCTGTCAAAGTTCTTGTTCAGCTTGGGGCACTCTTGAGTGAGCTCTCGCTTCTGCCTCCAACTCTCATATTATGCAACTTCACGGCTCTCTTCAGGATCTTCGACAAGGTGATGAATCAGTAACTCAATTTATGCAAAAAGCGAAGGCCTTATTTGATGAATTGGCCGCTGCTGGTCGGCCAGTTTCACTTGAAGATTTCAATTTATATGTGTTTCGTGGTCTTCGGGGAGAGTTTAAAGATTTAGTTACCAGTCTTATTACCAAGGCTGAACCTTTATCATATGCAGATCTTCACAGCCATCTCCTTACACATGAATTTCTTCATAAATCTTCTGCTGCCATACATGCTCCTCTGCTGCCCACACCCAGCATTTCATCTTCTGCTCTTGTTGCGCAGCGCCAGACTTTTGGCAATTCTGGCCGTAGCAGGGGCCGCTTCAAAGGTGGCTGGCGTCCCAACCAGTCCAACAATAGAGGCAATCGATTTGTTGGCTCCAGACCTGATCACCGCAGCTTCCAAAACTCCTTCTTCGGTGACAATAGGCAGGGCTCTTGGCTGCGCAATAGGGGGCAGAATCCACGCTGCCAACTGTGTCAGAATTTCAGCCATACAACTCCCCATTGCCCTCAATTCCAGTAGCGAGGTTATGGCCAATAGCCTACTGCCAATCTAGTGCAGCACAATCTCTCCTCAATCGGTTCAGTTGATTGGTTTTCGGATACCGGTGCCAATCAACACGTCACACCTGATCTTGCCACCTTGACTGCTTCAGAACCGTATCTTGGTAATGATAATTTGCATGTTGGTGATGGTAAGGGCCTCCCTATATCTCATCTCGGTCATACAAAAATATATACACCACATCATTCTTTCACCTTATCTAATGTTCTTCATGTTCCTGCAATTACGAAACCTCTGCTTTCTGTTCAGAAATTTTGTCTTGATAATAATGTTTATTTTGAATTTCACCCTTGTGTATTTTATGTCAAGGATCTCAACACCCATGAAATCCTTCTCTCAGGTCAGAGTAAAGATGGTCTTTATGCCCTTACCAAGTCTTTCATCACGTCAGTTCCTCAAACCTATTGGTCTCCTTGCACTTCTGCCTCTGCCGATTTATGGCATCGTTGACTAGGTCATCCTACTACACATATTTTTCAATTGTTAATCTCGAAAAATAAGATCATTTGTAACAACAAACATCTTAATTTTCAATGTCAAAGTTGTCTTTTAGAAAAATCATCACGTTTGTCTTTAGGACCTACAGGTCACAAAACTTCTGCTCCGCTTGAATTAATTTTTAGTGATGTATGGGGCCCTGCTCCTTTTTTTTCTTCAGATGGCTATTTTTATTTTGTTATCTTTGTTGATGCTTATACTAAATATGTATGGTATTATCCTCTTGTTGCCAAGTCTGATGTTTACTCTATTTTTCATCAATTTCAGACTCTCGTTGAACGTCAATTTTCATTAAAAATAAAATCTGTTCAAAATGATTAGAGCGGTGAATACCGCAAATTATCCATATTTTTTTCAGACTGTTGGTATTCATCATCGTCTGATTTGTCCTCACACTCATGAACAAAATGGCACAGTAGAGCGTCATCATAGGCATATTGTGGAAACAGGTCTTACTTTTTTAGGGCAATGTAAAGCACCTTTTTGATTTTGGAATTATGCTTTTGAAACCTCTGTTTATCTTATAAATCGCATGCCTACTCCTGTTCTTACCCATTACTCTCCGTTTGATTGTTTATTTCACCGGTCTCCTGATTATCATTTTCTGCGTACTTTTAGGTGTCTCTGTTTTCCTTTTCTGCGTCCATATAATAATCATAAATTGGATTTTCGTTCCTCTCCATGTGTGTTCTTTGGATATAGTTCCTCCCATCTTGGTTATCGATGTTTTGACATTGCATCTCACCGTATTTATATTTCTCGTCATGTCCGTTTCCATGAACATGTGTTTCCTTTTGATAATTCTAAACAGATTGCAAAGGTTTCCACCACAACCCCCATCCCATCCGCTACTGTTACCTTTCCAAACTTGTTAAACCACCCACCACCACCCACTTCCATCAGCCACCCAAACAGCACACAGCATATAGCTCTGCCACTCTAAACAGCCACCCGACCACAGCTCCCGACCATCCCTTGGCCATCATCACATGCTTGTTTATCTAACCCTTATGATGCAGGTTTAGGTTGTAAATTGATCTCCTCTCCTCATGGTCTTGGGGCACTCTCTAGCCCCTCCTCTGCTTTGCCCACCCTGGCCAGCATTCCTGCAGATTCGGTCTCTGCCGACAGCCCCTCCTCTGCTGACAGTCCTATGCTAGAGGCTACTTCTTCATCATCCTCTCCCGCAGGTCTGTAACTTATGGTTGATTTATCTTCTTATCAGTTGCCACAGCTCTCCTCACTGCCACCATCTTCCCCTGCGTCTCCACTACCACGCAGCAGCCATCCTATGACTCTTAGACCGCGGTAGCCGAAGACAGCAAACTTGGCTGCTTCCGCTACCGCCACCTCTGCCTCCACACGGGTATTGCATTCTCTTTCTTCTGAACCCTTTGCATTTTCTGATGTTGACCGGTATGCAGTTTAGCATAATGCTATGTGTGATGAGATCGCTGCTTTGCGCTCAAATCGCACTTGGTCTTTGGTTCCTTTCATTCTTCTATGAACATTGTTGGCAGTAGATGGGTATATCGGATCAAACGTCGTGTTGATGATAGTATTGAGCACTATAAAATGCGCCTTGTTGCTAGAGGTTTTACCCAGCAGGAAGGTATTGATTATTCTGAAACCTTCAATCCAGTTATTAAGCAGGCCACTATCCAATTGGTTTTCTCTATCGCGGTTTCGCGAAATTGGAAGATTCATTAGCTTGATATTCATAATGTCTTCCTCAATGGTGTTCTTATTGAAGAGGTCTACATGAAACAGCCTCCAGGTTTTGTTGACTCTTCTCTTCCATCTCATGTGTGCAGATTGCACAAATCATTGTATGGTTTGAAATAGGCACCGAAAGCATGGTACACTTGTCTAAGTGATTTTTTGCTCTCCATCGGTTTCCGAGCTTTCAAGGTTGACACCTCCCTGTTTATCTTATCTGATGGTACTAATATCTTTTATCTCCTAGTGTATGTTGATGATATTCTGCTCACGGGTAGCAACTCTGCTATGCTCCATCACCTTATACAATTACTCGGCTCTGAGTTCAAGCTTCGTGACTTAGGTGTTGTTCACTACTTTCTAGGTATTGAAGTTCAGTCTACCGGTATGGGTTTAATGCTGCGTCAACATAAATATATTCTTGACATCCTCACCCGAGCTGGTATGACTTCCTACAAACCAGTTGATACTTCAGTCTCCCCTTCGAAAGTCATTTTATTATCGGATCATTCATTCTCTGATCCTACATGATTTCGTCAAATCGTGGGTGCTCTTCAATATCTTACCTTCACCCGTCCAGATATATGTTTTGCTGTTAACAGAGTCTGTCAGTTTATGCATGCTCCTACAGATTCCCATTGGGCACCTGTCAAACGTATTTTACGCTATCTTAAAGCACGGCATCTTATGGTTTCCATATCACTCGAGGCTCCTCCTTTGCTCTACATGGCTTTACAGATGCAGATTGGGCTGATAGTATTGATGATCGCAAGTCTACGGGTGGCTATCTTGTCTTTTTTGGTCAGACGCTGATTTCTTGGAAATCCGGCAAGAAACACACTGTTGCTCGCTCCTCTACTGAGGCTGAGTATAAAGCCCTTGCTGATGGTACCGCTGAAGTCATTTGGCTTCAATACTTGTTAACAGATTTGCAGGTTCCCTCAGTCTCTGCTCCTACCATTTGG
>Ga0325403_1006301_pt1 | contig 11275 bp, 8 predicted proteins | sample PopdelMetagenome_19_FD_205665 | JGI IMG/M metagenome (GOLD analysis project Ga0325403, IMG submission 205665) | Populus deltoides microbial communities from Bellville, Georgia, United States - Xylem-PdKOR-R4 | ecosystem: Host-associated > Plants > Phyllosphere > Stem > Wood/Secondary xylem...
GTTTGCACGTGTGTGATTACTTTCGTGATACAATAATTCCTTTTTTAATCATCCAATTAGCAACGAAACTTAAAAGGGATTGTGTGATAAGATAACTGCTGTTCTGGGCTTCCTTACTTAACACATTTTTTCCCTTTTGAATTGACTGGCATTGTGTCTCTTGCATGGTTATAGGGCTTCCATGCATGTTACATTTCCAGTCTTTTTCTTCTCATGACAAGATTAGGAATCGAAGAAAATCTTACTCCCTCTCCTTGAAGAGAGTACAGCTGAGCTAAATATACCCACTGAACAGGTTACGTTATTAGCTTATGCTTCTTCAATAGATTGTACTGACAATGCCCAACATTTGTTCTGTAGAAATTAGAGGAAGGGCTAATTTTCCTTACCAACAAGAATATTATTATTGTTTCACGAGGTGCATTATGTCGAAACCTGGAGAGTTTTCCCTTCAATCCGGTTCTTTGAAACGGTCTTGTATCTTTGCTCAGGAGCCTAATAAGAATGAGCAAGTATGAGTTCTCTGGTTGAGGGTTATTGATTTAAACGTCATCTTAGCGAGCAGAGCTCTAAACTAGTTACTATAACCTCTTTTCTTGTGCTGGAATTGATTTTTAAAAGATTCGAGCTCAAATAATTTTTGCTTGAAGTTGTGTTTGTTATTGTCTCATCACGTAACATGTTTGCTTCCTTACTCTTCTTGCTAACCCAGTAATTGTTGACTCGCAAACTTGGATGTATTGAAATTTTCTGCCTGAATGCACGTTTGTTCTTGGAAGGTTGACGTTACGAGTACTGACTGGATTTGAGAACTGAATATTTATATGCTAGAAGATGAGGCACAACAAAATGTTCAGAGGTTGTTTTAGTATATTATTATTGGGGTGGAAGCAACTGCGATTCCGACTTCAGCTCAACTTGGAAGATTCATTCATCAATGGCCTTTTTTGGTGCCATACAATACACTCCTGCATAAATAACCTTAGAATTTTCTTTCCTTTTAAGGTGGATCCATTAATTTTGGTCTCGGCCCATAGAAACTCTAATGCAAAATTATCATCTGCGTTTAAATTCGTATTTGGAGATTTCTCTTGGTATAGCATTAACAGTTTCTGAATTCTTGTACAGGAACTAGAACTTCAGGCGGTGGAAAGCCTCTTCACTGGACTTCGTGCCTCAAAATAGCAGAGGACTTGGCAACTGGACTCCTTTATATCCACCAGAACCCTGGTTCAACCCATGGGAATTTGAAATCCTCGAATGTCCTTTTAGGCCCTGAATTTGAGTCCTGCCTTACTGACTATGGTCTGACCACGTTCCGAAATCCAGACTCGCTGGAGGAACCCAGTGCCACTTCTCTCTTCTACAGAGCCCCTGAAATCCGAGATGTGCGAAAACCACCGACCCAACCAGCTGACGTCTACAGCTTCGGCGTACTCCTATTGGAACTTCTGACTGGAAAGACTCCCTTCCAGGACCTTGTTCAGGAGCATGGTCCAGATATTCCAAGGTGGGTTCGGTCAGTACGCGAGGAAGAGACTGAGTCTGGAGATGACCCTGCCTCCGGTAATGAGGCAGCGGAGGAGAAACTTCAGGCTCTTGTAAGCATTGCAATGGCTTGTGTCTCACTCACACCAGGGAACCGGCCGTCAATGAGGGATGTTTTGAAGATGATCAGAGATGCAAGGGCGGAGGCTCAAGTTTCATCTAACAGCAGTGACTATTCACCTGGAAGATGGTCAGATACAGTTCAGAGCTTGCCCAGAGAAGAACATTTGACCATTTGAGTGGTTAGTAAACCATAAATTGATTGATTCTTCAACAAGGCGTTTGTAGAGTCCAATCATGTAAAGTTTCCCACTTCCAGTCGTATTTCTTTTGGTTTAGTTAGCTTGCAACCATAGCAGTTTTGAGTTACATATTTCGCAATTTGAAATTTGTTGAATGGATATATTGCTGTTGTCACAGGGCACTGCTTGTCTTGTTCAGCTGAGATTATTGTTTTCTGGGTGTTATTCCCGTGGTCATAAAAGAAGAACATCTCTCTTTTTTCTTTTTCTTTTTTCTTTTTTCTAGTAATTGCGAGTGCATTACTGAGGTAATATTGGTATATGGAATGGAATCACAGTTCATTCTGTTACATCCCCTTTTCTTTTCTATTACAATATTACTTGTGCTGTTCATTACATTAACATTACTTCCTATTAAACTTGCCGTTGGCGCATTCAAACTTTAAAGGATTTGAATTCGGATACACAGGTTTTTCAGAGTATTCTAATAATTATTTTTTAAAGTATTTTTTATTTAAAAATATATTAAAATAATATTTTTTTTAATATTAGAACATCAAAACAATATAAAAACATAAAAAAAAATTAAAATTTTTTTTTTAAAAAATACTTTTAAAATAAAAAAAACAACAATACAATAACAAGACTCTGTTCATTGCAATCTATATGTGTATAAAAAGATAAATTACAACTTGAATGGGAGGAGGATCCTGCCAAGGAAAGAAATATCCTTTCTAAAAGTATATTTGGAAACGCTTTTGAAATCATGTTTTCAAAATAATTTATTTTTTTGAATTATTTTAATATATTAATTTAAAAAATAATTTTTTTAATATATTAAAAAAAATAATTACTACCAAATTCCAAAATGAGCTCTGCAAGTTTGATTTTTTTAGGACTCGTTTGGGAACATGGTTACGGTTGAGTTCCTAAAAATTTTGAATTTTTTTTTACTAAAATTTAATATGGTTTGTATGTTTTGGATTGTTTTGATGTGCTGATGTCAAAAATAATTTTTAAAAAATAAAAAAATATTATTGATATGTATTTTGACACGAAAAGTTATTTAAAAAGCACTTGTATCTACACTGTCAAACACACTGTTACTATAACACAACCTATAAGAAGAGAGTGCTTGGTTAAATGGCTTTGACTGGTAATGGGATTCTTGATGCATCTATATCGATGTTTATATCCCCGAGGGCTTCAACATTATTAGCTTTTGCATGGGGTCATGTGACTATGAATGTTAATTTTAATTTTATTTTTTAATGAATTGTTGTTAATGTTTTGCTATTTTAATTTTTAATTTCAATTTCATTTAAATTTATGGAATACAGGCATTCTTAAGAATACAAGATAACTACTCGTTAGTTTTTAATTTTAGAAGTATTTAATTGGTAAGGTTTTAATAGTAAAGATACTCAATGATAAAAATTAAAATTAAAATATATACTCACAAATATGAAAAAAAAAAAGAAAGTACATGCAATCAATTAGAATTACAGCAAAATTGCCATATACACTTGATGTGTTGACATTCAATTTAATTCATAAATAGAGGGGTTAAAGTTAAACAAAGTTTTGAGCAACCTCATGGACCTCACGGGTGGGAATTAAAAAAAAACAAGGCCGCGACAGAAATAATGTCACGGATCAAACAGAGTCAGAGAGAAACACACTGCAAAGAAACTTCTTAGCATAGTTTTTAGATCCCATTTTTTTTTATTTTTTTGTTTAAATTTCAGGTTTTAACCGGATTATCAGTTATTTAAATTAATTTTTTTTAAAAAATTAAAATAATATTATTTTAATAAAAAAAAAAATTAACAAGTTACATCTAAAGTTTTTATCGAGTCTTGTCAAATCAACTGGATCATATTAGATTTTTTCTTCAATTAGGTCTAATTTCAATTCTAGATTAATTGGGTCCCAGATAATCTATCAGACTAAATCGAGTTTTTAAACTATGCTTTATGGAATTATAGGTGTGCAATTAAAAATTTTGAATTTTTTTATATTTCAAAAATAATTTTAAAAAATAAAAATATATATTATTTTAATATATTTTAAAATAAAAAGCAAAAATACCGTAAAAAACAATAACTGACACATTTAAAATAACCAGTAGACAAGTAAGATACAGCAAATCTTCCCCATATGACCTCATTTCCAAGAAAGAGCTCCAACTACATATCTGTCACTTCTTCTTATTTTTTTAATATATATATATAAATATTATATAATACTCTTTAGCAGCTTATAATGGAAGATGCAAGAAAAAAAGATTGATGTTCCTTTTCTCCTCCTGCTGTTCCTACTCGTCTCCTCCTTCCTGAAAGAGTACAGTGAGAGAGAGAGAGCCAAGAGCTCGCTTCTTCCAAGATTCAAGAGACTGCTATATATATATATTGTATATTATCTATATCCGTTTGCCTGATCGGTACTGAACAGGGGGCGGGGGATCTTTAATTTCTTGGCCTCTCAGCTCAGCTTCTATCTCTACAATGGAGGAGTTGTCCGTACAGGTACTGATGCAGCTTCTCATAGTTCTCTAACTCTTAAATTTAGATACAGTAATTCATTTATATATGCATTCTAGCTCAATAAATTCACTCCCACTAATTCGATGTTAATTATATTGCAATATCCTTTTTTGTCATGGGCAAAGCTGATTAGTTCTACGATTAATGCTGCCTCTTGGCTTTGCTTCTAATCGTCCGTGGCCTCCTCTCCGACCAAAGCATCATCTGTTTTTTTTTTAATTTTCTTTCTGGTCTGTTTGCAATGGCTCCTTGTTTTTCAGTTTGTATTTTTCTTAAATCAACACATGATGGATATCATCGTTTTTTGTTGAATCCCTTGCGACCCTGACAATTAATATGCCAGCTGGCGTAATTATGGCCAGGCTTAGTGGGGGCTGCACACACTATACAGGAAAAGCTTGGGTAATCGATTGTTTTTTTATTTTTATTTTCATTTTTGAAAAGCCAATTCTTTATTTTAGGGAAAAAAAAAACTTTTTGTTGGTAAGGTTGATTACCTGACCCTATACACTAATAAGGAAAGAAGACGATCCTAATTCAAGAAGATATATGGGATGGGAATTGGGGGATGGTTCTTAAAGGCCGAATCCATGGGAATCTCTTGAGTAGGGCCTTTGAAACTAAAACCAAAAATATAAACAAGGAGTGCAACCTTGGTACGTGAAACAAAGTTAACAAACCAGCCATGAACTCAGAAAAGGTTTGCCAAAGATATGGGTTCGAGATCTTCAGCCAGAAAAGATGTTTTCCGGCGGGGGTGCTGGCATTTGCTACAGCGGAATGCTAGCTGTAACAGTGCGGGTCTATTTTGGGAACTTTTTTATATATTATATTTATGCAATTTGGAATCTAGTTCTTGCGTCCAAGGCCATGAGTGAGTGAGAAACATACGAGCAGGGGGGCAGGGGAATCTTTTTTCTTTGTGGAGAGATACAGCAGATATCCCATGAAACGCCAAAACAGGAACAGCCTTTAAAAAAGACAAATATTAGACAGCTTTTGGTTATGCCATCACTTTTACGTGTGGTAGTGGTCTGGCTGACCCATCTCTTGCCTAGCCCACCAACGACTACTTCTGCCTTCTACCTCACCATCCTCTTTCTTGATTTCTTTTTTCCTAACAACTTTTTAGCCGATAAATTCACTTTTAATTTTGTCAGCTTGTCGGATAGTATTATTCACGAGAAAGACTAGAATGCCTGTGTTTTAAGCATCGTGTAGCGCAGAAGATCTTCAAGCCTTTGGATTTAATAAAACGGCAAAGTGAGTGATTCCTATGGCCTGAAGCCATCGATGTTATACCGATGCTAAAGCATAGGCATTGTCACAACCTCGTTGTTCATATCCCTGGATGTTTTGATTTAGATGATTTTCGGATGAGAGATTTAATTATTCAGCTTCTTCAAAAGAAATCTTCTGAGCCAGCTTGCATTGCATTCATGCATGTGTGCTTGGTGATTGCCCCCTGAGCATGCCTGTCTTAATCATGATGGGGTAGCTAGGTGCCTACTAAAATAAAATCTTTTCTGAAAATCGGAAAGAATAGATAGAAACAAATGGGATACTGCTTCTATACTTGAATTAATCTTTGGTGCCTCGGATTTCTCACATTGCACGGAGGGTGGTCCTAGAAGAAGTAGGTGGCTAGGTGCACGCTTCTCCTAGCTAATTGAAATATTGATCGGAAAGCTTACGTACCTAGTTGGATCAGGCCTCTAATGGCATTTTGTTTATTCTTTGAAACTTCTCCTCTTCAAGATGTTTGATCCTGATCTTCTGGGGTGACAACATGCTAGCTACTGCTATATGAAAATTGCATTGGTTTAAGGTTGCTTTCCCTTTCTCAAGCACGAGACCTTCCCAAAAGGGACATTTTCAATTCTGTTCTCAGTTTGCTGAGGATCCACCAGTTCATCCTGTATTATTAGAATCTCAGGTTTTGTCGATCTGGGCTAGTTTCATTCCTGTGTTTTATATGGGTTAATAATAAACTCATCCTGTCTCGAATTACTTTAGGCATGAGTAATATTTTTCCTGTTTTCCACGCTACATAATCCGGAGTCTATGCATAAGGAAATTAATTTCAACCAAAATCCCTTCCTTTCTGCTAATATTCAGACCTTGATATGGGATACTATTGGGCACCACACTACTACTAAGCTATCAATATACACTTGCACAGCCACTCAGGCAGTCGTATCTGACATTTCACTATTATGTGATAAATATATCATTCTCATTGTTAGTTAACTTAATCTTTTTCTTTTTTTTAAAAAAATATAATTACTTGATCTAATCTTTGCACCTGTATTTATTTTGATTTCAAAGTTCTGAAAAAAATTCACACATTTCATATTATGAATAGCGTTTTATAAGATAAATGTCCATAATTAGCTACGTATCTGTGATAAGAAGAAGAAAAATACATGTTACTTAAAATATAAAATACAAGGCATTTATTTCTGTGGATGCAAGGTCGAGAACGTAAATGATTACTATTGAGAATATTATAGTAGATATTTGAAGTGGAATTCAATACAAGTGGAACCAAGTTCTTCTTGAGCAATAAAAAATATAATTTTTTTTGCTAAACACCTAGTTAGTGTTTTCAATGATCAAGTTAGGACTTGGGAGATTATGGATGGAACAGGCTCTATGAACAAAAGGGTAACATTGAAAACTTTAGATGATGTTAAGGAGAAAATTAGTGAATCAATTGGAGGAGGGTAACGTTGTTAACAACCTTATTGATGGTGAGCAATTTTGGAGGTAACCTCCTCCTCTTCTTTTCTTTTAAAAGATTTCCAACTGAATTGATCTTTAACCTTGCTAGCTTCTCTTAATAGTATTATTCTAGCGTGTCTTAAAAAACCGGCAATGAATATTAATGGAAAAAAACAGCAGTAATACCATGTCCAGAGTGTGCTGGTTATTGCTTTCTTCTCTGTTTTTCTCTTTTCCTTCTTTTGATAGTTCTGTATTTTACATTACTATTGGCAGACCAATATACCAGCACATCAATGTATACAAAGCTTCTTAGACAAGGACTTCAAATTTTTCTTCTCAGCATTGCTATTCTATGATAAAATAATGTCAGTAAATTGTTCTGAGATTTTGCTATATTTGAAGAAGTTACTTGTGAAGTTTGTGTAGTTTAAAGAAATATGGAGTTTTTGGTCTTTAGCATCCTTGATGATGGATGTGGACTCCATGAAATGATAGAAACAATACAGATTAGGCAAAGCATGTGAATGCTCCTTGGAGAATTTGTTCTCTTTCTCCGACTGCTGCATTTGCGATTTCAAAGATAATTTGATCGGCCAACAACATAGAAGAATGAACTTACTAGTAATTTGCATGTCTTCAATCATAAAGTTTAAATGGTATTTGAGTAATGAAGAGATGTCACTGCTAACAGAATGATACTGCAACTATGGATAAAGCTGCTGCTGTTGTGTTGGACATCGCAAGTCTTGCACAACCATTGGATAGGAGCTCTGGGAGTCCAAAAATGACAGTGAGCAGCATGCCCTTTTTCAATTCCAAAATATTTCATTTCATATCTGTGGTATTTCATGCATACATGACAAATTATTTACTTTTTTCTTGGCTTGCATTTAGAGAGCACTGTCTCGGAAATGGTCTTACCGAGCTGAACGGTGGACTGGTACTGAAGACGAAGACGTTGATGAACCAGCAAAGAAACTTCCGATAAAAGGTATGCGAATGTGATTGCCAAGGCAATTTGGTTTTTTTATGCCCTTCGGTAGATTCAGTTTAAACAATTGTAAAGCTATGGCATTTTTTTACAGAATAATTCATGTCTATCATTTTAATAGTGCTTATAAGATACTCAAATGTAAACCAAGGCTTCCAGTAAATTAAGTAGCTTCAATCAATTCATATTCTATTGATCATGTGGAAGATGCAACTTGTTCCTATGAATTAGTTAAACTGGAGAAGCTACACCAATTAACCATTCTCCAATTCCATGAAACCCATAACACTAAGAAATTTGGCGGGTGACAGCTTTAGTAATAGGCTAATTATGCTGCATACTCTTGCATGGATCTGTGGGTATGAACTTGGGATTAATTTTGTTCTTAGTTGAGAAGCAAACATGAAAATTCCCAAATATTCTATTTAGCCTTATTGTGTTACTTCTCAAATATATGTTATGGCAGGTAAGTATTTGGTGCTAGCATACGACTCATGTTTCCTGCATATTTTGTGGCAGGGAGCTCTCAGCTGGAGCCTTTGAAGCAGCCACTAGTTATCAACAAAGCACTCGGTCCCTCCCTGACGATCCCCAGTGGCCCTAATCTCCTAGATCCAGTTGATGGATGGAATAAGAGGTTTAACCGGTTAATGGCAATCAACCCACGAAAGATCCTTTTCATGTTTGCAACCATGTGAGTATTCATACCATGATTAAATTTTCAGTCCTCACAATTTGGATTTATCATCGTAAAAAATGTCTCTAGTTATTATCTCTGCTCTCCTTTATCTGGCAATGATCGTTGATCTGGCATTAGGAATGACTAGAGATCTATATTGGACTCAATGCTGAAACACATGCATGCTCCTCCTTGAATCTCGTACGTTTTCCTTGTACGTGATTATTGAGACTCATAATTGTTGCTTCAGGTCCAGCATGGGCACACTGATACTCATATACTTTACCCTCGCCATTAATAGAAGCACTTAATGCACGGACTGAGGATCGTCCGTCATGAGAAGCCAAGGAGACAAAGGCATGGTCAACGTGGATCAACTGTATCCTCATTTTAATTTCCGTCTGCTGTTTCGGTGTTGCTAGTAGGGCTGGCCTACTGCTTCCAGCTAGACTCGACGGTAAAAACGCTTCTCTCTACCTGCTGATGGTTAAAGATCCAATTTTTGAGCTGTACGTCCTCAATGATCCAACCTTAATTTAGTCCCTCTTTAATTAGTTCCAGGTTACACATGTTTGCAAAGTATTTGCTGCAGATAGATTCTCAGAAGCTGGATGATTTCTTTCTTTCTTTTCTTTTTAATCAGCAAGGCTTGTAAATAAAAATCTTTTTTTTTTCCTCGATTCATAGAGCATCTCTTTTCTTTTTTCCTTTTAAAGCTTGGATTTCTTAATGTCGCTTACATATACGGCTAGATGGTTGCCATTTCTGTAAGGACCAATTTGATGCATACCATGAAATTGTGCAAACTTTGAATCAAACAACGAATTTCAGTCCACTTATAATCACGAAGTTTCCATCAAGCATACATGTTGTAGCTGTCTTGCAAGAACAAGAAAATTTGGCAACCGCGTGATTTTATCTAAATTTATGGTTAATTATTATGGTTGAGACAGTAACACTATTGGTATGCTAAATTAGGATGCATCAAAGCATTGCTATGTTATTAATCCTGTTCGGCGTTATTATTGTCTATATTTTCACACGGCTGTCATAATTATAACTGATAACCCTGGGTAGTTGATTGTCACGAAATTAACAGGAAAATGAAATAAAACTACAGTCCATTTTAAGACGAGAATTTCTCACATGAATGCTCGCACCCGAGTCTTGGCGGAAGAAATGGGGAGTATTTGGTTTTCATGCGAGGAAACTCCCTTTTGCCATGGGTTAACATCGAAAAGCCAACTTGCTTCCTCTGTTTTTGTCTTGACAAATTTATCCAATTTTAAGCAACTCGGGATGCAATTCAATGAGTTGAAACGTGAGATACAAATTAACTTTTAGATGCAAATTCTGTGAAAAGGAGGATTTATGATTGTACCTTGACAAAATAGATGACATTCACTTTCCATATGCCTTTTCTGCTGTTCAACCCGCTTTTTAATATGTTTTTTTTTATTTAAATTAATATTTTTTAGATGTATATATAATGATTTTAATATAATAATATCAAAAATTAAAAATTTTATTTATTTTTTAATTAAAAAATATTTTTACAAAAATATCTTCCACTGCATCTGCATTATCAAATACTCATAAAAGATTTTATGTTCCCAACATCCTTGCACTTTTTTTTTTGTTAGTTTAAAAGCTCTTTCAATTATTTTTTATGGATAATTATAAAAAAAAAAACCTTCCAGGTGAACTACAACTGAAAAATAAAAACGCAATTAAACTTTGTAGTTATATATATATATATATATATATATATTTTATCTTGATAACAATTTTATATATTATAGTTTTATTATCTTTGTGCCCTTATTTCAGTTGATGCAACTAAGGTTTCATTTTCAGTAAAACACTGACAATAGGATGGAGTAATAGAAAAATTTAAGAGTTTGTTTGTTTTTGTATTTTAAAATTATTTTTTAAAAAAATAAATTTTTTATATTTTTTGTTTCAAATTATTTTATTTTCTTGTGTTTTCAGATAATTTTGATCTACTTATATTTAAAAAAATAAAAAATATTATTTTGATATATTTTTAAATAAAAAATATTTTAAAAAATAACTATTATTATAATATTAAATGGGCTATAAACCGATTATTAATTAATGATATATTTTCTATCTTCACCCCCTCGCTAAGCATCTAACACCTCTTAACTCCGCACAATTAACTATCAACTGCTCACAATGGTAAACTAAATCAATTTAGAATATGTATGATTTGCGTAAAATAATTTATATAAAAATATTTTCTAGATTTTTTTTATATTTATTTCTTGATAAATATTTTTTGAAAAATAGTTTCTTATGTTTTTATTTCTATAAAATATTTTACAGTCAATATTCAAAATTAGTTCATTTCCTCAAAAATATTTTCAAATCATGAAGTTCCGTAAAATATTTTATAAATACTAATTCATTTATAATATCATTCAACTATTTCAACCACCACGTCCATCTCACTATCGTAACCATTACCTTATCTTTCATCATCATTGTCACCATCTTCTTCACCACGACTATCTTATTC
>Ga0325403_1006308_pt1 | contig 11273 bp, 5 predicted proteins | sample PopdelMetagenome_19_FD_205665 | JGI IMG/M metagenome (GOLD analysis project Ga0325403, IMG submission 205665) | Populus deltoides microbial communities from Bellville, Georgia, United States - Xylem-PdKOR-R4 | ecosystem: Host-associated > Plants > Phyllosphere > Stem > Wood/Secondary xylem...
TATGAAGGGATGAGAAGGAACTAGAGACCATATACCATTAGAATGAATATCATTAATTTCATTTTGCATGGCATGATGGCAAGAAAATATCAGTTTGCTTCCTTAAAGGCGAAAGACTCATGATCAAAAAATAAAGCCAAACGGGAAGAAGAAGAGACAATAAGATAGGTTGTCTTATGCTATTGTGAGCGAAGAATCATTTGATGCTGATATGGGACCTAAGCAGGAGGTGAACTAGTAGAGACCAAAACACTTTCTATATCTTAACTTGGTATCATAACCTCTTCTCTCTATTTTTTTTTTCAAACCTTATTTGATATGGGTCCTAATCAAGACATCGCATCTGCTATTGGCTCTACTGATGACAGATCTGTTATGTCAATCCTCCGCTTTATTCTGCCTTTGGGTCGTTCTTCTTATTTGATTGCCCAATAGCTACAAGCTTCTATATCAGCGCCTTATTCCTTTTCCATTCTGACATCTGGTTCTTCGCCTTCTCTAATTATTCATCTCCCTTATCTGCTGGTGAGTTCCCAACTACTCCTCTTGTTGCTAGTTTAAATCCTTTTGCTCTTGTTTCTCACATCAATTTTATGGTTCCTTTAGCCCACACATAATAGGTTATTTCTTTAAAATTATCGTATACCAACTACTTATATTGAAGGATGTATATGAAATCTTATCTCCTATGACAACAAAAAAAGTGAAAGGAGGTTGTGGTAATAAAGAAATAGAATGAAAATGGTGATTATAGTAACTATGATGTTGATGGTGGTTTTATATTAAGATAATGTGTGATGGAATGATAGTAAAGGAGGTGATATTGGTGACATAGTGATTGTCGTGAAATTGTGATGATAGGTGGTGGTAATATGATATCTTAAAAATAACATAAAAACAACTATTTTAAATTGTAATTTTTTTCACACAAAAATATGCAATAATGCAACTAAACATACTATGTTTTATACATACATATATACATGTATACACACAAACAAAGCACTCTAAATAGTTGATTGGTGTTTGAAAAAAAAAGTGTAAAAAAAAAATATTACCATAAAGAAGGATTGTTTGGGGTATTTATACACAACGAAAATTCTATATCAATAATTTGTTATTTATTTATTTCAATGAATTTTTAACCTCAATTTATAAACTGTTACTCCGTTCCACGTAGAATTTCAACTTGAGATCTTTTAAGTATAAACGTGTACCTCACGCATATCTAAGCTCAATAATTGATTCCTTGTCCTAGCTAGTTGCTAAACAAACTCACATGATATGCAATCCAGCGTTTAAATTTCGTTGAATCTCTTGGTTCTTTGCATATCTGTAGTCACTAGAACTAGCAAAAGTTCAAGGAAGAAAACAATGATTAGTATAGAAGATTTGTACGGGGTTCTATGTGCTGTAGTTCCTCTATATGTCACCATGTTCTTGGCTTATGCCTCTGTGAAATGGTGGAATATATTCACTCCTGAACAATGTTCCGGCATCAACAGGTTCGTTGCTTACTTTGCAGTTCCACTCCTATCCATGGAGTTTATTTCAAGGATAAATCCGTACAAAATGGACCTTCTCTTCATGGCTGCTGATGGGGTTTCCAAAGTCTTGATCTTGGTGGTCTTGCTTTGCTGGGCTAATTTCTCAAGAAGAGGAAGCCTGGAATGGGCCATCACTCTTTTCTCTCTATCCACTCTCCCCAACACCCTTGTGATGGGGATCCCACTGCTAAAATCCATGTACGGGGATGATAAGGAAGGCCTTATGATCCAAGTTGTGGTGCTACAGTGCATCATCTGGTACACTTTATTGTTGTTTTTGTTTGAATACAGAGAAGCAAGACTAGCAATCTTAAAGAACTTCAAGGGGAGTGGTAGCAGTAGTAGTTTTAGTAACAGTGAGAGGAGCAAGGGAAGTTTCAAGGGTGTTGGGGAAGTACTTGGAAGCCGTGGAAGTAATGCAGATGAAGTTGTTAATGTTATTGTTTCAACCCCTACAAGCCAAGAGATTACTGAAAATGTCAACACCAAGGTTGCACCGGATCCCCAGCAGTTTAGATCAATGGTAGCAGCTGCAGTGGATGGAGATGATAAAGAGGTCCATTTATTCATTTGGCGATGTGTATGTTGCACTTCTCAAGGCAAGATTATAGCTAGAGAAACAAGCATATATACCTGTTTGTTTCGATTCATCCCCTTTTAGTTTTCTTTCTTTCGCTAATTAAAGTACTCTACTGTGGATGATTTAGGTTTCTGTGAGCAGTCAGTGCAAGTTCTTCGAAAAGAAGAAAGCATGAAAAGGGGACTAGAATCTGAAAAAACGGAGGGTATAGAGAACAATACGGCTGCAATATCTTCCTTATCATCAGTTATGCTCTTGCAAATTCTGAAGACAGTGTGGCTTAAGCTGGTGAGGAATCCCAACTCCTATGCAAGCTTAATAGGTCTAAGCTGGGCGTTAGTCTCTTGCAGGTATTCTGAACTAGCAGTTAGTACATCATTACTTGAAGTATATTAATCCAGATTTAAAGCTCAAGTATTTGACTTATCAAAACAAAAGTACTAAAGCTCAATTACTTTTTCCACTTTTTTAATGATCTTGCTACTTCCCTCCCTCCTTAATTTATTGTACTTGTTTGGCTAGATATGGAATAATGAAGCCCCAAATAGTGGACAATTCGGTAACAATCTTGTCAAAGGCAGGTCTTGGAATGGCAATGTTTAGCCTTGGTAAGACTAGAGCAGTCCTTCCATCTATTTCTGTGGGTTCATTTTTTGTTTCCTCATATTCAACATCAAGAATCATTCGCACATGTATGGTTAATTACGATCACATTCAGCTTAATCACATTCAAAGCTGATTGAAATTTCTCAACTGTAATCAAGGACTGTTCATGGCCCTGCAACCAAGAATCATAGCCTGTGGAAACAGAATGGCTATTTATGGGATGCTTGCAAGGTTTTTAGCTGGTCCAGCAGTAATGGCAGTAGCTTCCATTGGAGTAGGCCTGAGAGGGACCATGTTGAAACTATCCATTGTGCAAGCCGCCTTGCCGCAAGGAATCGTCCCTTTTGTGTTTGCTAGAGAATACGGTCTACATCCAGATGTATTAAGCACTGCGTAAGTTGGAACTCTACGATAATTTATTTCAGGCCCATGGGATTAGATCAGTTAAACTTTAGTCCTGTGATCGATCTTAACAAGCTAGAAGAAGGAACCGAGGTTTCAGTGCATTTCAATGCGTCAGAGGCTGTTCTTCTGGAGATGCTGGTCAAGAAATCCAGGGACCAGAGTTTAACAGTGCAAAGACCTCGGGGATCTAAAATAACTTAATCACCATTTCTTTCTTATTCCTTCACAGCTTGTCACTAGCATGTTCTGAGTGATTTTATTTTGCAGGGTGATATTTGGAATGATAGTGTCTCTGCCCATCACAATACTTTACTACATTTTTCTTGGCCTCTGATACGAGGGGGTGAAGATTGTGGTTAGAATCCACACATCCTGTCATCGTAATCCAGCAACAGCGTTTTCATTCAAGCATGATCTGCACTCTGGTTTTTCTTCAATCATGGTCATCCGCATGAATGAGGACGAAGCTTCACTGCAAAGTCTCAGCCACATCAGTGAATTAAGTTTGCTAATATTGCTAATATTTATAACCCCATTTTACTGCGAGTTACAGATCATTCCGAGGCAGTTTTTGTTTCTTGTAGTAAATTAGCTAGGATGTGTGTAGTTTCCAAGGAAAGAACATTGATTTGAACTTAAAATTTCATGTTCAAATCTCTCAGGAATGAAGATGGAGAATTTTATCGAATAAGAAAGGGTACTTTTATAGTTTCTTTGCGATTCAAGGACTAATTAATATTCCTGCTACCATAAAAAACGAAGAACAGCACAAATTCCAAAAGATGTAAAGCACGAGTTCAAGGGAAAATATTTGTTGACAACATGTTGTCAATAAATAATGGTGACAATGAGAGGCGGCAAGCTCAAAATAAGGATAAGAATTTCACGTGAGGAGACGGGGCAGCCCACGTATGAGTTGGGAAATAAAGGCTAGTTTAGCCATGTGACGCCACATGTCCCTTAAAATTAGAATTAATTTAAGAAAAATGAATTAAAATAACAAATACAGTTTGGAACTTGGCTTGTTAATTAAGGTTAACAAGCAATTCGAACCAGTGTTAGAGCTTACTCTGTAAACAAATAGATTTTGAGTTTAAATTAACTCAACTAATGTAGGTTGATGAGTTGCTCCATTAGGCCAGGGACTTAGCTTTTGAGCTGATTTAATTGTTTGCTTAATTATGTGCTTAGATTTTTAGTTAGAGTGGGTGTATTTTTATTATGAAAAACTATAATATATATAAGAATTAGTATGCAATGTTATAAATAAGGATAGATTTTAACAACTCTTGCAATCATTTTTTATCCCATTTTTTTTTAATTATATGACAATAAAATATATGAATTTTTTTTTGTATTAAATATTTTTTTTAAGAAAAAAAACAAGACAACTGCGTGGGACTAAGATAATAAAAGGAGATTTTTGATAACAAATGATGGCATTATATATTTTTTAAAGTTAAATAAAAATAGAACATTAATAACAAAGCTGTAATTGTATTTTTAAATTGAGAGACAAAAAATACATTAAACAAAAGAAAATGAAAAAATAATAAAACCCAGATATTGTGGCTTAACCCATTAAACTTGTAATTTAAATCATGAGCTCAACTGAGTTATAATGTATTTTTAACCTAAATATAAAATAACAAAAAAAACTCACACGCGTGTACCTTTGAAAGAAAAAGAGTCCACTTGGGCTTAAGTTTTTTTTTTCTTTTAAAGAGAAAACGACCCTGTTTTTTAGAGAAAAAAAAAGATAGGCAAACAACATTTTGCATGTTGTGGCAATTGACATGTTGTCTATCAGCTTGAATATTTTTAACCACTGTGGTGACAAAAAAAAAATCAAGGCACTAAAAGTGATGTTAAGGTGTTTTTGGATTAAAATAAATTAAAAATTAGTTTTTTTTAATTAAAACAAAACACTATTTTTAAGTCATTTCGAATCAAAAACACCTTAACAACACCATTAGAACATTTAGAAACCAATTCATCAACCCAAAAGGCTTGAAAAAGGTCCAAAAACTTGAAATCAAACCGGGTTAGATTTCTCTTCCTTAACTTGGATATGTTTTTAGGCAACACTAAGGTTCTAAACAATCACCATCAAACTTTTATTATCGTATGGAGCCCATGGCACCAAGAACAACCATTTTGGTGGTCAGAAATGTCATAAATGACAAGTTTCTCTCTCGACATCGGAATCCAGTAATCTCTTTCTTTTCTCTCAAATCAAGAACTAAAAAATAATAAAAATAAACTTTTGTATCAAAATTAAATTGCAAAAAAAATTGAAGAACGAAATAGGTATAATGTTGAAAGTTTGAGGACTAAATTGAACTTCTTATAAGAACTTTGAACCCACCACCTATTTTCAATGCTTTTTTTCACATTGGTTCTCTTTCTTTTAATCTTGTCCTTGGTCAACAAATGTGCATCAATTATCCTTTAATTTATCCTTCATAAGGATGCAATTGCTCAAAAAAATTTTGAGGACCAAAATAAAAAAATGAGATTTTTGAATAGTAAACCCATAATGAAATGTAAGAGGCTCCACAATACAAATCCTTACAATAATTTACCCACATGTTTTAGTGTTTTCTATAATTAAAATTAACTATTAATTAAAAAAAAACTAAATCAACTCATGAATTTATCGTAACCGCATAGAGAGATCACTGTGAATTACAATAGTGTTACATAATGATTTATCTCACTCTTTTTTTCCTTTGGTTTATTTTACTCTAGTCACTCAATTTCTATTTTGATCTTAGTCCTTTAATATCGTGTTGATTTGGAATTGGGCTTCATGATTTCTTTTGTTTGCCTACGTGTGGAGATCTCGAGGTATCAAGAAAATGTTTCGTTACATAGTTAATAATCGGTTTGAAAAAACAAAATTCAATTTTATTTATAAAATAATTAGATATTTAAGGACTGACTTTGAAGCTAAGAGAAATGTTTAGCCTTTTTAATTTGCTACCATCAAGGACTGGATTACATAAGCAAAGAAAAAGTCTAGGTCTTTTTTTTAGTTGTTAGACTCCTTTTTTTTTAATTTGATCCTTCTATGTTGTATTTTTTAGGATTGGAATTAATTGTTTGTTTTGGTTGTCTAGACATGGGGATCTCGTAATATCAAGGGAAACTTTTGATGCTTAGTTAATGCTTAGCTTGGAAAAATAAAATAAAATTATATTGGTTTAAAACAATAAAGGCTTCAATGACCATATTCTAAACTAAAACAAATATGAGGGATTGATGAAATGATAACAATACCTTCATTTACAATATAACAATGAGAGGCACTAAACAAAAAATCTTTTCTCCCTTTCTCTTTCAACTCTCTCTCTCTCTCTCTCTCTCTCTCTCTCTCTCTCTCTCTCTTTCTCTCTCTCTCTCTCTCTCCAACTTACAAACTGTGAAGAACTTGTGATTTCTCTCAAATATAACAACATAATTACTATTGAAATTGATTTCTTGCATGAAATCATGTTTCAGCGTGGTTGTCTTTATTGGGTGATGGAATCACTCCACCGAATCACACACAATCTCGTCCAGAACTGTTACATTCTTAAATTGATTTCTATATATTATTGTTAACCCTAAGAACTCTTATTTGCGTTTTGATTTCATCTATGTGGTGATCAATTTGATGAGATCCTATAATGGAGGTTTTTTGTGGGTTTTGGGTTGAATGGGTTGATTGTTCAGTTTGGTGTAGAAAAGAGGAGAACAAATTGGAGAAACTTTTTTTAGAGAATCAGAGGGTAATATAAATGCAAAGGTTCAATTTTTTATTTTTATTTTTTATATGATATCCATTTTTGGTTTTGTATAAATTATGAGATCTAAATAAAGGTTTTCAGAGTAACAAAATAAAACTCATCATCGATATTAATGGTGACAAGTTACAAAAATTTATATTATGATAAAAAAGCAGGAGGAGTGGTTGGTAAGTTAGGGAGCGTAATCAAGTCCATAAAGCAATACATGGGTTTTAGAAAAGTTAGGAATGGATTCAACTTTAGTTAACACTAAAGGTTATAAAACTTTGTTGAATTTGGTAGATAATACAGTAAGGGAAAGCTTTGATTTATACAATGGTTTGTTCATTTACAATGTAAAAGCAGTGAAGCAGCTAAAAAGGTTGGATTAAGATTTTGAATCAACCTCAAGACTTGAGAAAGGAAACTCCAATTACAAAATTCTCTCAAATTAATGATGAAATGAGGGAAGATTATTGAAAAAATAAGGATAGAAACAAAGACCCAGATTAAGATTTCACCTAGAGATTATACTTTGTTAATACATGTTTCCATGTCAGAGAAGAATGTTTAGATTTCTCCTTATAGGCTTTAAGGGCAAAACAGATTTTTATAAAATGCTTATCAGACTTGTCATGCACATATTCAAATTAAGGGAGGTGATGCCATTAAGGACTATGTTCTAGGGTAAAAGATTATTATACCTTATAAGCTGCAATAAAGATCTAGTGATTGTTGTCCAATAAAATGCCCAATCCTTGGTAATTTAGAGTCCTTAGGAGTTTTGAATCTCGATAAAGGTATATATAGTAATGAGGAGTGATTCTAGCAATTTTTTTTAGAGATATGAGTCTTGTATCTAGAATTTATAGTAAAAAATAAAGATTGTAGTGTGGGAAAGATCAATATAAGGCTAATGTTTTTAGATGTTAAAGAAATTCTAAGGTTTTTTACATTTTTTGTATGAGGGTTTTATTTCACCCCCTGGTTAAGGTTTTGGTGTGTGTTTTATAAGATAACAGGAAAGGTCTAGAGGTTATGAGTTGGGAATTTTTAGATCTTTGATGTTCAAAAAGAAATTATGATTTTGTATTACAACTACAATAGAAAACATGTCATGCTCTACAGCTAGTGAGAAGATGACTCCATCAATCTCAGATTTTAGACTATTAAGGATAGGTTTTTATTTTATGTTATGAAAGCAACTTGGGAAAAAAGAAAGAAGATTTGAGTGGTTGCAATTGCAGACAATGATCATAGCCATTGATTGGGAGAATCTTGGTGTGGTTTGATGGTAGGATAAGGGTTAAATAGGTTTTGAAAGGTGACAACCCAACCATGTTTTTATTTGAGCAAAAAGATGAATAGTGGCTAGACGACAAGTCATTTGGTTTTAATTAATATTTTCTTAAAATCAATCCAAAATAGCGTCATTTTAGTTAACTCTAGATTAATTAGGGCTTTAATCTTTACAATTTGATTGCATCCCTTAATCTTTTGAATATTTCCAATTAAACCCTCAATTGTTCCTAATTTTTTTAATTTTATCCTCTGATTTCTTCAATTAAGCCTTCAGAATTCAATGCCTTTTTTAATATGGTCGTTGGTCTTGGATATTTTCAATTTGATCAACAAAATGACCTTGTAATCATCAATTTTTTTTATAAGTTCATTGATGATTGAATCAATTAAGTCATCAAAACCTTGGAACCATGCATTTTGGTCATTGGATCATTAATTCTTATAATTTTGACCTCATTTGTCTCCCAAAATTTTATTTTCTTTAAATTAAGTCCTTAATTAAGTCAATTAAACTTGTTAAAATAAATTAAGTTCAAACTGATTAGATGGTTGGAATTATTGGTCTTAAAGAACAAAACAATTGTTTTTTGGACTTGTAGATTTGAAGACTGACATGTTAAAATTCTAGAAATTTCAATCAACTGGTCGATCGATTAGTCTAAACTGGCCGCCTAGTTGGCTTGATATTGCCGGTCGACTAGTTGGTTTAAATTGACTGACTAGTTGGCTTGTGGTGGCATTCAATTGGGTGATCATTTTGGTTGATCTATTGACCTAGTAATAGGAGTTAATCATGCCTATTAAGTTCAATTAGTTTGGAGTATGTTCAAGATGCATCAAGTAAATCAATTCGACTTTATAATTATGTTTTGGTCTCTAAACTTAGAGTTTCAATATTTTATGTCATTTGCATCAAGTTATTTTTTAGTGTTTTTCTATATCTATAAGTTATATTGACGTTCCTACTAGCAGTCCTCAATAGTCTCTAGTTCTACATCTGTTTGTTTTTTGCTTAATTTTCTAGGTGAGTGTGATAATCTTTAATATGCATGTAATATAAATACTATATGTATGTTGATTGTATGATAAGTACAATTGATAAATTATTGAATATCTATATATGTTGCTTTATTTTTTGAGTGCTCATCCATTCTTGAGTTCGCACTCACATTCTGTTGAATTAAATTCTATTCGACATGGCATTCATTTGCTTTGATAATTATTTGAGTATATATTATATCTTGATATCGGTATATTTGTCAGTAACTTTATGCTAATAGAGAGTAGTTATTCTATGTCAAATAATATTTTGTATACTTAGTTGGTGATTGGGGCTGCAAACCTCGTTTGTTATCGGGACCTTAGGGTTTTGTTTGTTATATGAGCCAATGGCTTTGTATAATCTCTTATGTGTGTGTGTGCACGCGCATATCCTTATACTTATAAATAGTTAAAATATATATTAAATGTTATTCTCTCATTGAGTTAATTGAGCTTACTCCTCCATTTTAATATTATTTTAGATTCTTGCTTCCATTAGCATATTGATCTTTGATTAAGAGTTCTTGTTATTTTTTTTGTTGGTATGTCTTGCTTGTTTCCACGAGATCTTTTTTATTTTTAGGAATCCAATGTCTTAGACACTTTACTATTACGTTGTTTTCATTTAAGATTGGATTTTTACTTCAAAGATTGGATTTTATTTAATATAACATGTATTTTGAATTATAAAATATTTTATTGGTTTTGAGGAATATTTGAAAGATTAGAAAATATTGTGTGAATATATATATATATATATATATATATATATATATATATATATATATATATATGTTTTATGATATGTATGTTTTGAGGCTTAGCGTTAGTGGGATGTCTTCATAACACTGCTCCTGTGTTGCCGGTCACAGACGTAGGATTCAGGTCATGCAATTTCTCTTTCAATTAAGCCCTTGATTAAATCAATTAAGCCCATCAAAAGATCAATCAAGTCCCTTAACTTAATCATTTTGCAAGTCTGCTCCAGTCTTCAATATCTTTTTTCAATTTGATCCAAATTCTCATTGTTTTCTTCAATTAAGCCCTTAATTACTACAATTGAGTTCTCAACCTTTGCCATTGGTCTAATTTGGTCCTTGAACTTCCACCTCATACGATTAAGTCCGTATTCAACCTATTTTTAGCACATTCAAATTGCTTATCTATTGATGACCCTAAAATATTTTTTAATTTTTGAATATTTTTTACATAAAAAATCTTGAAGGATCTAAGATTGGGTTATGACATTTCTTGTCAATTTAAAAATGACTAATGCGTCTCATGAAAAGAATGTAAAAATTTTAAGGGATTCAAGATTGGGTTATGACCCAATAGCTAGTTATAAATTTTATGATGTTATTACATTATTCGAGTAAACAGTATCAATGAGCCTAATTTCTAAATTCCTAACCAGTTTTAACTTTTGTTGATAGGATTATGTATTTTATTTTATTTTATTTTGATTGAGGATATTATACTTTAATTATATCACTGTAATTTCTTATTATAATAATGATATTAGAATTATGTGCAAGGTTGTCAATAAAATCTGTGTATATAGAAACGTGATTAGCTAGACTTTAGAGAGCTCATTTTCTACAGAAATTGCAAATTTAGAATGATTGGACCACGGTAGTTGTTGTTTTTTAAAATGTTTTTTACTTGAAAATATATTAAAATAATTTTTTATTTTAAAAAAATTATTTTTGATATTAACACATCAAAAAAATTTGAAAACATTAAAGAAATATTAATTTAAAATAAAAAAAATTAACTAATTTAAAAATATTTTTAAAATATAAAAACAAACTGTTCTTCATGCCAAAACCGAAACAAAAGAGAAGAACTGTTAGAGAACCTAGAACGACATATCACCGAGCTGAAAACTAATGTGCTCCTGTCGTTGTACTTGGTATGCCTGTCGGCCATGCTTCCCCAAACACTTGGCTTGTCCTCGTCCTTCATTTTATGTCGATGCAGTAGCAGCAGTCCCATGTGATGCGTGTGGTACTATTATTACCC
>Ga0325403_1006309_pt1 | contig 11273 bp, 4 predicted proteins | sample PopdelMetagenome_19_FD_205665 | JGI IMG/M metagenome (GOLD analysis project Ga0325403, IMG submission 205665) | Populus deltoides microbial communities from Bellville, Georgia, United States - Xylem-PdKOR-R4 | ecosystem: Host-associated > Plants > Phyllosphere > Stem > Wood/Secondary xylem...
AATAAAGTTTGGGAAATTTTAGGTCATAATTGAGGGTTGAATTGAAGAAATAGATTAAAATGGTTTAATTTGGCTAAGATTGAAAGGAATTTGAAGTTTAAAGATGAGTTTGAAATAAATAACCAAGTTAGAAAATCAAGTAAGGGTTTAATTGAAAAACAAATAAAGTTGGGAGTCAATTAAGCTTAAAATGAAGAATTGAAGAACATGAACTAATATGAAAACGAAGGAAAATTTGAAATATGTAGAAGAATCAAGTTGGAGTTTTGGATGGAATTGTGATCCTAATCATACCTCATTGTACCCAAGATTAAAGAAACAATGCAGATTTAATGTCAAATTAAATGATTGTTAGACTTAATTAGATTTTTCATAAACCAATTTGATTTAATCATGGACCAAATTAAAAGTTTAATTATATTTAATAATTAATTTGGATCAAATTAAAAGATTTAATTAGGTGTGAGAATTTAATTATAGTTTTAATAGGTCAATTTAATTTTATTAGAGACTTAATTCGTAAAAAATTAAGTTTGGAGCCTAATTTGAGCTTATTTGAGAATATTGAAATTTTAAAGAGCCAAACTCAATTTTTACGAAGTCAATTGATTGAAATCAAGGATTAAATTGCAAGAAATTCAAAGTTTAGGGTCAAGTTAAAGAAATTTATAACCCCTTACCTTTTTTAAAAAAGACGCTAAACTTCAAGGACTTAATTTGATTGAAAACAAGAGGTGAAATTGAAGCAAATTAAAAGCTTAATGGTCAATTGAGGGTTAATTTGCATAAATTCAAAACCAAGGACAAAAATGAAAAGGCATTGAAATCCAGGGTTAATATTTGAGTTTAACAATGGTAAAATTGCATAAAATTAAAAGTTCAAAGTCATTTAGGGATGCAATTAAAAGAAATTAAAAGCAAAAAGACTAAATTGAACTTTAGTCAAATCCCTAATTAAAATCCTAAGAACATCAACATGGTGTCATTTCATTTAAATGAAACGATGTGTTTTGACCAAAGTGATTTGTTTTGGTGCAAAACGATGTTGTCCTGTCATCTAGTTACTGTTTATCATCCTTAACCTTTTGTACCTGAAAAACTGTTTAGGTGACTATTTTTCAAGTGTATTTAATGCCTTATCTCTCCATCAAATCAGACAAACAAGACACTACTTTGATGGCCTGACACCATACTATACCCCAATCTTAATTCTTGCTGGCTGCTTGCCTCTATAGCCACTACGGCGCCCCCAAAGAGGTTAACCCAATCAGCCTTTAGCAGCCAAATGTTTGCAGCTCATAATGATGACTTTGAGTCAATAATTGAGATCCTTCCGGTTTGAATAAAGAGCCAAGATTTGTCCTTAATAAAGACAAGATGTCCCTCTTTCACCCTCTATAAACAAGGGTGAATTTTGGGCATTAGATAACAAGAAAAAAGAGTGAAAAGTGAGCAAAAAACCAATTTTTTTTTTTTTACAATTTCATATGTTAGCCTTATTCTACACCCTCACCAACACCAGTCTCCTCTACCAACATCTGTGCATCTCCTTCACCAACCAATCATCTTCATCGCAAGCTTCTTCTTTTTCCTCTACACAATAACCTCCAACGATGGCGTCATGAGCAACTCTAACGACACCTTAGCCACGCCAGCAGACCAGTAACAACAATGACGCTTCTCCCCTGCGGCAGGTAACTGCCCTCTTCCTCCTGCAATTTCTTCCCTTATAAGCATGCAGGACGTGAATTAATTCAGGTCCTGCAACTGTTGGCTTGAGCTCGAGCAGAGGCAAAGATAAGCTGAAACCATTTCAGCCCAGCCTATATGGTTAGGCTGGGTCTAGCCCATTCTAAAAAAAGGGTTGTTGAGCTATTAGTCAGCCCAACCGGGCTATGCTTGGGCCTTGAGCCCAAATAGCCCATCCAAAAAATATAATAATAATAAAACTAAAAATTTCAAAGACCACTTTAAAGTCATTTGTAGGTCCGTTGCGTATTTTTCCAACAATTTTGTCTAATATCGTGTTATAGATTTACACTGTAAGATATAGATTCAATATAAAAAATATCTTATTTTTCTCTGAAATTTCAAAAATGAACTTCCATTTCAAAAACAAAAAAATATTTTATTTTCATGCATATGACCAAATCCTAAAGTTTTTTCACACATATTTTCTAAAAAGGATAAAATCACATTTTTATCATATTTTAAAAATGCAAAATGGATATCATAACCGATTTATGATTATCCATTAGGGTTTGACCAAAATATCAAAAATCCTACAACAATTAGTTTGTTATTCGGAGAGTTAGGATTTAGCTGTAGACTTTAATATTTGGAAGTACAAAATTATACTGTAAAGTATTTCCTCAATTATTAAAGATTCAAAATAAAAAATAAATGCGATGCTAAATTTGAGACTTAGAATGATTAGGATGTAATCCAGTAAGGTAGAACTTCCTCATGAAGGGATATCTGCTTTGAACTTTAGATAAGACTAATAGATAGAGACATGACCTAGAAAAAAAACAATCAATCAACAATGCAGCTTACCTTAGGTAAAGTGTACTGGGGTGATACGTCTTCCACTTGCATAATTAGTCCCCTTACATAGATTCTCACAAACCATTAGGTTTTCTAGTGACCATAATATTAAGTGACAATTCATGAACCCTATAATCATAACTTTATGATTAAACCCAAAACCCACCTTTCAATTCTAAGAGGCAGCTCTACCATGCGATGACGTGCACGTCATAACACCACATATAATAGAAAATCCAAAGTTAACTAGGAATCCATAAAACACATGGAAACATCATATAACAAGGTTGGCCTGAACTGATACAAAATTAGCTGCCTTCTTGTTGAAACTTCATGGCCCAAATAAAGGTGGATTAAACTCCTCTTGCACATAGATTAAATGTATTAAAGCCTACTCTTGATGCTTCAAAGGATCCCCAAGTTCAGCCTTAGTCGAAATCCAAAACTTGCATAACTAGCCCATTCAATGCTTTGCTTTGGACCTTGTGATGAGCCTATTTGAAATGTGTAATGGGTCATTGGTGTTTGTGAGCTGATCCACATTAATTTTTTTTTATTAGTGGTTTATATGGATTATCGTTAGAGATCAGACACTTGGATAACTTGTGGTTTGTGATAACTCAACCCTGAAGTAATTATTCAAAGTTGAAAAGAACATATAATTTTAGGTAATCTTCATAAAACCCTAAACAACTCTAAATCTGTCTAACAAGATCTTGGGACTCCTGAAGATTTTTTAAATTTACCATTTTCACTAGGTATATGTGTTTTGTGAAATCCAATAATGCATCTTTCCTCACAAGTCACAAATAAGTTATAAGTATAGTTACAAAGACTCATTTTAGATTTGACCCAATCCAAGTCTCGGGGAGGGGCAACTCATAAGTTGACAGATTAATTCAATTTTTTTAAAAAAAAATTTTAAACATAAAATGATGTCGTTTTAACAAGAAATAATCCAATTCAAAATAAAACTCGCTTCTAGCTTGGTTTAGGTCAACAAATTGCAGGATTGAACAATTGAATTGAACGGGTTTTAAGCGCTTTTTGGAATTGCGTTCCAAACGGTATTTCATGAAAATCTGAAAAAAAAATTAAAATTATTTTTTTTATATTTTCGAACCGTTTTGATGTGCTAATGTCAATATTAATTTTTTAAAAATAAAAAAAAAATTATTTTGATGTATTTTTTAATAAAAAACATTTTGAAAAACAATCGTTACCACACTTTCAAACACTTTTAAGTTTTATTTGTTTTTATATTGCGATGTGATATAATATGCCTTTTCCTCCGATTATAAATTTAAAAAGTGTTAATTACTCAACACTTATCATAGTTTGCATAGTATTCTATCTCTTAAAACTTTAATTAAAAAAACTATAATTTTTAATTTTTTTAAAAATTATTATTTTTTAAATCCTAACCGTAAAAGGCAATCACACAATTATACATGTTATCAAAAAGTAACGGAATTATGGAAAAAAGAACAAGACAAAACAAGAGACAAAACCCCTTGAACACCTTCGACTTGATAAAAAAAATTACAGCTAGCATCTCGTGTCGTGTGTGCGAGCTACCTTCTATCCTCTGCTGTCTTGCTGCACCTGAGGCTGAAACACCGTTTTAGCAATAAAAAAAGTATAAACCATACACAGAGAAAAGAGTGAGAGATTTACTGAATCTGTGTTCATTGTTGCTAAGAACTGAAGGGCAGAAAAAACTAAAAAATGGCAATGCCTGGGTATCTTTTTAGGTTCTCTACAAATGCAGCATTAATGAGTTTCAATCTCCCTTTTGGAAGCTCCATTTCTTCATCCTCCAAGGTTGGATCCTTTCCCATTCTTTTTATTTTTTCTCTCTAACTTTCTTAAATTTACAGTTTCATGCGAAATGGTGAATGCTTATGTTTGATTTTGTGCATACCATCTTTAGTACTTGTTAGTAGAAACAGCCTAGTAGTGTACCAATAAGGTCTAAGAAGACACCTCAAGGAGCCTTCTAGGGTTTTGCTTGGCTTCAGTTAATACATTCACCATTTCAAAATTGGGTTTTTGATTTTATACTCATATGGCTATTTAAATTCTTTATCTTCTTACTATCATTTTGTGTAGTCTTTGTTTGGATTTTGGAATGTGTTGCAAGAAAACAGAATAAGCTCCCAAATTGTCTCCCTTTCTTGCATTCATTCCTACAACTAATTGCAGGCACCGTGTGACTATTTCCCTTTCCCATCTCTCTGTTGCCTTATTGAAGACTAATTGGGACCTTTTATTTTACTGAATTAGTTGTGCTAATTATTCCTATAATGAAATTTATGATTGCAATTATCCTTTCATACTGCAATGCTCTCTCCACTGTTGTGAGTATCACCACTACTGCTGGTGCTACCATCGGCATAGGAATTGTGTCCTTTTCTACTAGTTAGTTGGCATTACTTTGCATAGGAATACAGGAACCATGTTTTATATTTGCAATGCAGCAAGTAGCATTAAGCTCTATCTAGCACACCTATTAATGTCACTTCTATATGGCCAAATGGTGCTCTGTTGTGGCATATACTTTGCTTTCATAACATGAATCTTGGACCTTTACTGTTGTTGTATTTGCCTTTATCAATCAGTTTAATCTGGACTAATGTCATGCCCTTGAGATGCTTCTGGTGAGGAGTGTAGAAATAAACAAAATGAACGGCAGATGGATAATCTATGAATGTTTATTTTAATACCTGATTGCTTCTTGCAGGTAGGATTTAAGGGCCACACTTGTGTAGGATCTACTAGCTGGTCCTGCAGTGACACCAAGTGTTATCGCAACCAGTCTTTTGGGATTACTGGGCACAATGAGCTCATTACTGAATCTGTAAGGCAAGAGGCTGAGGGCTTTCTCCTTAATGCTATGAACATGAGCTTCTTTGAGCGTCTAAATTTGGCATGGAAGATATTGTTCCCATCTTTTGCAACAAGAAGCAAGTCAAATGCAAACATTGCCAAGCAACGGCTGAAGATGATTCTCTTCTCTGATAGATGTGCAGTCACTGATGAGGCAAAGCAGAAGATTGTGAGTAACGTTATGAATACTCTATCCGATTTTGTGGAGATAGACTCACAGGATAAAGTCCAGCTTAGTGTCTCAACAGATTCAGATTTGGGGACCATCTACTCTATCACAGTTCCGGTCCGGCGTGTTAAGCCTGGGTATCATGATGAGGAAGATCTTGAGGCTAATATTCAGTACAAGGGCACCTGAGAAAGATCTGGCTCTCTTGATGTTCGGTGTTCTACATTCCAGACGAGAAATATCAGTAAAATCTATTTGTTTGATTTCTTCATGCTAATGTCACAAGTAGTGATTTAATCCTGTCAATGCTAGGGTGGGAAACAGTGTTTTTGTAGATAGACCAATTTTGTTTGATTAATTTTTGGATAATGTACTGTTAGGGAACTAGCAAGTTATTGCCAAATGAGAATATCTGCCGTAAAGTAGAGGCCATAGCCTCCTGGCACATCGTTGAACCTTCTTTCTTTCCTTCTTTTTTTATTTACAAGACATTATCAGACACCATTTGTTTGCATGCAGAATGACTTGATGAAAGCATATACGTGCAACCTCCGCAGAATGTTACACATATAGCTGATTCTCACAATCCTTATTTCAGCTATAAACTTGAGTAGTTTGATCATCAGAATAAGGAGAGCTGGGAAAAGAATTCGAAAAAAATTATATTCCATGTATTCTCTCCAAATCAATCTATTTGCGGTCTATGTTTTTAGTGATATAAAAAGAAAAAAAAGGAGGAGATATCTGATAGAACAAGCAGTACAAGCACTAAAAAATATCAGTATCTCTATGTTCTTAGTGATATAACTAGTTAATCCCTTGGGTTTCAGAAGAACAATGATATATTCCTATATTTTTATACTTGTTTGTAACTCCATACATCCTCCCAATACTTTTTCACAACAATTTAATTGTTTTTTTTTTCAATATTTTTTTTATTTTTATTGAAATACACTATTCAACAATTAACTATATTAATATTTTTATATAATTGATTGATAACATATTTGTTCCATGGATGAATTTGTTGGAGCGCGGGACGATGTTCAAAGGTTGCGGATTGGGTTCTCACTTAAGTGTTAATGGAATCTTGTTTCGTATATCTAGGCATAGATCTCATATAATCTGGGCCCTACCTCCCCAAGGCTTTATTAGATCCATTCATCTCTTAAAATCAGATTGAACTTAAATTGTTGCAGAGAATTTAAGTACAATATCTTATATTCTAGATATTATTAGATAAATTACCCGCGCTGCACTGTAAATTAATTTATTTTTTCTTGTTGCCTTGATTATTTTCAGGAGTATTTAAATAATTGAATTATACAAAAAAAAAAACAAAATCGAAATAACCCGAAAAGCCCTTTGACTTAAGCAATTTTTTTTTTCTTTTAAAGATAATTTAGTAGTTATACTAAGCAACAAAGATTATTAATTAACCCCGTTCTTTCTTCTAACGACTAATATGTTTGATGAACAAAAAAACATTCTCACCCTTAAATCCAAGTTAAATTAGTTTTTTTTATATAAAAACAAAATAGTAATTTCATTGAATAAATCCACAATGAAATGTAATTATGTGAACAATAAAAATGAATTCTTTTAACTTTTACTATGTTATTGATCCATGCTACACTGCGGGTCGGATCAGTTTTTTCTTGACAATTAAAATAATGTTCAAATATTGCTATTTTTTTAGTAGAAATTTTTTATAATCATATGGGCGTTGATTTAATGTAACATAATTGACTTTGCAAGTCTAAAAGTAACTCGGACGAGTTAATCATCTTTTTTTCAAGATGATTAACTCGGATTAACTTGGATTAACTCGGGTTAACATATCAAATTCATAACCCGAGTTATGAGATTATGATAACACATAGAAAACAAATTATAAAACCTAATTCTCAATCAATCCAATGTTGAAAGATGAAAAAAAACTAAATTAAAAAAAAAACCTAAAAAAACGATCCATGTTAACCTATCAATCTTTTAACTCTGGTCATAAAACTGAGATAACACTATAGAAAAAAATCAAAATAAATTACGAAATTCAATTCCCAATCAGTCCCATATTAAAGAATGAGACTAAAAAAGAACGTAAAAATGATCCAAATCAATCCGCCAAACCCATAAATCGAGTCATGAAACCGAGATAACTTTATAGAAAAAAATAATAAAAAACAACCTGATTTAATCTAGATTAACTTGTTAAATTCGCGATTCTAGTCACGAGACTGAAATAATTCCATAAAGAGAAAATTAAAACAAATTATGAAGTTCATTTTTCAATTAATCTTGTCGGACCCAATGTTAAACGATGAAATTTGTAAATTTGTAAATTTAAAACATAATACAAAAAACAAGCCAAGTCAATATGGGTTAACCCGTTAAGCATTATTTTCGGGTTATGAGATCGAAATAACCTCATAAAAATCAAACCAAAATAAATCATGAAACCTAATTTTCAATCAAACATAATATTAAATAATGAAATTAAAAAAAAAATTAAAAAAGAAAAAAGTTGAGTTAGCTGGATTATCCTGCTAAATTCACAACTTGAATCATGAGACATGGACAACCCAATAAAAAACAAATTCAATGTTGAAAGATATGAGATTGAGATAACCTCTTAGAAAGAAAATAAAAAATGACCTGATTTAACCGGAGTTAAAATACCAAAACTCATGACCCTGATAATGAGATTAAGATATCCCTATAAAAAACAAATCAAAACAAATTATGAAACTCAATTCTCAACTGACCTAATATTAAATAATAAAATTAAAAAAAATTCAATAAAAAATACGCCGCGAGTCAACTGGGGTTAACTCGTTAAACATTATTTCCGGGTTTTGAGACCGAAATAACCTAATAGAAAGAAAATAAAACAAATTATGAAACCTAATTTTCTATTAATCCAATATTAAAAATAAAAAATAAAAAAATTAATTAATATATTTTTTAACCAATTAAATTAACCTGTTAAACTGCTATCGATGTTATAAAAATAAAATAACCCAAGACAAATAAATATTTTTTCAGGCCATACTAAAACATGTGAAAAAAATACTATTCGTTGCTACAGCAATTTCCCTCACGTGCTTAGTTAATAATAATAATTCGTTTACGTTTGGTTTGGATTGAAGCCACGGATAGTACGGACTATGAATAACTTACTCAAATATCAATCAAACAAACCACAGATGAGATAAGCCCCTCCAAAGCCACCCCTCCCCTTCCTTTCCCTCCATGGCTTCTATTTGCAATTCCCTATCCCTCGCTCCCAAATTATCTTTCAAACCAAGCCCCCTCTTTTCTGCTTCCATCTCCACTTCTTGGAGCCCCAAAACCCGACCTACCACCCCTCTCTCTTCCTCCTCCTCCTCAACAAGAAGTGTTAAAGATGACCCTAAATCCCCAGAACCCATCAGCATTGACAATCTACACCGTTTTTTTGACCTTAGCATAGGCAAATGGCACGGTTCTTTCCATGTGAGTTATTTATTTATTTTTTAATTGGGGCTGACTATGAGTTATTGTGTGTCAATGGGTTTTGTTCTTTTTGGCAGCAATTTGATGCAAAAGGAAAATTGATGCAAAAAGTGAGCACAAAGCTTGCAGCAAGCTCTTACGGTGAAGATGAACTCATTAGTCTCATTCAAACGTAAAGCTTCTATCTATTGCTATCCTTTTCTTATACATTTCTTGCCTTTTTTTCGCTTTTGAAAATGGGCAGTAAAGATATGATAAATAAAAAAAACACTGATACTTTTGTGTTAATTTGTTATTTGATTGATAAAAATGGTTATTTTGTAATGAAAGGAGTTTGTCAATCTGATTAGCATTTCTTCTATGTGATAATTTTTGCTCTTTTGGTGGAGGCAATCTTCAGTTACTGAGTGACTATACAGTTTGTTGCAGGCTCACTTGGGTGTCCTGTGGAAATTCAGTTTTGATGGTTATCTGTTTTGAGTAATCTATCTGTTTCATGGTTCATAAGCAACATGCTTGACTTTGTCGAGCATGGGATGCATCTTCTTCCTTGATATCAAAGTTCATGCTTAGTTTTTCTACATTTCTATTTGATGTTTCTCTGAATCATCAAATAGAAATGTAGAAAAAACTAAGCATGAACTTTGATATCAAGGAATCGTTTATTGAGATAACGACAATAAAGTAGTGTGCAGTGTGATCCTTTATTCTATTTAAAAAATGCAGACTGCGTGATATTTGTAGTTCATGACTTGTATAGTTGTAAAACCTTTGCTCCTTTGTCGCTTAATTTGGATGTGCTTTGTAGGCTATACATAAAACAATCTCCATCAAGCACCTCAATCTCCAGACATGACGAGGAGCCTGAATGGGCAGAATACAAAATCAAAGAAACCAATATGTTCACTGCAGATAAATATCAACAGGTGAATTCTTCTAACCATTCAAACATTTTGGGTTCATTGATTGTCCTTCTTGCTCTTTCCCTTGGTCTATGTGTTTTCTATTGAATATCCATAATGATTAGTCTGCAGATTGCCTTTTTCCCCAATGAGAGGGCTTTTTCTCTAAGGTACCAGACAGCTGGCATGTTAGAAACTGTGTTAAGGCAAGGGGTGCTGGGTGAAGATGATACTGGAGATGAATCACCAAAGTTAGTGCTTCTTTCCCATACGGCATTCTTCTCACATCGTTAAGAAATCATTGTACCAGATGGACACAGAAATACAGTTTGATAAATCTACTGATACCCAAGTGAAGGCCCTGAAACCTTCGCTCCTAGGCATTGTGCTGTTATTCATAGTTGACACAATACTTAACTGGAACACATCCTGGGCATGAGCTACTAAATCACTGAATCCAGTAGCAATAAGGCATGCAATGATGACTCATAACTGGTCTTTGCTCTACACCTCTCTGCACAAAACTCGATACAAAAGTTATCCCACCTTTATCTTCACAGTTCTTTGTACTAGTTAGTGGTTATATAAGAACTAAGTGGCCTTCTCCTAAATGAGTTGCTTGGCCTTCTCAGTAGACATGCATTTTTCATTTTTTTTAGATCTCAATGTTAACTTGCAATTTACATTTTTTAAGAGCTTTGTTTCGACACATCATTGCATTTTTCATTACATTGTTCTTTGAACCATACAGAAACCTTAAGCTTCCTTCTCGTCGGCCTTCTATTGTTTGTGAGAATTGCCTATATTCACAAGAGAAAGACAGACGAGCAAGAGCCTTTCATATCATGGACCCTAAAGGCATTTTGGAAATGCTTCTTATCTTCCTTGAGGATAGAGGTGATGAGGTGCCTTTTCATCCTTCACTTGAAAGTAACAGTGTAAGTTGTATGACCATTTATGAATGTTCAACAGATAGCGAAGAACTAGTTTTTGCTTAGCCACTAAATTTTTTTGTGTTGACAGAACATTAGTTCTGTGTACTTCATGAAATGACTATGTTTCTTTTACTGATTGCAGGATAGCACAAACAGGATCTTACCATTACTTGGCAAGTGGAAAGGTCATTCTCAAACAAAACGCAGTGGTGTTTATGGAGCAACAATTGCTGAAGCCGATACAATTTCTTTGCTTGAAATGGATGATAAGGGTCAGCTTATTCAGGTAAAGAGACATACCAAGTTCTTGTCCTTTCATCTCTCTTATTTTTTTAC
>Ga0325403_1006312_pt1 | contig 11268 bp, 8 predicted proteins | sample PopdelMetagenome_19_FD_205665 | JGI IMG/M metagenome (GOLD analysis project Ga0325403, IMG submission 205665) | Populus deltoides microbial communities from Bellville, Georgia, United States - Xylem-PdKOR-R4 | ecosystem: Host-associated > Plants > Phyllosphere > Stem > Wood/Secondary xylem...
AACTGGACATATTATATACTATTATAAACCTATGAATCTTCCTGACAATACTGACTGCTCTTCCAATTGTAATAATTTAGTATTTGCACTCGTAAGACAAAGTACACCCAGATTTGCTCCGGGACAACAGATGACAGTCACCTTATTACAAAGGTAGATCTGGTTCTCAAAATAAGAAAAAAGTCTCAACAATGCTCTCTTCACCTGTCCTATTCTGCATACCTGGTTCATCACTAACATGAGAATATTAGCTAGCCTTTTTCTTCTTGTTTTGGTAGGAAACAGATGCGCTGCCATGTTAATTAGAATTGTCAGCTTGCTTGGATGAACTCTTGTTTTTCTTGGCTAGTACTGATCTCTTCTGAGAAGATGTGATAGACACTTGTGTGGATGATATGTTGAGAGTCAAGAATTGAAAGATGAAAACCTCTGGAAAGAATAGTAGTTGTATGTGTCTGACTAGTAGCTCCCAACTGGTAGTTGCAAACAATTAATTGCAACCAATAAAACACTCCACTTGGATCTCAAATTAATTCCAAATTTGTGGACGACATAAACCAGACTACTTTACATGGTAAAAACTTACCAATTAATCCTTGTGCTACAAAATTGGACTTCAGAAGCACTATGGTTTTGATTCCTAGGTCAACCCAAATGGAGATGGAGATTAAATCCAACTAAGATAGAATAAAACAATATTCCTGAAAAAGAAATTTGATAATAAAATGAAATAAAGAGTTTTGAAGGAAATTATTTTGTACAAAAAAATAAAAATATCCAAGAACGTCCAGATTTGTCTAATGAATTTCCGTTATCAAGGTGACATTGTCATGATACAAACCATTTCAAATATAAATAAAAACCCAACGGATAAATAAATATTTTTTTTATTCATCTTATGATATCTCTTTTCTACTATGTTTTAAGCATAAATAAGCATATTAAAGGTTATTTCAGAAAAATCAGGAAAGTTTGAGGACTTTGTAAAATATTTGCTATTGACGCGAATGTGAGTCTACGTAAAATAGTAATCATTTGAATCCAAAAAAGATATAAACCTAGCTTCTAACATGTCATGAATGAAAAAATACAACTTTAATGATTGAATATTGCCACAAACCAAATCAGAAACAAAGTTTACATTATATCAAAGTCTAAATTATAGAAGAGTTGTGATAACAGTAAAGTTAATTTTCAGCATAAATTTCAAGAGATTTAACTAACCTTAATGACCAGATAAAACAGAAAAGAACAATTAATCCTTATAACGGCTGTTTGTTGGCTGATTGTGGTTATTCAAGTGATTAATGGTTGCACAATCAAAGTTTCAGCTGTTTATTGGCTGATTGTATATCTTTGTTTGTTTGATTCCTACACATAATCTCCCCTCAAATCGAATTGACATCAAATGTATAATTAAGATAATTTTAATGTGTTTTAATTAAAGCGCAATGATGAAAATAGGTTTTGTTTGGAGGCTAACAACAACAGACCCATATTTTCTAGCAATCGAATTTGCTAGAAGTTGATACCTCTAATGTTTTCTAAGGCTGAGCTAGGTGCCAAGCCAATAATGAGTCGACCGAGTCCATGCAAACCCAACTCTTCATTTTTCATTATTTGTTTTAAAATCATTTCAAAGTAATTTTTTTTAAATTAAACATTATTTATTGGTTCGTTATAAGATTAAAAAAATATTTATTATATTCTTAGGTTTTAAATTAAATTTAAACTTCATTTAAAAGTATGATACTCTTGTTTAAAAAGTTCAAATACAGTATTAAATAGTACAACATTAATTGGATTAATTTTATTCTTACTAAACAAGCTTCAAGAAACTAAAGGGTTTCCAATACATTTTCTTAACTATATATCACTATAATTTGTGTGGTATAAAAATATTTTCCATCATAAAATAGCTAGCAAACACCAATTTAAAATTAAAAAACTTTCTAACCTAATAAATTAAAGGTATGTTACATACGTATAAAGTATTCTTTTTAACACTATCATAATCTTTAGATTTACCTACATAATTTTCCGTCGGTATTTGTACTACCATTCCGTTGGTAATTAATTTACTGACGAAATCACCAACGGAAATGCTCCGTCGGTGAATCTTTCATCGGTAATTTTTTGTCCGTCGGTAATAAAAAATATTATTACCGATAAATTTATTGACAGAAAAAATGAGTAAAAAAAATATTTCATTCCGTCGGTAATTCTCTCGGAAACAAACCATATGTAATTTTGTCAGTAATTATTTAAAAATATTAAAAAAAATATATTTTACAAAACTATAAAATAATTAAATTAATATTAATCAACACTCTATAATACTCAAAATACTTGGAAAAAAGAATTTGCGTTGAAAAATAATATAGATACACAAATTAATGATACATAACATATATAAAAAAAAAACATAACAGTTGATTTTGATAATTAGATATATTCCATATTGACTAATTTCTATTGTAAATTAATTCATTTAACATTAAAATTTATATTGAAAAATAATATATGTGTAATTAATTTTATTCTTTACCAAACAATTATAATACATATCCACTACCAGAATTTTATATTTTACCGGCGGAATATTCCATTAGTAGTTAAACAATGATTCTGTTAGCATGATTTTTATCGACGGGCTCATAGATATTTTGTCGATAATTTAATCATCGATAGATTTATAAACAAAAAAAAAACGCGTCAAACAAAAAAATTCATCTACTTTATTCTGACGGTATTTCCATTGGTCAATATGATATTTGACCAACAAAAAAAACTGTTTGTAATTCCATCGATGATTTTTTAATATTTTCAACGGGTTAATTCTGTTGGTGATTAAACAGTAGCAATGACAAAAAAAAAATATATATATATATATATATATATATTTAAAAATATAATAAACTGAGTAGAAAATAATTAAAATAAAAATCAAATATTTATTATGCATTTAAAAGTATACTAGTTCAAATACAATTCATATAGAAGAGAGGGGCCGGAGGAGGAGGAGTAAGAGGAGGGTCTTTGTCGTGACGAGGGGGAGATAAGATGGAGCATATGTATCACCCATATGGAACTCCGAAGTTTGAGTGTTTAAAACCGATTGTGAGCATCCAATAATTGAAACACTTCGAGTCATCTATGAGTCCTTGATTGTAGTGTTTGAGATACCATTAACTCAATTTCTATCGGGTCCACCGGACGATCCTGCCTCCAATCATAGTTCAAGATGGGTTGATGGATCATACCCGGTGTTATATGTTTCCTAAAAAAAGTTAGTAAATTCAAAAAATAATAACTTAAGAAAAGAAATTGTTGAAATCCTACATGCCACTAAGTACTAGGCTTGAATATCTACGAGCTGCTACACCCTTTTCTAACGGTCATCATTTTGAATATATGTTTCAATCAAAAGCTTCGTCGATCTTGATTCACATCCAAGAATTGTAGCATGCAAGAGAAAACTGTTGTTAGTTAAACATATTCATATAAAATAACAATTTTTAAAAGAAATGGATGTAATAAAAAAAGAATTTTATCATTCGCTTCGCATGAGAAACAAACGAAATGGATCCGTCAGTGTATGTGGTAATGAAATCATGAATCTGCCTATTCTGTTTCTTCGCACCGGATTGTAACCATCGCATGAAATCCTTGAACATCACGTGGTGAATATATTATGCCCATACAACCTCCGAGACGTATAGAGGTCTGTAATCTTTTCAAATCACCACGACTTTCCATCTTGAAAGCTCTCTTTAGCATATTTTTGGTGTTTTTCTGAATATCGTACAAAAAATCATGCAACCTATATGGTAGAAATGAATTATTGACTAATAAATAAAAAATAAAATTTTAACATTTGGATAAAAAAATATTTATTTTGATTTTAATCTTACCTAAATGCAACGTAATTCTCCCAAACCCTCTTTGCAACAGCGTTGTCAGTCCTATCCCAGTAAAATTTTTTCCTTGCAGTTCAAATTTGTAAAACAATTTGGTTAATTAATATTAATAAACTAACCAAATTAACATAACAACAAAATTATTGAAGTTAATATTAACTCTGAACTTTTCGAATCATGCATTAATCATGGGTTTTCGTTCCAGATTTTTGAAAACCTGACTTGATTAAACCAAGGACACTTACATCGATGATTTCAACATCGATGTTATCGTTTAGGCAGCCTCAACATTTGTAAACTTGAAATTGCATTCGTTAATTGAAATTAATTTCTCAAAAATAATTATTGTTCTTTATTTTTTAATAGTGCATGAGAGGAAAACAAACTTACATTAAGTGATCAGGCTTCCACTGGACAAGGTACTTTCAAGTAAGTGGATCCTACTCTTAAAAGACCCCTCCTCAGCATGGCAGCATCACACTCAATGTGCCCGTGTCAAGAGAGGCTACTTGTGCCTATTCATAATCGATATCTAACAACTCATGGTCGTCAGAAGAGCTGCTAGAAGAACTAGCAGCGATCTTGTTTGTACAACACTTTATTGACTTTCCTCTAGACATCTACATAGATAAAAGAATTGAGATACCGTAAACCATCCATATATTTTAAAAAAATTTATAGCACCTCCCCTATACGAGAGACTATCCAATATTTGTTTACCTGCAAATACACATTAATTGAAATTTGATTGCCACAAACTTGTTGATTTTATGCAATTTCTATAGCTTCTAACTTTTCAATATAAGTTTGTTTTATTTTGAGCTTTGAGACATTAACCGCTTTAACAACATCAAATTTCAATTTAAATCTTATTATTATTTCAATATTCTTAGTACAAAAAAAATTTAAATTCCATTTTTTTTTCAAATATTCCACCTAATAGATGTTACTAATATTTTATGTATACAAAAATCACAAACTAAACATCACAATCAATTCAAAAATTCAACAAAGAAACCAATTACATAAAAGAAGAACAAAACTGTATTAAGAAAACATGAAAAGTATAAGAACAAAATATTAGGCTAATTGGTTAAAAACTACCCTAGATTTTTAATCAACATGATCTTATTTCATAAACTTTGTTTAATCTAATTTGAATTTTTATTTGTTCTCCCTTCATCTATATTATGGCTCATCAGTTAAGTTTAACAATACATACACCTTTTAATTACAACATAATTTGTGGATTAAAACTCAAAAGAAAAAAAATTAAAAACTTAATTAAATTTAATAGGATGGAAGGGTGACATCAGAGAAAATAAAAAATTCTAATCAAATTAAAAAAATATTAGAAACTAATTTTTTGTTGATAAAAATTTCAAGATAATTTAACAATTAGTCAATAAATTTCTAATCTAAACTAATCTAATTAAAAAATTAGGGATTTATAATTCAATAACAAAATTTCACAAAAACATCACAATCAATTCAAAAAATAATAATAAAAAAATTCTAACAACAAAATAATTCAACAAAATTTTTTTAAAAAGATAATGCAAAACAAAAAAAAAAATGAAAATCTTACCTCTTAATTCAGCTATGAGTGAAGCTTAGATTATTACTTACAATGAAAAGACAAAAACAAGAACAAATTCACATCTTGTTAAAAACAAAAGGTAACACTAAAAAGAGAAAAGAAAGACAAACCTTTGAGGCATGAAGGAGAAGATAATATAACACGAGATAAAGAGGAGAGAAAAAGAGAGAGAAGAGAAAAAAATAGAGAGTGCAAAATCCCGAGATTTAAACTCAAAATAAATAAATAAATAATAATAAAGAAATCAAATAAGAAGAATATGAAAGACATAAGGAGTATGACTCCAATTGTAAAAAAAAAAAAAAACAGAGAAAAGGGGCCAATGTGTAATTAGAAAGAATGTGGCTATAAATACCCAATTTTTTCCTCTTGTATGGCCGACTGCACCTAGTGAAAAAGAAGGGAGACATTGCAGAATTTTCTTTACCAAAAAAGAGGAAAAAACACCAAATCTTTTAGGACTATGCAAACCTTAAAACTTTGAGTAGAGAGGACACCCATTAACAAAAAATTTAATAAAGAAACAAGTGAAGAAATTGGAAAAAAAAAGGGAGAGGGTTGGCTGCATGCAAGAGAGAAGAGACTAAAATTCTTCAACGAAATTGAGCTGAAATTCTGAATTTTCTCAAGGTATGGACACTAGAACTAATTGTGAAAAACAATTTGACAATTGATTAGGAATCATGCATCAATTTCAGATTTTATAAATTAAGGTTCTTGAGTGAAAATTAGGGGAAGTGTAGAAATTGTTAGATGTAGTAAAGGAAGATTTAAGTGTGAATTACAAGACAAATATGATTGTATGCTTATGAGTGTGTGTGTGTGTGTATTGGGTAACTCTCTCATCCCTGTTATACTTTTACTTTTAATATAGTTATTCCAACGTTGTGATATTACAAGTCCTTCATATTCATACTAGGAGTCTTCTAGTTTCTTTTGTATGAATTAGGAAGTAAATGAATGTTAATGTATTTTGTCTCTAAGTAACTATATGACTTGAAATGTAATACTACCTCCTTATATTAAATGTCGAGACATAGAATTTCATTACTATATTATACTTGTAATATTAATGTTGCTTTTCTCTGTTTAATTATGAATTTCATGTGTTTAAATGGGCAAGGAAAATGAATACATGAGTTGCGCTTGTACCTATGGATGATTGTTGTGTGGTGCAAGGTAATTATGCTATGGTATAAGAATGAGTATAAAGTGTGTGCAGGATAATTGTCGATAACTTGGGATCTCTCAGTACGGGAAACTCTACCGAAATTTCTACAAAAATTTCGATAATCTTTAGATGAGTTCGGCAACAAAAAATTTTTCCCACATTTTTTATTGGTATGGTTGATATGCCTGATTCCGGGAATGAGAATGTTACAGAGAGAAACATGTTTGCTTTTGTAGTAAAGGAAGAGAGAAGAAAAGAAATGCTTGTCTGTTATGAAATTAAGGATTCTGGTATTTTAATTTGGGGTTTATTTACCAATGGATAATTAAATATTCATATTTTTAACACTTCCATCGGTGATTCTATCTGTAATATTTAATTGAAAATTTCTATTTAACAAATTTTTTTCAAACCCCCCCCAAATATCATCAACAACTTTTCAGCCCGTTGGTGATTCCATCTGTAATAAACAGTTTGAACCATTACATTGATAAATGAATATTTATATTAAAAAATGAACGATTCCAAAACTCTCAGAAAAATACCGACGGACATTAACCTTCGGTAATTCCTTCTGTACTGAACATAATGAATAGTTACATTAAGAAATCAACAGTTCCAAAACTCTCGGGAAAATATCAACTATTAGAACCAAGTATGATTAAAGATAAAAACATTTATATCCTGGCCTCATCTATATTTTGGTCGAAGACAAATATCTATATTTTAGCCTGGATTATTAGGATTGAGTATGATCATAAATAAAAACATGAACCCCAACCTCACATACATCCTTGGTGGCAAGTTGTAAATCGTGAGTATCACTGTTCAACAAGAATAATGAGCAACAAATGACCCGAATGTATTGAATCCATCTATATATAACCTAAGATGTACGTTCCTTAATTCCATTAAAAACTGACAATGAACCCCATTAAAATATTTTCAAGCTTCACTATCAGATAGGTGAATCATAACTCCATCCACTGCATCATATAAATGATGCCATGTCATGTGCTCAACAGTCTTTAGAGACATGAATAACCTTTGCAGTTTAGGAATAATTGTGAAGTATCTAAGTTTTTTATGTGCGACAAGAGTCTTGTCCTAGTCAATTCTAGGATTATAACGAGTATGCTCACATGTTGTACGCTCATTCAACTCTGTATTTTCAAGGTAGTACAACATGCAGAAGTTTGGACATATATCAATTTCTTGGTATCCTAAGCCGAGGGGTTTTATCATGGATTTAGCAACATAGAAGTTCTCTTTCAACCTATTCCCCTCATGTAAAATGTTTTTTTTCTCATTCAACAATTCTGTTGTAATCAGCCTTAATGAACCCATAATCTGACTTAATGGTGAACACATGTGTAACGACCGATAATTTATTGTGATTTGTGCACTCATCTCATAATGTTTTGTCAAAGTCTTCAAAAAATCAAAAAACCTGGCTACTTCTGCATTTGGTTCTTCATCTACGATTGAACATTCACCTGCATAACCGGATTCATTCACATCGCATCCATAACTATATTCCTATAAGGATTACTATTGTCATTTATAACTCTACGCATGTTACTAGAACTAGAAGTTGACCCAACCATCCTTTCCACAAATATCTCGTAAGGAACATATGGTTCTCCATGTGTAAACCAACACAAATATTTCTCTGTGAATCTGTTTTTGTAGAAATTGCATCATCACAACATTTGGATCGAGAAACTTTTTATTATTACACCTCTTACATGAACATCTAATACTACATCCACTCATATTTTTTTGGATTAAATAGTGCGTAATTAATAAAACCCTGAACCCAATATCAATAATCTATCTTGAGCAACCCTTTAGGTAAATGTCGATAAATGCATTAACGATCATCCATTATTTGTATTAAACCTATATAGAAAATTGATCATGATAACACATATTATTTAATTATGTAAACTAAATAAATTAGCTAACATTGGTTTAAATCAAACTTATTCAATATATTTTAATGATACTCTTAAATCATTATCAATTATCTACATAAATTCAAATTCCTACACATTTACCAAAATTTTCAACTCAACAATAAAATTGATAAAATATAAATATATTCATTAAATAACTCATTATTTATTTCATTACATAACACCTAGGTCACAAATTTGAAATCAATTTCATCAAATTACAAATAAATTTAATTTTTAAAAATAAAAAAAATCTTAACATATACAAATCATATATTCATTCAACAAATTTATTTTTATAAAAAAAATTATAAAATAAGTAATTACATAAACAAACAATATTTGTTATCACTTTAGAGATAAGTCGACATGGTACTCACAAACATCCCACTTTTGCATCTCAATATGAACATAATTAAAGGGGACAACTACAATTTGTAGACTCCTCCTCTGTGTCAGACTTTAACAGAAGCTAACGGTGGGGACTGACATGGTAAAATCATGATAAGGTTGAGTTGGTCTTGGAAAAAACCAATACGAGGAGGACTTGCCTGTACAACACTTTATAGGTTGGGGGCTGTTTTGTAGTTATCCCTAATTAAAAATAAGAAATTTAATTATGAAAATCAGAAGTCATATTTCAAACCCTAGTTACCCATTAAATGTTCATTTAGCGATTAAGTCACTCTATATCCCTACAAAAATAAGAACACAAGTTCAATTTCTAGAAAATATACTTATTAGAAGAGACAACTACGAACCCTGAATGAGACTAGTCTCACCTTTTAAAAGGGCATGAGAATACAAGGATAAGAAAAAAAAACACTAGTTAGCCTGTTTGAGATTGTGATAACGGTTACGGTTTAAAAAGTTTTTTTCTTAGAAATGGATCAGAATAATGTTTTTTTTTAAAAAATTATTTTTAATATTAACACATTAAAATGATATAAAAATATAAATAATAATAACTTTTAATAAAAAAATATCAAAATTTAAAAATACACGGTTTACACTAGTTTCCAAATAGGCTCGCATTAACCCTCAAATTGCATGTGTCTCTCTATTCTTGCTTGCCCCAAGAGTTGGACAAGCAGTCTGGAAACGTGTGATTAAAACATCAAGTTCGGGATGTGTATTAGACTTGGAGATATGGTAATTTTTTTTTAAAGATACAAATCTTTTAAAATACAAACCACTCCTTTAAAAGCTAAAAATACATGCTTTTTATGTAGACCACAAACAAAAGCCAAAACCATCTCCAAACCAAACGTTAGATGGTCTGAGGGTTCGGAATAGAATCCTTGAGTGATGTCATAAACAATTATTGGCTGTTTTTCTTAACTCGTAATCTGTCATGATATAATTTCTTTTTTAATATAAATCCTAACTTGTAAAGACATCATTGATCATGTTGTACCAACATGTCATTGCAGAAGGAACTCTCTTCATCTCTCCCTAACATAAATCAAAATAAGGTCCAATTTAAAGGACTGGAGATCCCCATCTTCCTTCCTTTGCTCCCCCATGAACTACCCTAACATCAGCCGAAGCTTTGTGCACATTTAAGAGAGCATTGAAAAATAACAGGACGTGCCTTTTCTTTTCATGGTAAGAATATTGATAAGCACGAGGAATCTGGATATAAAACATAGAAAAGAACTCCCCTGAAAGTCAAATATAAGAGATAGATAAAGTATATTATAAATCTTGAAGTCTCACCTCAATATTTAAGTTTTTGGATGAGTGGTTCTTTGATAAAATAGACAGAGGGAGAAAGAGAAAAAGCAAAATGATTGCAAGCCTAAAGGAGAGTGAACCAAGCCAGCATGATGAGCCAGCTGAGAGCACTGACCAGTTTGCAACGTAGTTAGCCTCACAGGGAGGGAAGCTAGCAAAACCACATCTAAAAATCTGGTTTGAACACGCAACAACAAGTAGTGTCCATTACTATCAAGCAAGATTGGAGCTTTCATCAGATCCCTCTGTTGTTTCAATAAAAAATCGACCAAGACGCTCTGATGCCTTGTTCACCTGCGTTACACGAATGAAATGTTGTTTGCTTATGGTGATATAGCTCTGAGTTGACTATGATTTTTAGAATATTCTATCATGATAATTTCATGACATCTTTTCAAACCTGTTCATTCCAATCAATCCTCCATGTAAGGTAGGATAGCAGAAGTGTTTGGACTCCAACTCCACTCAACAATCCAATCCACAAACCCTGTATGTGCAGAGAAGAAACTATTGCTAAATAAAAATGCTCCTTTTATAAAGTTCAATTTTAACTAGATCCACTCACTTGGCCTATTAGCAAACAGTGAATGGTCAATGCTAGACAATCAAATTCATGGCTTTAGCTTGATTCTCCATTCATAATTTGAATGTTAAGCAGGAGATATCTTATGATATCTTGACAATATTGTTCTTACATACCGTGACCTGAAGATGCGCTACATATCCAAGCAGCATTCCTACCGGCAACCCAATAACATAATAGCTCCCCAAGTTGACAAATGCAACCATACTTTGCACACCAGCACCTACAGCTACACCTGGAGAGGGAATTTTAATGGTTAAGATTTACATTACCACATGTGCGCGTGCCCTTTTATATAT
>Ga0325403_1006313_pt1 | contig 11267 bp, 7 predicted proteins | sample PopdelMetagenome_19_FD_205665 | JGI IMG/M metagenome (GOLD analysis project Ga0325403, IMG submission 205665) | Populus deltoides microbial communities from Bellville, Georgia, United States - Xylem-PdKOR-R4 | ecosystem: Host-associated > Plants > Phyllosphere > Stem > Wood/Secondary xylem...
GCGACAGGTTGACTGATGGAATTAGTTGCCTTCGCTGCTGATGATGATGCTTCAGAAACCACTACTTTCTCAATCTCACCGAACTTAAAAGAAAAGTTAATCTCACCTTTAGGTTTCCCTGATGGTTTCCTTACCTGATAGCTAACAAACTTCATGGATTTACCATCGCCAGCTGAATCCAAAAGCTCCTTTATTGGCACGTTGACTTCACCAATATCTTTATCCCCTAAAGCACGCTCACATTTAAGCTTGCAAGCAAGACTCAGACGGTTTTCTGCAAGTGGGGTTTCAGGGATAGTGAATTTTATAGGGAAGTTCCAAGTGGGGTTTTTTCCACCAGCTCTATCTACTGGGGTTTTGGTTTTTTGCTTGGGTTGTTGTTTTGAGTCATCACCAGAGATTGAAACAACAGCATACACATCCATTTTGGAGATATAATTGACATCTTTGAGATCTCTTGCAGAGATGACATTGATCTCTAAGGTTCTTTGATCCATGGATATAGAGAGAGGGGAGGGGAGAGAGAGTTTGGTGTGAGTTACGATGGCAATTTGCAAGTGACTTGGCAACCTCCGCTGATGGGTTGGCATACAAATTTTGAGTGCAAAAGACGGCCAGGTGTGGTCAACTCTCGGGGTTTGTGGGTTATGAGACAATGAGAGTAACCATGGTTAGATGTAGATGGAAAGTTGATCTAATAAATTATTAACCATAGTTAATGACTTTGTAAGGTTATCTCGTGAAATACGATTAGATCATTGTTTGTGCTGCGCGCTGTGTATTGTATTAATTTTTTTAATATAAAATAATATTCAATTATTGCCAACTTGTGTTTAAATAAAAAGAAATATAATCATGAATTTAAAATAAAATGCATATATCAATATTTTGTAAAATATTGATAAGAAGACATATTAGAATTATTTGGATTAAATTGTTAAATATATGACCTGAATCCTAAGATCGTGATAATTCTATAAAATATAAATCAAAATAAATTATGAAAATGGATTTCTAATCAATCTAATGTTAAAAAGAAATATAATCATGAATTTAAAATAAAATGCATAGATCAATATTTTGTAAAATAGTAATAAGAAGATATATTAGAATTATTTGGATTAAATTGTTAAATATATGACCTGAATCATAAGATCGTGATAATCTTATAAAATATAAATCAAAATAAATTATGAAAGTAGATTTCTAATCAATCTAATGTTAAAAGATGAAATTGAAAAAAATTTAAAAAATGACAAAAAACAACTCGAGTTAACATGCCAAACTCATAACTTAAGTTATTAGATCGAGATAACTTCACAAAAATAAAATAAAAAATTATAAAACTCAATTTCCAATCAACCCAAAGTTGAATGATGAAATAAAAAACAATTAAAAATAACAAAAAACAATCATAGTCAACTTGAGTTAATTTATTAAACTCACAACTTGTGTCATGAGACCGGGATAACTTCATAAAAATATAAAGGAAAAAAATTACAAAACTCAATTCTCAATAGATTCATTGTTAAAGGTTGAAAAAAAATTAAATCCATGAAACTAGAATAACTCTAAAAAAAATTAAAAATATATAAAGTCCAATTTCTAAACAACTCAATATTAAATAATAAAATTAAAAAAACCTTAAAAAAATAATTAAGTTGTTGGAGAGTAAATGTAACATCCTAAACTTTTTCATGCAATTATTATATTAATAGGTAATTCTTTTTCTTATCATATTATAAGAACAAACTCAATTCACCTTTCATCGGTTTCAATAATAGCTATAATTATATACAATTTATACTTTTATATTAATAAGGTTACAACACTTTCTAGATTCCAAAACATAAATTGTTTCCAAAACTTGCATTAGACAATTTGGATAAGTGTTAATTGTATTTAAAGGAAAAAAATTACAAAATATAAAAGGTATATTCTAAGAAGTACAAAAATCCATTACCCGAATTCAAAAGATTTAAAGGCAATACAAAAACAAGGTGAAAGCTAAAGAAATACTCAAAAATTAGAAGAGTAAAAAACTAAAAAGCAACGTAGCAACCACAGTGGAACCAGTCGACCGGTTTGTAAAAATCCCAGAACCGATCGACCAGTTATCCTATAGAGTCTAGGAAATGGTTGACCAGTTTTTGAAACTCCAGACTAGTCGACCGAATCCACAATAACAACAAACCTATTATGCAAAACCCGAACAACAGCTAAAGCAAAGAACCCCATGACCCTGGAAGACGCCAAATGAACATAAGATCAACTAGAATTTGATACCTTGGTTCCAAATCTACCAAACAAGATCAGACTAGTTCAAAAATCTACTCACAAACATTCTGGTGAAGTCGATAAATTTGATAAAAGACTCGATTCCTTTCATACCAAATAAAGTACGGGATTTACAAAATACAAGGGGCATACCCCAAGAAGTACAAAGGTCTATTACTCAGAGCCAAAAGACCTAAAGGCAATAAAAAAAAAACACAAGGTGAAAGCTAAAGAAATATTCAAAAGTTAGAAGAGTAAAAAAATAAAAAAACAATATAGGAACCACAGTGGAACTAGTTGACCGGTTTTTGGAACTCCAGAACCAGTCAACCAGTTCTACAATAATAATAAACATGTTATGCAAAACTCGAGCAACAGCTAAAGCAAAGAACCTCATGACCATGGAAAACACCAAATAGACTTGAGATAGACTAGAATTTAATACCCAGGTTCTAAATTTACCAAGAGAAATTGGACAAACTCGAAAATCTCTTCACTAACATCTTAGGGAGGTCAATAAATTTGATAAAAGACTTGGTTATTACTTTCATACTAGATAAAGTAAATCATGGTTGAGAGGATAAACCAGACAAGTAGATGTAAGAACACATTCTTCTTTTTAGGTGCAATGATGCCAATTGCAGCAAAGGGAAGGGTCATGCTCGTAATAGCACTTCATACCAAAATTGAGAAAGGACACTAGAAGAATAGATGGTTGCGTGTCTCAACATGTGACCCACAAAGGATACATACCAAACAGGTGATGATTTGATAAGCATGAAGTTTATATATGTTATGAAGACGACCCAAAGTAGCAAGCCATAAAATAAATAAGTGTCTTGGAATGTGACTTGGAAACCAGAGGAGATGATGTATAAAGTCTGTGGGTCTCAAATTTCTTAGAACCTCCTAAGTCGAGTCATTAGTAAATCTCCCTAATGAATGACCCTTCTAAACGAAGTAATAAAATAAGGCAATATTAGGGTGGAAAAGAATAGAGTCCCATATAAGTTCTCTTGATTACATAAAGGAAAAGCTCAAGTACCCTCCTCAATGATGTTTGAGACCTTTGCATCCCAATGCAACCTCGTGGAAGAGAGAACCTTGAAAGGCTAAAGGTCATAGATCCACTGGCCATCTAGCAGCCAATAATCCAACCAAAGAAAAGTAGTTGTCCCATCACCAATGCAAGAGACAAACATTCATTTGCACCAATCCTGACTAAGAAGAATCTTCATTTGAGACCAGAAACAAGATGGAGGAAGTAGCACTTACTAGAAAGATCTACCTCTGAGTAAGACATTGTGCACCCATCCTGAACATACTGAAGATCTATCAAAAAGGAGTCAGTAAGACATTGTGCACCCATCCTGAACATACTGAAGATCTATCAAAAAGGAGTCTCCACACATGTTTTATAATAGTCGGTTTATTCCATGTTTTGATCTATTTAATCCCTAGACCAGCCTTTTTAAAAGGATAACAACCTGAAGCCTGAGCTACATTTGTTTTTGAGTGGGACAAGGATAAAACCTTCCTAAGAAATGTAGCTAAAATACCCTCAATCCTCCTAATGACTGAACATGGTAGAATAAATATAGTAAGGTAGTATACCTTAATAGATACAAGAACAAATTTGATTAACTAGAGATGGCATGTTGTAACCTAATTCTTGACCCCTATTTTTGTATATATTTTGAAAAAAATTAAAAAATGTCTTTTCAATAATTTTAGTTATTTTAGTCATTTTGTTATTTTCTTTAATTTTTCTTTAATTTTGGTGTTAAAAAAGCTTGAAAAATCATAAAACACATAAAATGCAAAAATTAAAAAAATACAAAAAATACAAAAATAGTTGGGGTTTGAAATTAGACCAATGATCAAGTATCACATAAAAAAATTGAGTTTGGAATTTTTTTTGTTAGAAATTTAGGGTTTTAAATTGAAGAGGAAATTGATATATGAGTTTAATTAGATTTAATTTAGCTGGGAGTGAAATAAATTTGAAGTTCAACGATGATTTTGAAACAAATAGCCAAGTTACAAATTAATGAAGGGTTTAAATGAAGAAAAAAAATCAGAATTAGAAGATAGATTGGTCAAAATTACACAATTTCTAGGAACTCATGATGAATTTGCATTAAGGATTAAATTTAGACAAATAAATTGATTTTAAACTAATGACTAAATTGAAATTGGAAGGATCAATTAATTCAATTTAGGATTTAAAACGGAAAGAAATTTCAAGATTAAACCTCTTAATTGAATAAAATTGAAAAGCTTAAAAACCAAGGACTGTAATGAAAGGAATTAAAAATTAAATGGACCAATCAACTATTCTCATAATTTCATTTTAGTCCTATTTATTTTAGTCCAACCAATTTAATCCAATTAAGCAATCCTAGCAAATTAATCCTAGATTTCAAATCTCCCGATTGTAGATTTTAACCCAGATTCTAATCCACCCCACCATTCCAACTTCGAATTTCAAAATTCCAACAATCACAATTAAAACCCCAATTTCTAGCCTTTAAATCGCCAAAATTTCAACGCCTACAACAGAAAAGAGGGAGATCAACACCAAAAAAAAAATAAAAATAGAAAGGGCATTCATCATACATAACAATCTCTCATTGAAACGTAAGGGGAACTCACCATCACCATAGCCATCGATATTGTCTTTCCCAAACCAGTCTCTCATACACATCTCCCATCTTCTTCACTCATCTTTCTTTCATACAAATCATAGCTAAGAAATCAAAGTAATTACCATCCTCAACCTCCTCTCAACCCAGATATCACTCACCATAACCACCCTTCAAACCAACCCCACTAAAAACCAAATCAAACTGCTCATCTCTCGTCCCTCATTGTTTCTCTCAAGATCATGACCTATAATCTCTTCAGTTCACATTCTTCACCAAAATCCCAACCAACCAACACTAGTAACCCACAATAACCACACTTCCTTTCTCATCACAGACCCATAAGTTCAAGACCAACCTTCACCAACATTTTTTTCCTTCCATTCTTAGTACATAAATCTTCCATTCACCCTCAATCATTAAGCCAAACCCTTTACACACCAATTCACCACACATTGATAACCTTTTTTCCTTTTTTTTTCTTCAGAATCCAACCATACATAACTTGTGACCTATAAACTAGATCTTTCTCCAACATAGAAACTAAAAAAAAATTAGACCTCTCCTCCCAAAACACTACCGGTCATCACTGACCCACCAGTACCCATTACCATAACCATCACCGTTATCAACACACCTTTCCTCCATAAAATCCCATCATAACACCATCCCCAGACCTCTAGAACAACTAAAATAAAAAAAGGAAGGAGTTTCTAGAGAAGGACACCGAAAGTCACTTGCATAACAGATCAACCACTCACCGTTGTGCTCATCCCTTGTGTCGCACGTGAGAGCATGGTATGTCGGGATGTCAGGATCAAGGAGTCACTGCCTAGTTATTTGGTTCAGGGCCACTAAGATACCCAAGTAGAATGGTCTTATATGAAATTCTAGGGTAAGGTACCGGTTGTGGCTATGGAAGGTATTAGCATCCCTAACACGCTTTATTTGAGGTAAGTTGCATGGTGTGGTGTAGATGTGGCATAAATGTATTGATGGATTCTTAACCGATGGTACATTTATGGCTTAAAATAAAGATTTATTCTCATGAATAAATCTGGCATTTCGAATTCATTATGGGCTTGTATGCCCAAATAAATTCTTGTGAGAAGAATCCATGTAGGTGTCCTAATAGGGTTCACCTATCCTGAAAGGTGAAAGAATTTTTTATAACTCGTATGTTATGGTGAAAAATACTCTTAATTAAAATTAATGAATACCCAAAATAATTTTAGGAATTTTCAAGTCAACTTTTAGTATTTAGATGCCAGTGTACTTGTAGATCCAATATTTTTACCAGAATATTGACCATTAATTCTCATGAATTAAAAATTTTAGGGCTTATTGAATAAACTGGTTATTAAATCCTAAAATGCAAAGATATTTTTTGAATTTTTTGTATATATAAAAAAATATTAAATTGTACCATATGTTTATATTTTTTTAAAAGCAAATTATGATTTTTATCTTTTGAGAGAATTGGCTGAATACACACCAAATAAAATATATTTTTATATTTTTTGACATGAGAAAATATTTTCAAAAATTTTGGAAATTTTAGAGATTTGATGAAACACGGGTAGTTTAATACCAAGTTAGCATCTTACAGTATAAGTCTATAACCTTGATATTAAATAAAATTACTAGAAAAATATGTGATTGACCCACAAATAATATTAAATTGGTCCTTGAAATTTTTTAGAATTTTTAGGAATTTATTTGAGGTCTGTTTGGCAAAAAACCATTTTTATTCAAAACAAAACTGTCAAAATAGACCTAAGGGTGTGTTTGCCAAAAAACCCCTTAAACTGAAAATTCGTCAACAAAAATAGTAACCAACCAAACAAAGCCGTAGCACTTGACTTAAAAAAACCAATCAGGTTGACTCAAAAACACTGGTTCAACACTGAACCGAACCGAAAACCATGGTTTGACCTGAAACTAAAGTAAAACAAACAATTAAACTAAAAACATATCAAAACTAAAAAAGAAAACAAAAAAATTAAATACTTTCGACAAAAACAGATCAAATACAAAAAACATAAGAACACGATGAACATTCAAACCGAAACCCAGCAAATAAAAATTCCAAACTAGACAAGTTTTCATAAAATCAAAGGCAAGATTTTGTTTGTAATCATGCATAGATCAAGAATCAAGCATTCATTTTCTTGTATTAACACTCAAAAGCCACGATTTGATTAAAATGTGTTTGGCTATCGTAAGAAACGTAGTTATTGATCCGTTATAACCCTAGATTATTGCTAAAGATGACAAGCTAACATGTCTGAGCCAAGAATTAACCCAAAACAACTCCAAAACAAGAGGCTAATGCAAAGTTCATGCAAAGAACAAGAACCCAGAATCTGGAAAATTTCCATAAATTAAAGAACTACTGTCAATACCTAGATTTAGCCTTCTAGGCCTTTAACACACAATTTTTGGTCCTAACAAATCACATTACCAATACCAAGCATAGTTGAATCCAAAGAACTAACAAATAACATTAAATCATCAATAACATGCATGAAGTCTCAATTTTTAAAACTGCCAAATCTTACCTAGCCTACATATCTATACAATTTGGATTCAAAATTAGTTTCTTAAATATATTTTGGTCATAAACAAGCCTTGTAAATCTAAGATCAACAATATTGCTTCACAATGCATTAATCAAACAAAACAAAACAAAACAAAACAAAACAAACATTGCTTCTTCTTTTTTTTTTTTATCAATACTAACCTAACTAGAAAGCTTTTGTAACATTAAAAACATCAAACACACCCTAAAAATAAACACCAAATCGTAGAATCAAAATCACAAAAAACAAAAACAAACACAACCCTTACTCATTAAGCATCACTATATTTGCAAACATAAATGCAAACCAAATTACAAACAAAATCCCCTCAAGCAAGCCACATCGACTCCACTTTTAGATTAGAAAATATAATTTCAAAACCCTAGAACAACTACCTTATTTGCTCTCCTTTGTAAAGGTTTGCTTCCACAAACTTAGTGCCCTTTCAAAACTGAATGAACCCTTATACCAAGCTCGTAAACCATTATAACTATGGTATTTTCTTAATATTTTTCTCTTTTTTCCTCCTTCTCAGCTTTGATTTTCAAGGGTTATTTATAGGGTTTTACTATGCCTTTTCATTTGATTCAATAAAAGATTGCCCATGATTGATCAATTTTGGCCCTTTGATTAGAATGGAAGGGTTTTGGACAAAAAAAACAACAATTGAAAACTTTGTACTAGTGATGCGATCCAACCATCAAAGGATCCATTGGAGGTTCCAGTTGGTCTAGTTACTAGGCTTAGGGCTAAGAAGTTCAAAGAAGTTTTCAATAGACTTCTTCAAGATATATGGGCTAAGATGGACTTTAAGAGGATTTGTAATAATAAAGAGCATGCCTTAATTAAGCTGATTCATGTTCAAGAGGGGCTTGTTAGCGGAACCAAAACTATTACAAAAGAATTGGGAGAAGAAGACTAGATTCGGACAGTTTGACCTTTTGTTACTCTTTTGGTCATAACTGAAACTACAAATTGAATTTTGATGTGATTCTAATTGGGCTTGAAACTAGACTTTCATACCTTTCCAACGGTATATGAACCATCCATTTTAAGTAGGGCTTTTGACGCTGCCAGACAGAATGTGGAAACAACGAACTTGTCTTATTTAATTAGTTGGGCTATCAAACTTTATTTATTTTAAGAAGAGACATTTTATTTGGGTCTTATACTTGTTTATTTTAATTAGTTTTGGCTAGTTTTAGCTTGGGTTGATTATTATTTAAATTGGGCTTATGTGAGGCTCATTAGGGAAACTAAGGTTTTGGCTTGGAGTTTAAATACTCTTTAGGAATAATTTTAGTGCATACTTTTGATGATATTTAAATTGGCTTAATCTTGGTTCTTGATTGAACTTTCAACTCTTCAAAGAACTGACCATTATTTGTTGTGAATTTATACTTCCTTCGTTCGTCTCCAGATGTAGGCGTTGTGATTGAGTTGGTTTATAGTCTTGTTGCCTTGGAGCAAGTCTTCCATTATGATAAATTCATTCAAATCTCAACAAACTTGGATTAGATTGATCTTGAAGTCGCGAATTCCATTAAATTCCACTAGAGTTCGCATCAATTAGGCTTGTTTTGCATTGGTGGTTTTGGTTTTTGAGATTTTAATGGTTTTGCCAAACTTAGAGACCAAAGAGTTGTTTTGCGATCTTTCAATTTTGAGATAAATACGACCAACCCTTGATAAAAACCTATTAAGAAAGTTTTTAATGTGAACACATGAAAAATCAGTGGTTTTGCTAACGGGTGTCACAATCATGGCTGACTGGGTTGACCACTTTTGAGGCCTCGTTGGAGCAACTCCGACATCAACATTTCCTAAGAGCACCTAAAGTTGGTGGAGGAGGTGCACACCTTTTGCTTGGATCTAACTTTACTCAATTTGGAGGTCTGTAGCTTCACATTTACTCATCCAAAGGTACCAACTCGATCAGCCCATAATTTGAAAATACAAGGAAAGCTGATCAGAGACAAGATGTTGGAGACTTTTATGGAAGAATTGAGGTGTATACATCTAAATTCATGGGCATGGGTTGTAGGTGGGGTGTTTCTTAGTTGAATAATGGTGATTACAACTCTTATAGTGGTTAAAACGGCACCTTCATTCACCTGAAGATACCTACTTAACCAGCTAAAATTGTCAAGGAAGGAGATGAGTAGTGGGTGAACGACATGCTGTTTAGGATAAACCCTAAAAATTAAGGTTTTTTAATTGGAATTTGGCCAATTTCAATTTGGTCCCTGCTCTTCCAATTCCTTTTAATTGCACCCGTAATTGTCTCTCACCTTTTAATTGCATGTAATTGCACCCCTGTCAAATTCAAATATATGTTTCAAAGTTTAGCGCCTTTTATAAACAAGTTCTTGGTTTTTAATTTGTTTAATTTCATCCTTAATTAATCACTAGAATTTCAATTCCTTTCAATTTGGCCCTTGGTTTCACCAATTTCTACCTCCAAAATTGCACGCCACTTACAAGTTGATCCTTGGTCTTGAGAATTTGTAATTAATTTTTAAATGGCCTTTAAACTTTAATCTTTTCACAATTAAAACCCTGATTTAACTAATTAGACATTTCAAAAGTCTAATTTAAATCCTCAAACCTCAGTTTCTTTCACTTAACACCCAAATTGACTCCAAAAATTTATTTTCCTTACAATTAAGTCCTTGATAAAATTAATTAAGCCTTCTAAAATTCTTGTCCTTATCCATCCAAATTTGTGTTTCTTTACCCCAAACAAAAATATTTTTACCAGTGGAGTCTTTTGTTAGTCAAAATTGGGTTGCTAATTTTATCAATCTTATACATTTTAATCCTCTAACTTTTCCACTTGTCATCTTGGTCCTCCACCACCAATCTTGGGCAATCTTCTAGGCTTTCTCATGTTTTCCTCTTGTATTATTTATTTATTTTTTTGATGTGTGGTAAAAAATGGATAACAACACCTTGTTCCACCACAAAGCCTCTAAAAGAGAACAGAAGAAAATTAAGTTTCTATCTATTTTTTTTTTTGCAAGATTGTAGCTAGTTCGTGAAGGACACGTGGGTATAATTCCAAGTCAATCAACTCAAAAGCGTATGAACTGCATGCGTGACAAGTGGTTATGTGGTATTTTCTAGTGATTCCTAGTTGTTTTCCACCCCGAAAGTCAATTCGAACCTAGAATAAATATTTATGTCATTTTGTGTATATTGATATTTTAGTGCCTTTTTTCATATTATGGAAAATCCAATTATTTTGTTTGGTATTAGCATTCTTATAAAAAATGAATAAATCAAGAAATATTTTAAAATAAAAATAAAATGATTCATTTATCATTTTGTAATATTTTTCAAGCATACGATTTAATAATTTGGGCTGGATTGATGTGATCCCATCAAAAACCCATAGAATAATAATGGCGACTTTCAAGTTCATTTTCAAAACTTACCTAAATAAATGGGTCAAAACTCGATTCTATTTGTATCATCCTTACGGTTCCAATGCTAGTTTAGAAATAATTTAGATAACAAGTCTCCTTTTCAAAGAGATCGTGGTCAATGTTTTTGTGAATAACGAAATCGACAAGTCTCCTATTTCTAAGGACTTAAATCAATCTTTACAAAAATGATTGGGAATTAAATAAAAACGCATAAAAAAGGTAAGGATAATTAATCACAAGAAAAAAGATAAATTAAGGGGAGAACACATAGTACACTTTCCCAGAACTCTATCCCGTGATCCGTAAAGGGAAGATAAGAAGGGGGTATTCCCCTA
>Ga0325403_1006315_pt1 | contig 11265 bp, 5 predicted proteins | sample PopdelMetagenome_19_FD_205665 | JGI IMG/M metagenome (GOLD analysis project Ga0325403, IMG submission 205665) | Populus deltoides microbial communities from Bellville, Georgia, United States - Xylem-PdKOR-R4 | ecosystem: Host-associated > Plants > Phyllosphere > Stem > Wood/Secondary xylem...
AAAAAACAACAACAATACCATCTCATGTATATCCATACGATTTTTCCTGTTTCGAATGAAGGGTTCGAAGGAGACAAAAGCACCTCTGGACCCCACCTTCCCATTACCATACCCTCCACTGTTGTTCTCTGCAATTTGAAGAGAAGGGGGGGAAGAGAAGAAGATACAATCGTCCTCGCCGATGCACGCTCTTTTTAATGAATGGGTATTTGTGTCCTCTTGCAGACATGATCATATCGTTGAGTATTTGTTTTAATTCATGATGATGCTCAAAGTGTTGACTTCTGTACCTCTCAAGGTCCTAAACAATGGCATTATCTGTAAAACAAGAAACATAAGGATTATGATTGTGATGCATATAAATCTATAGATTCAAATAGATTATAAAATTATAGATTGAACTCTCCTGTATAATTCTTGTATGGAAGGTTATGATCCCTCCAATTGGATATTGTTTTTTATTTACAGAATTTTACCCCATATATACCCACCTCCTCAGAGACGCTTGTGATTGGAAGGCTCTACTAAAAGCCCTACAATATCCTAAAATTTGTCCATAGCCTTCGATTAATGTTTGTTAATAATTTACGTTCAATGGCTCTATTTCAAGCAACAATATGGTGCCATTTTGAGGTAATTTCAATAGAAAACCTTGACTAGACGGGTTTGATTTCAAACTCAATTGGAAGTTGAGTGATTAAATTTAACGGCTTAAGTAGTTAACTTATGACCCCCCATAAACCAAGAGTTTGGTCTAGATCGGGTTTGATTTCAAACTCAGTTGGGAGTTAAGTGATTAAATTTAACGGCTTAAATAGTTAACTTATGATTCAATTAACTCGATTAATTCTAGTTGAGATTACACATAGACAACACTAAAGTTTTTTTTTCATGAGTTTTTTATGTAAAATAACTTTTTATATTTTTTTATTAAAATAAAGTTATTTTAATATAAATTCGAGTTAATCCACCAAGTTACTTATAACTCAATCAATTTACAACCTAAATTTTGTATCGGGTTAAACTTTAAGTTGGTATAATAACTATGTTTTTACAAACCACTTAAAATCATATATTTTTTTAAATCTTCTCTCTCATGTTTTTCTTTTATTCTTGTATTTATCTTTTTTTTTATTAAATAAATATTGGTAGTCACACTTTAATACCATGAAATGTCTAGCACGCGCTATACACAGAAGCAGGCGCATAACAAAGCAATAGAAAATGCACGATTCCTATAATGCCCTCAGAAAAGGGACTGGACGAGACGTACGGTTTATTCCTTGTAGAGTAAAAGACTGCAAAAACACTTTAATTCTGTTTTTTTTTTTTTTTTACTTCTTTATTTCCGACTGTTCAATCTGTTTATCCATTATCCAAAGTTTTTTTTTTTTAGAATATCTCATAAATAAAAAATAAAATATTTTACAGTTTGTTGGAGAAAGATACTTCTTCTGTTGGCTGACGAGAGCATTGCCTGTACTTCTTTAAAATCCAATGGTGTTTTGGTTTTTTCTTTATATTTTTTTAATGTTTGGTAATATTATTTAATTTAATTTTTATTTTAATTTAAAATTAATTTTTTATAGTTTTGATATTAAAAATATTTTATTAAATAATAATAAAATATTATTTTGATACATTTTTAAATTTAAAATACTTTAAAAAACACTTTTTACTATATTTTTAAACAGGTATGAAAATCATCCGTCAGTTCATGATCACCTTGTTCAATTCTTGTCTTGCTATAGGATGATTAATTTGAGTTTTTATTTATTTGATTAATGTGTCATGAAGTTCTTTTTTTCTTTACCAGATGCTGATTTTCTTACATGGTGGCCTTGCAAATTAAGCAAGGGAGGTCGGCACTTGGATTCGAATAAAAAACGCGACTGAAATTTGAAATCAAAGCACTACTGGTCATCTGATTATTGCCGAAGAAAACTTGCAAGGCGACAAAGGAAGATGCTTGTTCATTCACTTCTAAGCCAATTTACCCCGAGTTATCATTGCTGTCGAGGGAACCTAACTAATATATATGATCGCTAATTATAGAGAACATAAAGAGGTTGGTCTCCTGATTTCTTCCAACAGAGATAAAATCGACGCATGATCATTAGACTAATTAAGATTATGTAAATGGGAAGGTATATATATATAGAGTAGACAGGCACAAGCGTTAATTATCTTAAATATATCCTTAATTACACCAATTGTATGGTTTGAATTATCATTATATCGCCAGCTGCAGGCAGCTTCCTGGCCTTTTTCAAGCGGAGCTATCATTGTATGGCAGCCCCATGCACCTTCAAGCAGGCAGGCTCGTTAAATATTTCTAGCAAAGGACAAATCTTATGCTTACATCCATACAATCTCGTAATCAATAAAAGATTATCAGTTGATTAATTGACAACACATTAATTTTAGAAAACGCCCAGCCAGTTATGAACAACGTAAAAAGATGTTGGATGGAGGTATTCCAAATTAAGTCGAGATCTAGCTGAAAATTAATAAATTAAAATACTGAAAAGTTGGAGGATAGATGATTCTGCTTGGAGCTTTGTCGTTATCATGGGAAATACTGTAGCAGCATTAATAATGATACAAAGCAAGTTAATAAATAGTCATCATGGTAAAGCCTTAAGCAAAGTCAAAAAACCAGCACAAAAGAGCAACCACCGTTTCAGTATGCTCGATGCTGTGCAAAGCTTAATTAATGACCAGAATGTTGGACTGCCACCACTTTATTTTAATAAATTAATGGACATTGTGGGCAATTCAAAGAGTTTGAAACATCCCCGCCAAGCTCTGTGGAAGACTTGCAATCCCAAAATGTGAGGGTAATAAAAGACAATTTCTGACAGGTGACAAGACACAAGTCATGTACCTTGGTCGTGCATCCAGTATACATACAGCGAGAGAATTATACACACTTACGTGCATCCTCTGATCGAGAACTGCAGTTGAATGAATGGCTGCGTCGTGGTTGATTTCAATAGGTTGTCATTAAGGGTTTGCTGGTCTGGTCAACTACAACTTGGTTTTTCTAAACACCCCTAGCTAGAGTTATATTACACGACAGGAGGCTCGAGTCACCTTACTTGTCGAAACCCCAAGTAGGGATCGAAGAGCAGATAGTTAATTTAAGAAGAATATGGTGGGAAATTGAAATGACTTTCTTGGATCCTGAGAGGGACGATTGTAACAGTGACTCATAATTTTGATCACATTATTAAGCAAAGAAAAAGGGAACACGGAATCATGAAAGGGGGAACAAAAGAAAGGAAAAAGAAATCCAAGAAAACGTAAAGTATACGAGGAAAAATACAGGTATTTCACAAGAACAGGTGAGGTGAGATAAAAGATAGAAATGGAAGTAAAGAGTAAGGGAGCTACGTCTCATAATCATATAGTTACAGTAGCAAGTAGTTTCCCTATTTCTCTTTTTTTTTTCTTTCATATACCCACCCACCATCGGCATTCGGCACCAAGAAAACCCACTGAAGCTCAGCAAAACAATCATGATGAATCACCCTCTGCAGCCAGCACTCTCAAAAAGCATAATCATCTCTCTCTATCAAAACCTTCCTTCCCTTAAATCTACCTCTCTTAACTCCACACTTCTCTCAACCAGATTTCTCACTTCCCCACAACCATGAAACTTCCTTTTCTTTCCTTTCTAGTTACATTCTCCTTCTTCTTCTACCTGTTCAAAACTTCTCTTCTAGTCTTCTCTGCTTCAACTCCCCCTCTCCCTCTCCACTCTCTTCTCTCCATAAAGACCTCCCTCAAAGACCCTCTCAACACTTTCCATGACTGGAACTTGTCCAAGGCTTCAATCCAAGACCCAGTTTGGTGTTCATGGTCTGGCATCAAGTGCAACCCAACAACTTCTCAAATCACATCACTTGATCTCTCCCACCGCAATCTTTCTGGTGTTATTCCAGCTGAAATTAGATACTTAACCAGCTTAGTTCACCTCAATTTGAGTGGGAATGCATTTGACGGGCTTCTTTCACCTCTCATATTTGAACCAAGTGACCTCAGGATTCTTGACATCAGCCACAACAACTTCAATTCAGAATTCCCACCTGGGATTTCCAAGCTCAAGTTTTTGAGAGTCTTCAATGCCTACAGCAACAGCTTTACAGGTCCATTGCCTAAAGAATTTGCCAAGCTGCGCTTCTTGGAGGAGCTCAACCTTGGTGGAAGCTACTTCAAGGGAGAAATTCCAAGGAGTTATGGAAGCTTCCTGAAATTGAAGTACCTGGACTTAGCTGGAAATGAACTGGAAGGACCATTGCCACCCGATTTAGGATTCTTGATCCAGCTCGAGCACCTGGAGCTTGGCTACAATGAACTCCTATCAGGCAATGTTCCAGAAGAATTTGCATTGTTGACTAATCTCCAGTACCTAGATATCTCACAGTGTAATCTATCAGGCAATCTCCCGCCACAACTCGGAAATCTTACCAAACTCGAGAACTTACTCCTTTTCAAGAACCAGTTTACTGGTGAAATTCCGGTGAGCTACACCAATTTGAAAGCTCTCAAAGCACTTGACTTATCCGATAATCAGCTTTCAGGAACAATTCCAGAGGGATTATCTTCCTTGAAAGAGCTAACCAGGTTGAGTTTGCTGAAAAATGAACTCACCGGCGAGATACCACCGGGAATTGGCGAGTTACCATATCTTGACACGTTAGCTCTCTGGAACAACAACCTAACGGGAATCCTCCCGCAAAACCTTGGTTCCAATGGGAATCTACTGTGGGTCGACGTCTCAAACAACTCGCTCTCAGGCCCAATTCCTCCAAATATTTGCCAAGGAAACAAGCTTTACAAGCTCATTCTGTTCTCCAACAAATTTTTTGGTAATTTACCAGATTCTCTAGCAAACTGCACCTCTTTATCCAGGTTCCGAATCCAAGACAACCAACTCAACGGCTCTATCCCTTACGGATTCGGCCTCTTGTCTAATCTTTCCTTCATGGATTTAAGCAAGAATAACTTCACAGGTGAAATTCCTGATGATCTTGGCAATTCCCAAGAGCTTCATTTCTTGAACATTTCTGAAAACTACTTCCACACTGCTTTACCGAACAACATTTGGAGCGCGCCGAATCTTCAGATTTTTTCCGCCAGCTCATGCAAGCTCAAGAGCAAAATACCAGATTTCATCGGATGCAGCAATCTGTACAGGATAGAATTGCAAGAGAATTTGTTAGATGGCAGCATTCCATGGGATATTGGTCATTGTGAGAGGCTTCTTTCACTTAATTTAAGCAGCAATTCTCTTACTGGTATTATTCCGTGGGAGATTTCTACACTTCCTGCCATCGCTGATGTCGATTTGTCCCGTAATTTACTCACTGGTTCCATTCCTTCAAATTTTGCTAATTGCTCGACTTTGGAGAGTTTTAATGTGTCCTATAATTCGTTAACGGGTCCAATCCCTGCGTCCGGTACAATTTTCCCAAATTTGCATCCCTCCTCCTTTTCGGGCAATCTAGGCTTATGCGGTGGGGTTCTGCCGAAGCCGTGCGCTGCGGATACGTTGGGGGCTGGAGAAATGGAGGTCCGCCATAAACAGCAGCCCAAAAGGACTGCTGGGGCTATAGTGTGGATTATGGCAGCTGCTTTTGGTATTGGCCTGTTTCTGCTAGTGGCTGGGACTAGGTGTTTCCATGCGAATTACAGCCGTAGATATAGTGATGATCGAGAGATCGGACCGTGGAAATTAACCGCCTTTCAACGGTTGAATTTCACGGCTGATGATGTGCTTGAGTGTCTATCAATGTCTGATAAGATTTTAGGGATGGGGTCAACGGGGACGGTCTACAAGGCCGAAATGCCAGGTGGCGAGATCATAGCAGTGAAAAAGTTGTGGGGTAAGCACAAGGAGAATATCAGACGGAGGAGAGGGGTGTTAGCTGAGGTGGATGTTTTAGGTAATGTGAGGCATAGGAACATAGTGAGATTGTTGGGATGTTGCAGCAACAGGGAGTGCACAATGTTGCTATACGAGTACATGCCCAACGGGAATTTAGAGGATTTGTTGCATGGGAAGAACAAGGGAGAGAATTTGGTGGCTGATTGGTTTACGAGGTACAAGATTGCACTGGGTGTGGCACAGGGGATTTGTTATTTGCATCATGATTGTGATCCTGTGATTGTGCACCGTGATCTTAAACCTAGTAATATATTATTGGACGGTGAGATGGAGGCTAGAGTGGCAGATTTTGGGGTGGCAAAGTTGATCCAAAGTGATGAGTCCATGTCTGTCATTGCTGGGTCTTATGGCTACATTGCACCAGGTATGGTCCTGTCTCTGTTCCTCTCTATTTTATTTGATGGTACAATTTATGCTAGTTTGGAATTTGTTAGTGTCAAATGCATTTCATTTCTGAGAGAAACATAAAACAAGGGAACCGATCCTTATATTAAGAACTTGGAATTTAATTGTTAATAGTCAGTTTCTGTAAGAATTTAGAGTCTGTAGTTCGGCACTGCAGCAGCTCTCTCCCTTTATTTCGTTGCCATAAACAACTTAATTAAGTGATGTTGGGATAACAAAGAAAACAAAAGAGGAAAGACAACTGCGTTACAAGGGTACTAGATTCATGAGTAGGACGGAAAGTAAAGAAATTCTGTTTTCTTTCCAGGAGAATGGTGATCTTCAACGTAATATTGCTTGCTTACTTTTCTTTACTTGAGAGTCCAAGTCTGGCTTGTTTGCAAACAGTATCGGACAGAAGCTGGTTACGTTTAAAGTTCTAGGAGACCTTTTGTCTTTCTCCGTTTAGTTCGTTTTGTTGTTCTATCTAAGATATGGGGGTGTCAAATCTAGAAACAGAACACGCGAATTGAAGATAATGCCACATTAAAAAAGAAAAACACTATTCAGTGGTGTTATTTTCTTGATTATTACGGTATGAAAGACATCCATCCATATTTGATTTTGCAATTGCAAGAGGAGGAGTGGTTAGTACTACAGTACAGAGTGCTGTGGAGGGGCGGGGCTGGCGTCATTCCTTCCATTGGCGCCGCGAATTTGGAATTGTTTGAAACCTTTAAGTGCATGGCGCACTCACTGCTGCGCGTGAACCCTCTACTCTTTTTTTTTTTTTTTTTTTTGGGGGGGGGGTTTGGATTTACCATATACAGTTGGACCCCACAGAAATTCTTTTAGATCCTTTCATTCATTGCAGTTTTTGACTTCGTGATGCACTAGGCATGATTTCTTTAGTGTTTTGGATTGAATTGGGTGGCTGATATATTGCTTTCTTCTCTCTTTTGCGCAGAGTATGCATACACACTACAAGTTGACGAGAAGAGTGACATTTATAGTTACGGGGTGGTGTTAATGGAGATTATAAGTGGTAAAAGGTCAGTCGATGCTGAGTTTGGGGATGGTAACAGCATTGTTGATTGGGTAAGGTCTAAGATAAAGAATAAGGATGGTATTAATGACATTCTGGACAAGAATGCTGGGGCATCCATTGCATCTGTGAGGGAAGAAATGATGCAAATGCTTAGAATTGCTTTGCTATGCACCAGCCAGAATCCGGCAGACCGACCGTCGATGAGGGATGTAGTGCTGATGCTGCAAGCAGCCAAGCCCAAGAGGAAATTGCCTGGAAGCATAGTTAGTGTTGGTGGTGGTGACCACATAGTTACTGCTGATGGGGCTATTGCTCAAAAGCCTGCAGTTGAATGTTAATATGATTAATTTTACCGGTTTTATCTTCTTTTTCCTAAATGTTATTTTTCAAATGGTGGGGATTGGTATAGGAGAAGTGATTTTTCTTTTCTTTTCAAGTGTTCTTGCTCTTATTTCTTTAATGTTATATTGCGTTATGACCTTTTGTTGTGTGACGCTTATAATTAATTAAAGTTAATGATTGTCAGTATGGAAAGGCATGGAGGGTGGGGTCAAAAGTATCCAAGGACAAAGGTTTCTAACATGAAAAGTCAACCAAGGGAGCAGTGATTGATTGTTTAATAATGTATTAAAATAAAATTAAATTTTAAAAAAAAAATTCTCATAAAACATCGTTTTTACAGATTCAAATTTACGACATCAAATTACCCAAAGGGGGAAGGAGCAGAGAGGAATAAACTCCCGAATGAGCATACAATGCATATGGGTGAGCGCTACTAACCTGAGATTTGTTGATATCTAAACAATGAATGCAGGGAGGATTTGTTTGAATTTGAACGTTCGAAATAGATTCTCTTAGGAAGGTAAAAGAGGGTTTGTCAATTTAAATCTAACAGTTTATTCATGTGAATGCCATAAGTACTTTCTTGCTTTCTGTAACATCTTCATAACTGGAAAAAGAAGAAAACGACCGCAAAAACAAGCAGGGGGTCGATCAAGAACTGTACCTTATCAAGCTATTATGAGATTCTTATGCAATAGTGAGGAGTAGAATATTTCAAAACCTTCACAGCAAAGTGGTTTGACTTTCCAAGGGTCCACTATTATGCTGGAATGTTGATGATCTATATAACCTGCAGAAGGTTACGCAGTCCCTTGAACCCTTGCATCTGCTGAGGCGCTGAGGCACCATCAGTTCAGGTTCATTTGCATTTATCCTCAGACTTCATTCGAAGCTCGAAGGTTGGTCTTAAACCCTTAAGGCCCATCAGCTTTATACACTATGCTTGAGCCTGCACTATAGGGCCTGTGCTTCTCATGATTCATTCACAAGTCCACAATCATCTCTCATAATGCTGAAAATTATAATAATTATAATTATAAGAAATAAATACAAAATCTCTTGTAACTTTTCTTTCCTATGGCGCCCGACTCAGGTGCCTCATCATTAATTTGTTTTCCCCTATTTCCAAAGCCCACGTACAAATGGTGGAAAAAGAATGGGACTGATCTCTCGTTCTAAACAGAGAGATATCAACGTAGCTCTGTCCTTTCGTCATTAATCATGTCTTGAGACAGCTTCCTCTTCCTCTGAATCCTGGCCTATTTGCAAGAGATGTACTCTCACACTCTTCTCCCATGCCTGAAAAAGATGATTCACAAAGTAAATATTTAATACATCAAAGAAAACGTTTTTTTTTCCTTTTTTTTTACCGTGTAAATAAACTTAACAATTCTGACACAACTCAAGTGAAATCAAGTTTCGGCTAGACACATTCGTTGGACACTCGAACCCCTTTGAAACCTCTTACCCGAACTTGAATATGTGGATTCAAGTCCAAGCGCCTGATTTCACATAATTAGCCGAAATTGGGTCCAGCTTCAGATTTTTCTGTAAGCGGCCAAATATCACTGTGTCAGACTGTTGTCAGTGGCTCAAAAACCCAATTTCGAAACGAATTCAGGCATAAGGTCGGCTCGTTTTAAGAAATTAATTTGAGGTTGTTTTTCTACTCCCTATTGATGAGGTATTATTAAGGAACAAAGGAAGATTATGATATAAAAATACTATATGAAGTTCTACGGTAACAGCTAGCTCTACTAAGCTCACCACTAGTTCAGCAACTACGGTTATTGTTTTCTCCATTTCCTCCAAGCTTTCATCTTGATTTTGCAGTGTGCTCGAAAGCTCTGTAATCAGATAAAGGACTTTCTCGACCTGTTGAACAAGGTATTATTGAGTATATGCCACACGTAAATAATCATATCAGCCCAGGAAAAGAAGACACAAATTAACCTGGGAGAGGAATTTATTTATGGTCCCTTCTATGCTATCCATGACCTGCGCAGCATTGCTAATAGCTATGTAGACTGATTCCACATCTCCCTGTTGAGGAATCAAGAAATTAATTTTCGGAAAAGAATTTAAATTAAACAAATTAAGTAGACACCGCTCTAATCATGAAATACCTTAGCATCTTCTTCAAGAGGGAGTTTGACTGACAATGCTGATAGTTTCCTTGTCACTCTGCCCACTGCTTCAAAGTTTTTACCCTCTAATTTTGCCCATTCATTAAGCAGTTTCATTTGTGGGTTGATAATTTGACACAATTTGACCTCGTGCTTCAGCTTTCGGATTTGAATTCGCTTTTCTAGTATGATATTTCTCGTGTTGACGATTCTAAGCCAAACATGAAATAATTTGTCCTGGAAATTAAGGAAATAGAGATGGAAAAAGTTAGAACATGGATAATTACACTAATCTGGAATTAAGATTGAGCAGCTGAATCGAGTTGCAATGAACAATAGCAGCAAACTTCAAATGTCAGTTCATAAACACGAAACGGTGCGCCTGCCTGTTTTATTTGATATGAGTTCTCGCACCATGAAATTAAATTTTTTTTTGTTACTGCTAGCTACCTAGTTACCTAGATTGTAACCTGGAAGTAAGTGAAACTTACCTCAGCAACTGTCTTCACATAGGACATAGCAGCATCAGCCCTAGCATTAACAAACCTCCACTGCAACAACCTGTTGTACAAAACCCTATACCTATGGTACTCCTCTTCTTGGATTGGATTCACCTTCTTTTGCTTGAAGTACCTCAAAACACTATTCATAGCACCACCACCACCGTTACCTTTAACCTTCCCTCTCTTATCTCCACCAATCCCTGGTGATGACTCTGGTGTCGGAAACACAGGAGATCGTCCAGGTGATAATGCCCATGCTGACTGTGAAGACCCTGCTGAAGACTTCGTCCTCTTAATTGCAGCAGAGCTGTTTCGTGGACTAGTACTGCCTCGGTGCAAGAACTTAACAAATCCATCTTTGCCTCCGCTCTCCTTATGTTGACTGCTAGGTTTCTTGTGCATGTTAGTTAAAGAAGTGCCAGTAGTATAATTACATGAAGGGTTTACATTTTCATTTCTTGATCTTGTAGTTGATTTTGATCGGTTATTAACCAAACTTCGGTTCGTGGATAGCGAGCTTGAATTGTTTTCGGCTTCACTTCTACTTCGACTTAGGCACGGTGATGGTGACAATGGCGCTGGTGGCTGCCGTCTACGCGTGAGAGGGTATTCCATTTTATTGTTCCTGACAAGTATTTTTTTAAAAAAACTGATCAATTAAGTTCTGTTAGAGGACGCTTTGATACCATATATATATATATATATATATATATATATATATATATATAGGAAAGGAGGATGTATGAAGTTGCATGGTTTTTTCAAAATAATTTCATTAAGGAGGAGTTGATGGCACGTTGAGTTAGGACTGAAATGCATGTCAATGGGACAAAGAAAGGGGACTTCCTTTCATTCACGAATTGAAGTAAAGGCTTCCACGATGATTTCCATTTTGATTTGTACCAAGAT
>Ga0325403_1006317_pt1 | contig 11264 bp, 8 predicted proteins | sample PopdelMetagenome_19_FD_205665 | JGI IMG/M metagenome (GOLD analysis project Ga0325403, IMG submission 205665) | Populus deltoides microbial communities from Bellville, Georgia, United States - Xylem-PdKOR-R4 | ecosystem: Host-associated > Plants > Phyllosphere > Stem > Wood/Secondary xylem...
CCAATACATCATCCTCATTTCTCAATTTGTCTTGAAATAGGGATGTTTGGAGCCATCAGGCACGTATTCAAGTTACTGCAGTGATTAATGCCCAGCTTCGTTATACATGTGTGCATGCGTCATCATCAATTGTGAAGAAAAGCTTTGAAAGTTATGAAAAGCTAAAATCATATTAATCTGAAGTTGTTAAAAAAATAAAAAAAATTAAATTTTTTTAAAAATACTTTTGAAATGCTATCAACAAATGGGCTGGATCAGGTTATTTGCTTTTACATTTCAAAAATGTTTTTAAAAAATTTTAATTTTTTTTATTAATTTTAAATTAATATGTGTTTAGTGTTTTCAAATTATTTTAATGTACTAATATTAAAAATAATTTTTTAAAAATAAAAAAATATTATTAATATACATTTTAACATAAAAAATTATTTAAAAAATAACCATAACTACACTTAAAAAAAAAAAAAAAGCATTCCTCCACAGGCAGTGGACTTCCTTTGCACAGCTCTCACATGATAATGGTACTCACAACGGTCAAGACAAACAAAGCAAGCAATCACTGTGTGCGCGTGTGATATTAGAGAAGCGTTTGGAACGTGGTTAAATTTAAATTTTTAAAAAATTAAAATTTTTTTTTGTTAAAATTTAATATAATTTATATATATTGCATCGTTTTGATATGTTAATGTTAAAAATAATTTTTAAAAATAAAAAAATATCATTAGCATGTATTTTGATACGAAAAGTTATTTGAAAAACTCCCACAACCACACTGCCAAACACGCTCGAAGCTTAAATTTCACAAGGTTCGTTTTCATAATGTTAAATTAATCAGATTTATATCTTATAAAATATCATAAGTTGAATCGAATATTATAATTATGGTCAAAACACTGCCCACACTATATCCACCACATCATCTTAATTATTAATTGTATCATGTACCCCGATTTTTTTTTATTTTTTTAACCATAATTGTTTAAATCAATTTATACATGAATATTGATTAATTTTTTAAAACTTTGAAGTTAATGATTAAATAAATTTTTAATGATTTTGAATATTATGATATTTAAATTAATAATTTTTTAAAAAAATTTAAAATTTAACTAATTGAGTTATACCCTATTTTTAAGGGAGTGACTTTGGAGTCTTACATCTCATTTTTTTCATAACTCTATCTTCAAGCTTCACGTCGTGTTTTTTGTATGTTATATTCTCCTCCTCCGTGTGGAGAGTGTTTTCTTTTTAGAGCGTGTTTGGCAGTGTGATTGCGGATGCTTTTCAAATAACTTTTCGTGTCAAAATGCATGTCAATGATGTTTTTTCATTTTTTAAAAATCATTTTTGACATCAGCACATTAAAACAATTCAAAACATACAAATCATATTTAATTTTAGTAAAAAAAAAAATTAAAATTTTTAGAAACGCCGCTACAGCCGCGTTTCTGAATATAGTCTTAGTCCTTGAATGGACCCTTTTGAGAAATAATATTTATTGAAATTATTAGGATTTAAAATTTACATGTCAACATGGCTTAAATTTCCAGGCATGTCTTCATTAAATACACGATTGGTTCTTGGGGTTTGGGATTTTATCATAATTATCTTCATGATTTCGATTTCATTTCCATTTCGATTTCGATTTCGATTTCGATTCTATTTAATTTTATATACATCAAGAGGAATTACAAGTGTAAATGCAACAATGATCAAACCAAAACATAGCAACAACTATAATAAAAAATCAAACTATTTTTATGATTCCATTCCCATTATCTTGTGAATAATTTTCAAGCCTATCATCGATCACGCGCAGAGAGCATAATTTTCGACAGCAGAGCTAAAACTATTTGATACGGGAGCTAAAACTAATATATCAAGGTATAATTTTTTATATGTAAAGAAATTAACATATAAAAGCAAATCTAACATAAATAATGAGATTATTGGTTTCTAAAAAAAAAAACTTATACTAAATTAAAATTGAGTATGTGCTCTTCAAAGAATTCAATTTGGCTAAAAAAATCGTGTCTAATTGTATATGGGACCTTATGATAATAAGGTACATGTGAGAAAAAATTGATAATTTTAACGGTTCTGCTAAAAACAAAACGTAAAAAAATCCAAGCATAATCAAAATAAACCCATAAAATATATCAAATTAATTAGAAAAACAGCATTCACTTTAACAAGAAATAAAAAAAACTGGTAAAACTAGTAAATTTATAAATAAAAAAAAAATAGCAGAATTATATATATATAAATCTCATCAAATTCTTAAAAGATATAAAAAAACAAAAGATTATAAATTTGGGACATAAATTACTTTATTTTGATAAATAATGAATTAATTGGTAGTTTTATTTTAACTTTTCCGTATTACTTTGTATTATTATATTTTTTGGTTAAGACTCTATAGAAGAAAGACAGGGAAACAATAAAAAAAGTAATTAAATAAAAAAATTATTTTTTTCCATTTATAAGAAGAGATAATTTAAAATTTAAAGATAAATAGTAAAATAATAATATATTATTAAAAAACTCATTACTTGTTATATTTAAATACTATAAAAAAAAATTAAATATTTTGCAGGGGTGTTTCGCAGGGGCCCGCCCCTGCTTGCCACCCCTCGGTTCCGCCTCTTACAATTCTGATCACTTTAGCCTTCGTAAAACGACAACTTATCGCTTCAAGTCTTCCTTCCATACACCTGTGATATTACGAGCCAGCCACGTTATTTTGTAGAAATTCTGCAATTATATTATGAATCCATTCCCATCTCCCACGCTTGGATGTATCCTCTCAACGCTCGTCACTGTCATCCAGACTGGACGCTAGTCAGGGAAGCTTCATTATTTAGCCAGAGATTTTGGTTCCGTCTTCGAAATTTCAAGTATAGCTCTACCCTCTGTGTGCCCACTTCCCTTTCGGGATCCACGTTATATTTTTCTTTTCTTGTCCGGTGTGAAAACCAGCCAGTTGCCTGTTGACACCTTAATCAGCGAAACTTTGGTTAAGCGACTTATGTGCGGAGATGTGTTTCGAGGATTTGATTGCAAGGAGTGTAAATTGTACTAAGAATGCGATATTGGAATTAGGTTGAAAATGGATTTTTTTAATAACATGTTTTTATGGCTTTTTCTTCATCATTTAAATTCATAAGAAGTATAAACAAATGTATAATTTTGCATTTAAAACCAAAAGTAATTAATTTGACAATAATGCTTTTGTTTTCTTTTTACTATAAACACACATTATCTATGGTTAAAACTAATATATTAGTATGGGTCAAATAATAAATTTATTTCTTATAAATTATAATTTTCATAACTTAATTTTTGATTTTTCAAAAAAAAAATAAGATAAAAAAATGAATGAATAAAAACTATTTGAGAACTTTGTTAAGATAACACAAATTAAAAGTTTGGAGACTAATAAGGATTGAATTATAAATTTGGGAGTCAATTTGATCAAAAATTAAAACAATTGGATGTTTGGGGACTTAATTGAACTTGAAATTATTTAATTAATGAAATCAAGGACCCAATTATTAAATGTCAGAAGTTCATGGCCAAATTGAAAATAATAATTTCGGGTGAAACCAATGTCATTTTCAACGAACACTGTTCATCATCTTCTCATCCTGAAGACCAGATCAATAAGAAACACAGTTAGCAGATCATGGACCGCGATGCCCACGATCCCTCACGGAATGTGCCTCATTTCTGGAGGCATGAACACACGACCTTCTCTGGCTTTATAAAAGCCAGAGAAAGGCCTCACAAGGGGGGAGACTAAAAGAACAAACAAAGAAAGACGAACGACAACTGGAAAAAAAACAGAGAGGTGGAGGAAAGAACAAACGAATGAGCAGAAGAATACCAAAAGGACTAAAACACACACAAAGAAAAAAAATAGAAGGAAGGGAACATTGGTTAACCAGCCCTCCTTCACCGTAATCTTTGTCTTCACGCAGCAACTCTAGGCACACTCTTCTTCCCCTTCCTCGCTTTGCAAATTCAGTAGTCACTAAAGCAAAATAATTACCCTGTCATTGTGCAAAGCATGCGTGAGTAATTCACGCATGCATATACAATGACAGCCAGCAGATCACCGAGTTGATCCACTAGGTCTAGGGGTTGTCATTTTCGGTTCGGTTTGATTTTTATAAAAAAAGTAACCAAACCGAATTTAAAAAAAACTGAAACCGTTTCAAACCGACCGGTTTTGGTTCAATTCGGTTTTTTTGGACAAAAACCGGTTTGACTTGGTTTTTTCAGTTGGTTTGGTTTTTTTCGATTTGGGTTCGATTCGGTTCAGTTTTTTTGGTTTTCGGCTTATAAAACCGAAACCGAACCGGTCAGTTTTTTTAAAATTTTAATTGATTTAATCATTTTTTTTATGATTCGATTTTTTCGGTTATTTTTTTCTGGTTTTCTCGGTTTAATAGGTTTTTTTGGTTTTTTTTGCTCACCCCTAACTAGGCCAGGCCGGATATTACAAAAAAAAAAAGGGCTTAGTGATTTCCTATAGCATGTGACAAGAAACATTATGGATTCAGACAATGTATTAACCATTTTATCTTTCACTACACTGAACAATTGCCTTGCCAACGGGGGTAGAGTCGTTTTTTTCCCGGGGATCAAAATATCCTTTGCTAATTGATCGGGAACAATTTAGTAATTTAATGTTTTTATATATAGTAAATTATTTTGTTGCCTTTAAAGCTAAAAAAAATAAGCTTATTGTTTAGGAGCTTTTGTGTATATTTGATTTTATTTGCATAGTTAAAGGACCACGATACCTTTAAAAGTTCAAAAGTATTGTCCTTATCGAGAGGGGTTTTTTGTATTTATAGATTTTTTTGTACAATTAAATGACATGTCTCACTTTGACTTAAAAAAATTCAAGCCTGACTGGAGAGGGTGTTTTCGTCTTTGTTGCTCTTAGAGGCTTTTTAGTAATTCAAGTTATTAAAAATCAATATTAAAAGGTGAGGGGTGCTATCAGCGGCGGAGTGAAGGGGGGCAAGCAGGGGCCCGAGCCCATGCAAGACTTTTTTTTTATTATTTTATAATTAAATGTAAAGTACTTTAATAGGCTACAAAGTGATCAAAAAAATATCTACGTGGATTGAGGAATGAAAGCTCGAAGACAGAGAGAATCCAGCTTTTCCAAAGAATTACAAGTGTCGCACCTGACATCGCGGCGGCCTTAAAAAATATAAATGTTTCATGGAAAGAATGGATTTCTGGCATCCTATTCTTTAATGGTGAATGATCTTGTTTAAGGAGTTGCCACCTAGTATTATGGTCACTAGGAACCCTAACTAGTCAACAGAGATTCTATGGTACAAGACTGGTTACGCAAAAAGAAAGATATTATTATCCTTTAAGCGTCCTGCCTAAAACAGGCTGCATTGTTGACTTTGTCAATAAATTGCTAATGTTTTGTTGGTTTATGTGACGGTGGTTTTGCGTGTAATATTCCTGACTCTGGCGTCAGTGAATATTTAACTACGGATATTTCCAACTCTAGCGTTGGTAAATATCACGTAGCTGTAAAAACAAAATAAATTTAAATCAGTTTTTTTAATTCCTGACTCTGGCGTCAGTGAATAAACAAATCAAATAAATTTATTTTTACGCATCATAAAAAATCCTGACTCTGACGTCAGTGAATATTTAACTACGGATATTTCCAACTCTGGCGTTGGTAAATATCATGTAAATGTAAAAACAAAATAAATTTAAATTAGTTTTTTTTATTCCTGACTCTGACATCAGTGAATAAACAAATCGAATAAATTTATTTTTTACGCATACACATTTTTTTTAGGTAACTAAATAAAAGTAAAATAATTTTTTACGCATACACATTTTTTTTAGGTAACTAAATAAAAGTAGAATAAAATAAAATAAAATAAATTTACATCAGCATCTTTATTCCTGACTCTGGCGTCAGTGAATAAACCAATAAATTTACTTTTTTTTTTTGCATGCATATTTTTATTTTTATGTAATTAAATAACGTACCAAAAAAAACAATAAAAAAATTTTATTCCTGACTCTGACGTTAGTGAATAAACCAATAAATCAATATTTTTTTATTTATGTATACACATATTTTTTAAAATTTTTAATTTTATTATTTTTTTGTATTTTGGGCTGGGCCCGACCCGGCCCAACATACATTTTATTTTTGGGCCGGGCCATTGGACAAAACTAGTGGCCCGGCTGGGCTGCGTCCAAGTGCACGCGTGAAGTGAATTCACGCGTGCCTTGAACTGTGCGAAGGTAATTAAATTACCTTCGCATAGTGTTCTTGCAACTCAATTTGAACGAAAAAAAAACGAGAATGGGGAGGAACGGCGTACCTGCTTCTGTAAACAGAGAAGAAGCTTGCAGAACAGTGGTACCTCTCGCCTTTTTCCTTCTGCTTTCCCTTTTTGCTCTTGTGCCCCACGATCTGCTCTTTTCCTCCAGCAGATTTGAGAGGATGAAAGTTGTCCTACAACAGATTTGAGAGGATGAAAGAATCAACAGTGAAGACGCTGGTTTACTGTGAATGTCAATTATTGAGTCTTCTTTTGTTTCTCTTGTTGCAGGGATGAAATAACGGCAAGGACAATTCTTGTTTGTGTGTATGTTGCCTTTTTTTTCTTTGCTCTCTACGTGTTGCTCTGTTTTTTCTTTTCCTTTTCTGTTTTTTTCTTTGGTTTTTTGGGTTGGTTCTTCTTATCTCCTTTTCTTACTATGTATTATTTCTCTGGTTTTCTTGCTTTGTTTTTGCTCTGGTTCTGCTTCTATCTTTTTTTTTCGACCTTTTCTAGGTTTTCTTTTCCCTTTTATAGAGATTCCCAAGCTGCCTCCTTTAACCAGTTCTGCCTTTGCAGGATTGTTATTTGCCACGAACGAGATCGTGGGCGAGAGACGTGATCCACGATTGGATCGAATCCGTTGCAGATTTTCAGCCTGTTGAATCGGGATGGAGAAGATGAACACGATTGTTCCACCAGCAACGACAACGTTTCAGCAGCAAATGACATTTTCATTTTGACCCTTGAACGTTTTTAAACTCAACAATTGAGATCTTAATCAGTAATAATTAATTTCTAATTGTGCCATTGGACTAAATTCAATTTGAATCCCTGAGTTATAGTGCCATTTACATAACAGTCCTGGGTTTTTAGACTATTCAATTTGGTCCTTGGACTTTAATTTTCTAGCAATCTTCCTTGAATCAGCTCCAAACTTTGGTATTTCTTCAATTAAATCCCTGATTCCTTTAATTAATTGAATCAAAGTTTAATTAAGTCCTCAAACTCATTAATTCTTTAATTAAGCACCTGATTTATTAATTAAACTAACTCAAATTTTTTAATTAAAATCTCCAATTTATTAATTCTTCCATTATTGACCAATTGACTCTCAAATTTAATAATTACATCCTCAAACTTCAAATTTTGTGCTGTCTTAACTCCATTCTCAAATATATTTTTATCCATTGTATTATTTATTCAAAAATTGGGTTATGACAACAAGTAATAGGCTATAAAGTGCCTACATGGAAAGAAAAAAAAATAAAGTGATCAATGTCTTTATTTGTCTTTTCTCTCCCTATAGATTATAAAGTACAACCCTAATATAAATACTTGTAAGTTGCAACGCAGCCGGTTAAAACAAAAACATGAATAAAGATGCAGATCACAAACATAATTTTTGTATGGAAAGATTGAAGCAGAGTTGTTTAATTCATCTTCCTGTAAACAAAACAAGGTAATTGGATATCAATAACTCAAATTTTAAAAATATATTTTTTAAAGATGTTTATTAAGAATTTGATGAGATTTTTTTTATAATATTATAATTTTTGCTTTTGTTTTTCAAATTTGCTAGTTCTAACAATTGTTTTTTGAATTCTTGTTATATTGATTTTTTTTCTAATTAATTAGATATATTTTATTGGTTTGTTTTGATTATGCATGAATTTTTTTTATTTTTTTTTTAGCAGAGCCACCAAAATTATCAATTTTTTCTTATGATATACATATATTGATTTTAGGTTGAACCATGAGCAAAATAAGAAGAATTGATTCTTTTTTTGAAAAAAAAAGAAAAAATATTGATAACTCACAGCCTAGTGAACCAACTCCAAGTAATGTTGAAGTTATGGTTGAGCAGCCTCAATGTGCTTCAGTTTATAAAGAACATGCACTGATTAGTGAGCAGCCGCTTACTAGAATCGACATTGCTCATTTAATTAGAGATCCAAGCAATCGTCCTCAACAAGATAAAATTCGAAGGGCATACATTAATTTGGTGTCATATCAACCTTTGATGTCTGAATATCCGTTGACTGGTAAAAAATATCCTCGGCGATTTCAGTCTTATTGGTTCAAAAGTTATCTGTGGCTTGAATATTCAGAGAAAAATATTGCACTTTATTCCCCTTGCTATTTATTTCCAAGTAAACCATATGGGATGCCAGGATCAGACACATTTACTGTTAAAGAATTTAATTATTGGAAGAAAGTTAATGATGGGGAACGGTGTGCTTTTTTGACTCATATGGGAAAATGTCCAAATTCAGCTCATAGATTTGCTACCAGGTGCTTGGAAAATTTGAAAACCCAATCATGTCATATTGAGAAGGTAGTTAAGAGGCAAACTACTAAAGAAATTCAGAATAATCGATTGTGTATTAAAGCTTCAATAGATATTGTTCGTTGGCTTACATTTCAAGCATGTGCTTTTAGAGGGCATGATGAACGTCCAGAATAAAAAAACCGAGGTAATTTTCTTGAAATGATGGAACTTTTAGCATCATACAATGAACAAGTAGGTGCTTTTATTTTGGGTAATGCTCCATAAAATGCTAAATACACCTCACATCAAATTCAAAAGAAAATTTTGCATGTCTTTGCTAGAAATGTTCAGTGTTCAATTCATCATGAGATTGGTGATGCAAGATTTTGTTTAATTATTGATGAAGCTCGAGATGAATCTAGAAGAGAGCAAATGGCCCTTGTCTTTAGGTTTGTTGATAGAAGTGGATTTATACGAGAACGATTTTTGGATATAGTTCATATCAAAGATACAACTGCTGTAACTCTTAAGGAAGAGATTTCCTTTGTTTTATCTCATCACAATCTTGATGTTTAAAATATTAAGGGTCAAGGGTATGATGGTGCCAGTAATATGCGTGAGAGTGCAATGGTTTGCAAGCTTTATTCATTAATGATTATCCTTATGCATATTATGTACATTGCTTAGCTCATCAATTATAATTGACTCTTATTGCTGCAGTTAGAGAAATATCTGATGTTCACACTTTCTTTCGGAATTTGATTTTTATTATTATCATTGTTAGTGCTTCTTGTAAGCTTACTGATGAATTACGGGCTTTCCAAGCAGCTATAATTGAACATTTAGTTGATATTGGTGAGATTGAAACGGGTAAAGGAGTTAATCAAATAGGTGGTTTGCAACGACCTGGAGATAGCAGATGGAGTTCGCACTTCAAATCAATTTGCAATTTGATAAAAATATAGGGGGCAACTTGTTTGGTTCTTGAAAACATTGCTTTAAATGGATCTACTTATTCTCAACGTGGTGATGCGGCCTTTTCATTTAAGTTGCTAATGTCATTTGATTTTGCATTCATCTTACATATAATGAAGGATGTTATGGGAATTACTGATATTCTTTGTCAAGCCCTGCAACAAAAATCTCAAGATATTTTAAATGCTATGCATTTGGTGACTACCACAAAGACTTTAATTCAGAAGTTAAGAGATGATGGTTGGAAAACTCTTTTAGAAGAAGTGACATCATTTTGTAAGCATCAAGACATTGAAGTTCCTGATATGGATGCTTGTTTTTCTAGTGTGGGAAGATCTCGCCGTAAACAAAAATCAGTAACAGTTGAACATCACTACCGAGTTGATATATTTACAGCTATCATTGATCAACAATTGCAGGAGCTAAATAATAGATTCAATGAGCAGGTGATCGATCTTTTTAAGTTGAGCACAACTTTAGATCCTAGAAATAGCTATAAATTATTCAATGTTGAAAATATATGCTTACTTGTTGACAAGTTCTATCTTCAAGATTTTTCTGACCAAGAAAAAATTCATTTGAGACTTCAGTTGTAGCATTATGAGTTTGATGAACCCAATCATCCAAAGTTAAAGAGCATGTCATCAATTGCTGATTTATTTTAAGGATTGGTTGAAACAGAAAAATCAACAATTTATCCACTAGTTGACAGGTTGATTCGGCTTATTTTGACTCTTCCTGTTTCGACAACAACTACTAAACGAGCTTTCTCAGCGATGAAGATTGTTAAAACAAGACTTTGTAATCGGATGGAGGATGATTTTCTTGCAAATTACTTGATTGTCTATATAGAAAAAGAAATTGCTGAAAGATTCACAGTTGATATGATAATAGATGATTTCTATTCTATGAAAGAACGACGAGCATAATTAAAATAAAGATGTAAAAATCATTCTTTATTATTTGTTATTTTATTTTAAAGTTTATCAAATATAAATAATGTTTCGCTTTAGCTAATGTTTCTTATATACTTTGTATGTTTATATTTGATAGGTATAAAGACCAACAATATTAAAGTGATGGATACATCATGAAGATGAAATTAACTTCATTGCTTTGACTCAATTTGGTATTATTTTGAACCTTTTTACCTTATACAAAAGTCATTATATGTTTGTAATAAGTTATTTGAAAAAAACTAAATCATGCAGGTTTTTTTTGCAATTCATGTATAATAAATTAAAACAAATATTATATCTTATTATATTATTTTTGGTCACCCCTAACAAATAATCCTAGCTCCGCCCCTGGACTGGAGGTACGTGGGGTGTATTCTAATGGTCAAAATCTACCAACAGCCATTTCATCTGACGCGTCAAGTGTCAGCATAACTATTGGAATGGCGTGTTTGGTCTGGTTGGCAGAGGTTCAACGATAATGAAAGTTTTTTCTCCTCCCCTTCTTTTCTCTCTCTCTCTCATGCCTTGGTATTTATGCTGATCCTTTAAAAATTCAGATGTGTTCTCCAGATTGTATTTGTCTTAAAGTTTGTCCTCAATTTTTTTATATCTATTTGTTTTGATTTTAGTGCTTCTAAAAGATTTTTTTTTCAATCTCATCTCTCTTTCTTCATTCATTTATTTATTTATTTAGGTAATTTGATCTCCGTTCCTTTTATCTCAATAATATAATATCTT
>Ga0325403_1006319_pt1 | contig 11263 bp, 2 predicted proteins | sample PopdelMetagenome_19_FD_205665 | JGI IMG/M metagenome (GOLD analysis project Ga0325403, IMG submission 205665) | Populus deltoides microbial communities from Bellville, Georgia, United States - Xylem-PdKOR-R4 | ecosystem: Host-associated > Plants > Phyllosphere > Stem > Wood/Secondary xylem...
CTTCTTTTAAATACCACAGTTTTCATCCCAAGTTTGCTAAAGTATCATGGCATTTAATTGCAATTTTTAATAGCTTATAGCCTTATAATGAACCAAATAATAATATAATAAAGTTTGACTAAAAAAAAAGAAATAAAAACCAAAGAAAGTTCTTACAATTACATATAAGGAAGTGTTTGTTTCCCTTTTATCCTCTCTTCGATCATATATAAGCACTGCAGTAATAAATATGGTAACCTTTCAAATGTTGTCATTTGTTTCGTAGTTTGCTTAAGTATTGTAGTTTTTAATAGCTCATAACCTTTAAACCTTGTACTTGAAAAGAATACACAATGAGTGTGTGTTTGACTTGTGGGTGATATTGATTTGGCTCGTTGCATTTGGTTGTCTGCATTTTTTTTAGGTAGGGTCATGTATAGAGAAATTGCTGCTGAAATTTATTTCAAGTGGATAAATGCACTAAAATAGAAAACCATAAACTATAGATTGAGAATTTAATTGAATGTTCTTACTTATTTAGTTATATTGTTTAGATGTCAATGAAACGTTTAGGAATGAAACATAGCAGTTGTGCATCTTCAAGCAGTAACGTTTTTAAGCCTGTGGTGCATTCAGGTGCCAAACACAAGGAGGACTCTTTAATTCATTCGGAATATGATCTGGAGTTGTAGTTGAAGGCTGGAGTATCCAATGAACTCAATAGAAATCTAGTTTATGGTATCTCTATGACTATGGTTCGAGATATGAGGTCAAGTTATGGTGTCTCGACTTTAAACATCCTATAATCCTACGTGGACTCATCCATCACCACCTATTAAAGAGTTAGTTAAACAACAGATTGGTGCTCTGAGGGTCGCAATAGAGGCAAAGTAACAAAAAAAAAAAGCAATGGGAGAAGATGATTGCATACATGTTTAGTTATTATCCTCCCCTTGCAGACCTCCATGAGATTTTCCTCCCTCCTCCCTTCCACCTCTATCTGTAACCTCTTCTTAATATTTATAAATATTTATAATTGATTTTTATAGTTAAATTAATAATATTAAATATGTTCTTTAAGCTAAATTTTTTGTTAATGTTGTTTAATGTCAACTTGTTTTTATAGCATTTAAAAAGAAATAAATTAGTACACGACCGATGGAATCACTCACCGACATAGAAACTCTGTTAATACAACATGTTAATTTTCCTCGTAAAACTATAAAAAGTTGTTAATTGTTTTGATATAGACCAATGAAATTACCGACAAAATATGGTTATTAATGATTTTGTCACTTTATCTAGTGGTTAGATACAATATATTACCGAAGATTTATCTATTGATGATCTAATGGTAATATTTACCAACCGATAGACTAATAAAAATTTATTGTCGCATAATATTATGTTGGCATGTCTGTTGATTTTTAAATCAATGACAAAAATATTGATGGATATGAAATCATAGGCCCAATACTAGGTGACAAAACAGTTCCTTATCGATGATATTTTTACCAATAAAAACATAACTTTCACAGCTAAACAATGAAATTTCCCTAGTGATGCTAAACAATGAAATTAAAAAAAATAAAATAAAATAAAAAAGGAAGCAAGCAAGCTGTTACATTGGTGAGATTCACCAGTTGGACCGACTAACATGGTGGGTCTCATCATGGTTCAAACTCTTTTATGAATTTTTTTCGTTTTTTATTGACAAGAGAGAGAGAGAGAGAGAGAGAGAGAGAGAGAGAGAGAGAATTTTCACTACTATTTTTATTGTTTATCTATTTCTGTATGCCTAAACATGTGTTAGTATCACAAGCTGACACATGGCCTGCATACAGCAGGGAGTTTTTGTCTCGAAAATAAGAATATATAGTTTGGTTAGAATAGTGATCAAAGAAGATGCATATTTACCCTCCGTCCCTCTATCTTTCAAATAGAGAAGATAGAAAAAAAAAATATTGAGAAAAGAGTAATTATAAATATTGATCGATTCTCTGATTTATTGATTCACTCTCTCAATCTATGTGTGTGCATGACACTACTGGAAATGGTAACAAATGATAAAAACCCTGCAGGCACACATAATTAAGCATACTACATGATTGATAGAAATGTTTCTCCCAGAGATGAAAGTAACATTCTATATAAATTAAGTGATCACATGCACAAGCAGAAATTATAATTAGTGTCCAATTAGGAAATGAAACTATAATGGATTTTTCTTAATTTCTATAACTATTGTTCATCAATTTGTATATCTTTCACGTTTCTTCCTCGTGTACACAAATGGAATAGCCATCAGTGGTAGTATTGGTAGGAGATCTCATCAGGGCGTGCACTTCTTGTAAGAGTCTGGGACAGTCGGGGTTTTACTCCCTTACCTGGGCCCACAAAGTGCACTTTCCGGAGGGTGAGGTTTCCTCGAATCCAAAAAAAAAAAGTTAGGAGATCTCATGCATGCATGTCATGAAAACAAAGTGAAATCTTCACTTGTCTTTCTCGATTAGTTTGAGAAAATGCGATGTACAAGTGAGAAGCCGAGACAAGGAGAAGCAATAAAAATAGCCCAAAGGTTCTCTTCTCCATGACCGATGTCTGCATCTCTCAACCCAAAACCACCGACTAATAATATAAAAACATATATACCTTGGAACTGAATACCTTGTGTCCCTCAAAATGGATATATTTTGAAGTCTCGTACGTACTCTCTGAGCTGCTGCCTAGCTAGAAGATAGATAGTGCATTGTTGTTGAGAAGGACAGGTGAAGTTGAGGATCTAGGCTATTCACGTGAAATGACAAGAGCAAGCTTGTCTAGACACTTGTCTTTGCTGCCACGAACTTGTTCATCATGGGATTCAAGTAAAGGAAATACCAGCTGGTAGCTAGATAACTAGATGGAATTGGATTTCTGTGTTTGACAAAATGTATGAATGTTCTTATTGTATGTGGTGAGTTTTTGGCATGAGGCAAGATTTGGTGGCATAAATTCCTGCTCCCATGAGCCCAAGTCTCTTGTCAGCACCTTAAAGATTCAACATATGTGTAAAATGTCATGGTGTCATTCATTTCAATTTGTTCTTCATCCAAATTAGTTAATCTAAGTAGATTTTAATTGAGAAGCAACTATATTAATTTATGAATACATGAATGATGCCGACCAAGGTTACTAGGTGACAACACTGGCTAACTGGATATGATGCCGACCAAGGTTTAGGTGACAACATTGGCTAACTGGATACTCAATCACATGCAAAGCAATGAAGCTAAAGTTTGTAAATATATTAAACTAGTACAAAGTAATGATGTTTCGTATATCAGAACAAAATATACTGAATATCAAAATATTTTTTTAAAAGAAACCTAAATTTTATATAAATTTAAATTTATAAGAATACAAAATAATAAATTATGGCAAACACATGCTTTCAAGATAATAAGAATTGATTCTCGGTACTATTAATATTTTTATAGTGGATTTTGATAGCTATAAAATTAAAGAATTAATAAAAATTAATTATTATCATTATTAACCTTTAATTGGCCACCACAAATCAAGAATTAAATCTGGAAAAACCAATAGTTCTTTAAGTAGAAAAACCAAAAGTTATTTGAGATTAATTTCTCATTCACCTATGATTTATTTAAATCATATTAATTAAAACAAATTTTCAATGCAAGTTAATTCAAAATTACTCGGGTTAATTTAAATAATATTTTTTTATAAAATTTAATCTAGGTTAGGTAGAAACTAGATGATTTACCCGCGCTACGTTGCGGGTCAAGTCAATTTTTTCTTGAATGTAAAATAAATATTTAAATGTTGCTAATGTTTTTTCCCTAGCGGGAAAAAAAAAATTAATTAGTGTGAAGATTTACCTGATATAACCAGTTGACTTTACAGGTCCAAAAACAACTCATACAACTCATGAAAATAATATTTGACTAAACAATATTTCAAGATGATATATTTTCTTAATATTAAAATAATAAAATATTGGATTGACCTGCAACAACCCGGGTTAACATGTCAAATTCATGACCCAGGTTATGAGACTATGATAATCCTATAGAAAGCAAATCAAAATAAATTATGAATCCTAATTCCTAATCAACTCAATATTGAAGGATGTAAATAAAAAAATTAATTAAAAATGACTTAAGTTAACATGTCAAAATTGCAACCCGAGTCATAATACCGAGATAACCCTATAAAAAGTAAATTGAAATAAATTACGAATTACAATCCCCAATCAGCCCAATATTGAAGGATGCGATTAAAAAAGATATCAATTAAAAAAATATATAAAGCAACTTAAGTCAATCCATCAAATTGATGACCTGGGTCATCAGACCGAGATAATCTTATAGGAAAAAAAAAGATTAAAAAAATAAGCTGATTTAACCCGGTTTAACCTGTCAAATCCACAACTTTGATCTTGAGATAACCTCATAGAGAGAAAGTCAAAACAAATTATAAAACTCAATTCTTAATCGCCCTTATCGGACCTAATGTTGAACGATGAAATTTGTAAAAATTTTAATTAAAAAATTAACATAAAAAATAAGTCAAGTCAACCCGAGTTAACCGTTAAGTATTATTATCAGGTCATGAGATCAGGATAACCTAATGAAAAACAAACCGAAATAAATCATGAAGCTTAATTCTCAATGAAACACAATATTAATTGATGAATTTGGAAAAAAAAGTCAATTAAAAAAAAGAAAAAAATGAGTCAATTGGGTTAACCCGTCAAACCCACGACCCGGGTCATGAAACAGGAACAACCCAATAAAAAGCAAGTTCAATTTTGAAGAACCTGTGACCCGTGTTATGAGATTGATATTACCTTTAGAAAGAAAAAAAAACAACATGATTTAACCAGGGTTAAAATACCAAAACTCGTGACCTTGATCATAAGACCAAGATATTCTTATAAAAAGCAAATCAAAATAAATTATGAAATTGAATTCTCAACCGATCCCATGTTGAATGATAAAATTAGAAAAAAAATCAATTAAATAAAAGACACAAAAAAACAACCTAGGTCAACTTGGGTTAACCCGTTAAACACTATTCTTAGGTCATGAGACTAAGATAATTTAATGTAAAGTAAACAAAACAAATAATGAAGTTTTAATTCTCAATCAAATCAATATTAAAAGACAAAATGGAAAAAAAAATCTGAGGCAACCAAGTTAACCCGTTAAACCTGAGATCCGTGTCACTAGAGTGTGATACTAAATAGAAAAAAAATAATATTAAAAGATAAAATTAAAAAAAATATTGATTGAAAAAAAAATGAAAGGAAAAAAAAAAGTAAAGCAATGCACTATTCCAATTAATAGTGTTTTGTGACGAGGGGTACAGTAAAACCCCCCTTCTCTTTTAGTTTATAGTTAATTATCAGATCATGAGATCAAGATAACCTAATGAAAAATAAATAAAAGAAATCATGAAGTTTAATTCTCAATTAAATCAATAATTAATAAAAAAAATTGAGTCAACCAGGTTAATCCATCAAACTTGGAATTCATGTTATGAGAGCGTGATAAATAAGTAGAAAAAAATATAATATTAAAAGATGAAATTAAAAAAAACATTAATTGAAAAAAAATCAAAGAAAAAATATATTAAAAAATGAAATTAAAAAAATAAAAAATAATTAAAAAAAAGCTAAGAAAAATACTATTCTAAAAAATAATATTTTATGAAGAGTAGTATTTTATATATATATATATATATATATATATATATAGTTAATTTACCGGATTACGGGTAAACCTGTGAAAGTTTAATAAGAGGAATAAAATTGAGGATAGAGTTGTCAAGAAAGGAGATGGAGTTACCTTTTCTAGTGGGCTGAGATATAATGCATTAAGGGGACTTGGGGCTGAGTATTTGCGTGGACGTAGGCCTTTCGTGGCCCGCCTTGCTTCACTTTAAGAAATATCGTCTTACCATCTTCATCGTTTCTTTTAATGCATGCAGCAGTAGTTTTAAGATTGTATTGCAAACGATGAGTTCGTGGCTCGTTAAAATTATACATTGCTCCTTGTACAGTATACACAGCATGATTGAAGATAAATATGTTTTCTGAAATGGATTTGGTCAGAGGGGTGGGGAAGGTAGCAGTTGTTTATATTTCAACTACTAGTTTATGTCTTTTCATTCGTCATCTCTGCTTTGATGTAATTTGATATTATATGTTTACTTCGCTACATCCATTCAATAAATCATCTCCATATATATTAACAAAACTCTAAAATATATGGGATTATTATAGAGTAAAGTACTGTGAATTGTGAGTATTTTTATTCTGAATTGTACTATTTAATACAAAAACTGAAAAAGATCAGCAGAGGGATCAATAAATTACTATATACACTGAGTGATTTAAATGTGGATTGCACTGTAGATTTACTGTAAACACAAATACATTGTACTGTGGACAACACTGTAGCAATAGAATCTTTACACTGTGTACAACATTGTAACACCCAGGTGGCATTCCCTACTATGTTTTTGGTCAAGAATTGCAGCTGAGGTGTTACCTTCTCTGCCAAGAGCTGCTGAGTTTGACTTGGCAATCGGATCCAAATCACTTTCAAAAGGTGTTGGGTCTAGCTGCACAGCCATACCCAAGGATATTGGGTATGGTTGCGTAGCCAGACCCAACAGTCATACCCAATTAAATTTCTTGCGCGTTGCCTTCTCTAATTTAAATTTATTTTTCAAAATAAATTGATGACATTTTTTTTATATTGTATAAAAGTTAGGTGATGATAATTTTTTTTCGTTTCAAGTTGGTTTGAATTTCCTAATTAAATCATGTTTGATTTTGTGTTTCAAAAACTATTTGAAATTTGTTTTACAATTTTTAAGTTTTTTTTACTTCAAATTAATACTTTTTTATGTTTTTGTATTAGTTTTTATAGAAAAATATATGTTGAGATTGTGTGTGGCAACGAAGCCAGAATCAAGAAATTTTAATTTTTTTCTTTATTTCAAAATAATATTGTTTTGATATTTTTGTATTATTTTTTAAATATATTTTTTAAAAATATCTATTGAGATTGTGTCTGGTTGAGAGGGGAGACCCAAGAAATTTAAAATTTTTTAACTTTTTTCTTTACTTCAAATTAATATTCTTTTGATCATTTTGTATTATTTTTTTAAAATATCATTTAAAAAAAATATATTGAGATTGGGTCTGGCTGCGTAGCGAGACCTATGACAGCGTGTGGCCTTGCTTATAGCAGGACCCACAGTTGATGGGTCATTCTGACAAGCATGACTCCATGATGTTAGGCCCTACTGCCCAGCAGTAGAGGGCCCAGAAAGGCACCTAGCTGAGGGGTCCTTTTGCCAAGATCCAAGTCTATTGGATGTGGCTCTGCTGCCAAACCCAATGATGGTGGGTATGGGTGCCCAGCAGCGGTGGATCCAGTTGAAGCACGACCCACTAAATCTGGGTCTTACTTCCACTAAGACCTAGCAGCGGTAGGCCCAAACACAGTAAATCCCATTAGCGGTGGGCCCACGGCTGTGAGAAGGACCCATTAAAGTTGGGTCCTGCTGCCACCAGGACCCAGCAACAAGGGGCCTTGTTGCTAGCCCCAACTGCTAGCAAGACCCATTGTTGTTGGGTATTGTTTTAAGCATGACCCATTAGCGGTGGGCCCAGAACTGTGACTGAAGTTGGGCCCTAATGTCACTTGGACCCAACAGCAGTGGGCCTTGCTGCCACCAGAATCCAGTTGCGGTGGCCGGGTTTGTTTCATTTGAAATTCGGGCCAGCAATTGGGCCAAGGAAAACCAGTCGACCTGTCAGGTCAACCTGGAATTCGGGCGACCTAGCAAAAACCCGATGGAGTCCTTTTTTTTGAATTTTTTTTCTCCTACCTAGAAATCCTTTTTTTTCATATTTTTCAATTGATTACTAACTCATTTCAAAGTTCACTATATAAATACTAGAAGATTGTTTTATTTTTTCAATATGAGATTTGAAACTTTTTAGTATATATACTCTATATTCATAAGAAAAAAAATTATGTTTTTTAATGTGGGATAAAAAACTTTTTTGGTTTAAATACTTCAACTTAGAAGAATATGATAACAACTTTTCAATGTGAGATAAAAAAAAAACCTTTTGAGGTAATCTTTCAAACTTAATTTTTTACATGTATAGTCTATATCCACATGGATTATTTCTTAATTTTTTCATATAAAATATTAAAAACTCAATTTTTTTTTCAATTTTCCCGGTTTGACCCAAGTCAACCAGTGTAACTCAGGACAAGACCCGTTACCCGGGTTAACTCCTAGGTTGGGTTTGATAATTATGGTGGTCATAAAAATATATATTTTTATTTATTATATTTTTTTAATTATTAAAATACATTGAAAAAATCTATACAAATATTTTTTTATAAAAATTAAAAATATTTGACCCGCGGCAAAGTGCGGGTCACATAGTTAGTATAAATACGTACACACACAAACACATAGAGAAAGTGAGATTTAGATGCAATTACCATATCATATCACTTTACTAATCACATTTTGACAATGATCTCAAAAGTTCTACATAACTTTATGTGTATTTTATATGTGATATATAAAATGGATAAAAACTAGGGGTTTTAAACTCAAAATTATAATCTTAACCTATAGAAAAATTGATATAGAAAACTTTGATATTTTCTTAAAGGTATAAATATGAAGCCCTTTCAGGTCTCGGTTGATTACAAATCTAAGTTCGGTTTAACATTCAGATTGAAAAGTGTAAGTGTTTTTATCTAATTACATATTCGATATGTCTAAATTTTTTAACATACTTTTATCCTGTCTTCCACAATACATTCCATCAATAATATCCTAAATATACCAATTTAAGTTTTTAAATATGTAATTCCAATCTCATGTTCTCGATCGTGGGACTCATTTAAAATTGATAAATTTGATAAACATCTTTTGAAAATCTTGCATGGGTCAGCTACAGTCTAGATATGTAGCAGATTGGAGTCGCTGTCTTTGGTGTGATCTATGAAGCACAAACTTCTGTTTCTCTTGAGAAACATATATTGAACAGCAGGGTGATAAATAGATAAGAGTTGCTTAGCCTGCAGCTGGCATGGCATGGCATGGCATGGCTAGCTACTTTCTACACTGTTGAAAACAATGCTGTGTGGCTCCCTACACTCATCGCTATCCACGGATAAGGGCGGAGAAAAATTTGAAGCAGGAGAACCTAGCAAGCACATGGGCTGTTCACAATTTGCACTTGCTGGACCCTCCTGATCAGGCAAAATAATGACAACTGAAAATATGCATCTTCATTGCCTTTGTCCCTTCATTTTTTTTAGCCCTTTCTAAGCCCGACCACATTAATTTTCAATACCTGCTTTAGCCTCTTGCTTTCACTTTGCCAGGACAGAGATATGATCTTTTGCCATTTCTTTTTTTTTTTTTTACCGAGCAACAGCAGCAAAACTAAACAGTTCCAGACATAAAACCCGGCCCGAGCTACGGGTTTCGGGTGTGGGCAAGTTAATATGTGTAAATTAGAAGTCGAACTAGATTCTAACTAGGTTGCATGTCAACTTGCGGTCATTTATGTTCTAGATCAATTCACTAAGTCATGCTAAATGTAATAATACTATATGATATACATATATATATATATATATTATTTTTTCGGTATGATATATAATATTTTTACTACCCTAATTCTGATTAGTTAGTCTGCAAAAATATAGAAGTTTAGAATTTTTTTTCTAAAGCAATTAAATGTTTTTAAAAAAATGTAAATAGTAACGTTTTGTTTTTGACAAAAATAGTATATATCTATATATATATATATATATAATTTTTTTAATTAACGTGAGTATCCGGTCAGCTTGCACGCACCTTAATTAATCTCACGAATCCTGAAGTTAACGACCATCTAAGCCTTTAGTTACTATTATACCAACAATTACAGGATTTGAACTTAAAATTTCAGGAATATATATATATATATATATATATATATATATATATATATATATGGATATACAGTTATTGTATTGTTTCTCCCCACTCGCTGCAATGATGACATGAAATTTCCATATGTACTAAAAGGATGCATGATTGTTGATGTTAATGATGATCCACCTCCAAAGATAAATTATTTCCTAATTTTAATTCTTCGTGCCTAGAAAGGGGCAAAAGCAGATTAACACGTGGAAATTGATGCATAAAGCAGAAATTGGAATCAAAATCAAAGGGTTTCCGGTTGGCTGACATAATTGAGAATTAGTGCCAACAACGAAGAAAGATCATTGCATGGGTCCATAGCCTTAGTTGTCTCCAAGCATCATATTATCTTAATTCAAGACATGTATGATCATCCTGCTATTTCATTCACACGTGCCAACAACGAAGTGCTGGAAGAACTAATAAACCAATCAGAAACTCTAGGAATATAAGTTTTTTTTTTTTAATAATTATTAGATTCTCAACTGTCCATGAGAGATGAGACCAAGACAGATACATGAACTAGGAAGCTATTGGAGGCCTAATCTCAAAAATGATCCCTCAATTATGTTGATAGATAGTCTCAATCTTTCCTTCAAACGATTTTGTCTCTGAGAGTGAAGAGATTTATTGTGGATTTAAATAATATAATGATAATTTTGTAATTTTTATTGCTCATAACAATTGCCTTGAAATGGAAGGTTAAATCCTCTTTTCAAGAGGATTCAAATGTTAATTATGGATTAATCAGGGGTGAATTTATCATTTAATTTTGAAATTGTACAGCAAAAATATTTGTTCCCTTGAAATTTGGAGGAAAAAAAAAGGCATTTTGTTAAGGGTATGTTTCGTCTTTTTTTTTTCATTTGCACAATAAAATAACTCTTATACCCTGGCCTCCTTAGATAAATGACCATGCAGTGAGAGGTTTATTTGTCTTTGTAATTTTTTTCTACAGTAAAATTACATAGTTAATCTTTGACTTTCACATTTTAAGATTGACTTTAGAGGGTATTTTTATCTTTACACCATGGTTGTTTCTTAATAATGGTATGCCCTTGGTTTTTTTTTTTTTTTGTAATTTGCCTTATTAAAATATTAAAAAATCGGTAAAATAAGCAGACGCGTGCTGTCTGCGCCTTAAAGTCATCCACACAAAGGTTGTCAATTTCGTTTCGGTAGGTGTTTTATTTTTTTAATTGGAATGGAATGGAATGTTTCAGTTTTGGAGTGTTTTGGCGTGCCGTTTCGGGGTTGC
>Ga0325403_1006321_pt1 | contig 11263 bp, 9 predicted proteins | sample PopdelMetagenome_19_FD_205665 | JGI IMG/M metagenome (GOLD analysis project Ga0325403, IMG submission 205665) | Populus deltoides microbial communities from Bellville, Georgia, United States - Xylem-PdKOR-R4 | ecosystem: Host-associated > Plants > Phyllosphere > Stem > Wood/Secondary xylem...
TTATCGAATGTTTTGTATGATATTGACATTATTTACATATATAGAGTTTATTAAATCTGATTTCTCTATATAATTTAATTAGTTGTAATTAGAATATTGTTTGTGTTATCCTAAGAGTTGGATCAATGTTTTTAATATAAAAAATTATCCAAGTGTTTTTAATATATTTTTTAATAAGATTTTTTTAATTTATGAAAATGTGATGAATATTGGATATTTTTTTTAAAAAAATTGATACGATGACATATTGAATTATTTTTTTTTCAAATAATAAGACTATGATATATTGGATCGATCTAAGTTAACTTGTCAAATCTACGACTCAAGTCATGAGACCATGATAACCTTAGGAAACAAATCAAAATAAATTATAAAGATTAATTTCTAATCAACTTAATATTGAAAGGTAAAATTAAAAAAAATATATTAAATTAAAAGAGAAAAAAAAACCCTACCCAAATCAACAAATATTAACATGCTAAACTCGTAACTTATGTCACAAGATCGAGATAACTTTATAGAAAGTAAATAAAAAAAAATATGAAACTCAATTTCCAATCAATTTAATATTGAAGGATAAAATTAAAAAACAAATCAATTAAAAATAGATAAAAATTTACAAAGCTTTATTTCCAACTAATACAATAGAGTTCATTTCCAACAAATACAATAAAATCAACTGAGTTTTTTTTTTTTTAACTTAAACTAATTTAGATCTCAAGTAGATTTTACCCCGAGTCAGGCTATTCGGAGTTTTAAAATAATGACTTAAATTTGTCTGATTAGGTTGCACATAAAGAAACTTCATTTCCTTGAACAACTTCATTGCTTCCTAGCTGGTGATTTTCATTTTTTTTTTTTAAAAAAGCTAGATAGCATAGTGTTCCACATTTATCATATACACACAACTTGTTTATTTATAATTGTGATCAATAATTAACCTCAATATTTTATCAACATCTTGCAATTAATCAAAAGGAAAACTCATAAAATAAAAGAAGGAAATCAATTAATTATTTTCTTGAGAGCAAGAAATTTACAAGAAATTAGGACCACCTAAAACTAAAATGAAGATGGACAATCAGCTCCTATTGCTAAAATTACAAGAAGGAAAGTTGTTAATTAGCAAGTAAATTGAGGATAATTAGGCCATATTTTTTAAAAAAACAAGGTAAACAACAACAGGCTCTACTTGGACATAAACATATTTCTGCTACTTGCTATCCAAGAAATTGCTCCCCCAGAAACTCTTGATCGATCTCCTCTACGATATTCAAAGGTTTTGCTTGGATCTCACAATCATTGGCAATGGTTTGAACAAAATCTCTTGGAACCAAGCACTTTTGCTCTAAGTACAACTTCTCTTGAATTATTGGAGACGTTACAAGAGTTTGAAGTTCTTGAGAATGCATTGCCTCTCTGTTTTCCTGTAACATTTGTTGAATGAACACATAGGTTATGAAAAGACAGAACATTTTAGCCACCAAAAATTTATGAGGAACACGAAAGTTTTAATTACCTGAGTAGTCCCCGTGAGTTCAAGAATTCCAATTTGAGCCTGCAAGAACTTGACGTACTTGGAAGCAGCTTGGAACATTTCAGCAGTATTCATCTTATTTCCACCAGGAATCAGCTTTCCAAGCTGCTGTGTCTTCTCAGTAATCTTCCTTCTCCTCTCACGCGCAGCGATGCTCTGCGCAGACAAGCTGATTCCTGTGCTTGGTTTCTTTGAATCCATCAGACTCTCAGTCCTCCCAACATTGAAGGTTGTTGGAACCTGAAACTTAGGATCTGGAACTGGGATTTCTGGCAAGAATTCTGGGGGTCCTGGATTGGGATTCGGCACATATCCTTCAAAGAAACTTGTTGCAAATTTTGTGTTGAAATGGTCTGTGTAGAGTTTTTGGCGTTTCGGGCATGCGTAGGACTCGAAATCTTCAAGAGGAGAGATTTCGGGGGAGAGAGAGCTTGTGTTATCTGAAGGAGAAGAGAAGAATGGGAGGAGATTGGTGTAGCTATCTGAGTAACATAGCTGATCCTCAACCTCATACAAAGGGTTGATGAAAGAATCTGACAACATCAGGTTGTCATTACAACCAAAGAGCTCATGATTTCCTATCTCTACGCTGCCTTGTGGATAGGCGGTTAACTCCGGAAGGCCGTGATGCTGAAGTGATGATCCCACGTTTGAACAGAAGCTCAGAGCCATGGAGGATAGAATCTAGAAAAGAAAAAAGATCAGAAACTTCCATCAAAATTTGATCATTATATGTACTAATTGTCATTAACTTCATCAATCAACACAAACATTAAGTTCAAGTACTGCTAGCTATTGCAAGCAATAAAACAACAATCCAACAAATAGCTCGGAGATGAAGACAAATAGGCCAATGAGCCTATAGCTCAACTAGCACATCGATCTATGCCCCCCTCTGCCTCGGAGGTCTCGAGTTCATGTCCCATTTTGAGCAAGAAAACAGAAGAACAGAAGCTGAAGAGTTAGGCAAGAAGGACAACTAAAAGGACCAAAGTGAATATTATACAATCATGAGACAAAAGACAAATGCAAGATACTATGAAAAGAAATCCATAAAGACATTGAGAGGTAAAGAAAGAGAGATACCATAGATATTGTCCCTTTGAATTCAAGAAGACCTGAAGTCACTCGCTAACCAACCTTATCAAACTAATCACACTTAACACAGACTAACAGCTTGAAAGAGAAAAGACTTCGCTAAATATTATGGTTATGTGACAGAGAGGGGGAGAGGTGGGGAAGTGGGGAGTTAGAGTTTTTGTAGGAGATTAATGAGGGGATTATGGGCTTAAAGATAGAGTAACTAACTCCTAATAATTGGGGAGCCTTAATTTGGGAAATACATTAGATTTGTCCCTGTATTCTCGTCTCTTTGTCAATATCATCCTTGCACTAAATTATTTCTTAATTTCATCCCTATACACCAACCTCCATCAGTAACACCAAACCACGTCGCTTCGCAATTGGGTTAGCCTTTATCTGATAAACAATGAGTAGAGTATAAATATCAAAAAATACAACCCGTAATTATTAACACTAAAAGATGTCGATTTGCGACTAGGTCGACCATGGACAAGAACTTATTCGGAAATGTGGACTGAATTTCTAACGGGGTCATGATCAGAGACTATATTATTGACAGAGGATGGTGTGTAGGGGTTAAATTAAGAAATAATTTGGTACAAGGACAATATTAAAATATTAACAAGAATATAGGGACGAATCTCACGTATTGCCCGCTCTAAACTATACTTCAGGTGGTTTTTTCTTGTTTATTTGGCAGCTAGGATTAATTTCCCATTAATTCTCTATAAACCGTTACGTTGCATGGCGGCTACTATATATGTATATTACTGCTTCATAATTAATTAATCATGCAGTTACTCTTGCTTTAATTTTGCTTTGTTTTAACAAATTATTTTCCATTTTTTATTGCTAAGATTGATTAATGTTAATATTAGGTGTTTTTCTCTTGATTTTGATGAAAAAATTGTCAACTTATTTTTAATTCTTTGTTTTCGTGTCGCCATAATAATTTTTTAATTGTTGAATGAGTTATTTTTTCTTTAGTAGTGGTTGATAATTTTTTTTCTTTTTTATTTTACGAACATTTTTCATGTTAAACCTAAATTGGATAATATGAATAAATATTAATTTAAATATAATTAGCAAAATAGTAAACAAAATTGCAAATTGAGGGTATATTAATATCTTATTGAAGGTGTGAAAGTGGATGTTACTTACCAGGAGAAAATTATCAAAATTCACAAGCATCCAATGGTTTAGTGTTTATAAATACAGAAACTCGATCCAAGTCCGGTTTTATGTTAGTAAAATTGGATTGGTTTTTATAATACTAGTTTTAATTTTCTAATTTCAGATTTTAATATTTAGCTAATATTAGTTAAATGGCCCGTGCTACGTTGAAAGTCAAATTATTTATTTTTTCAACATAAAAAAATGTTTATGTGACATCAATGTTTTAAAAAAAACAAGAAAAATCTAAGATTTAATTAAGTAATTGAAAGAGATTGCACTTGCTGTTAGAACAACTATATGGAAAGCGAACAAAATAAAATATCATGAAGTGAGCATTTTATACTTAATCAATTAATTTAATTTAATTCAAGAATAAAAATCCTTTTAAAAAAGATAAATTCAACAAAAGACCAAAAACAAGAAATATAAGGTAACCCTTCTTATTTTCAAATCTACTAAAAACTCCCATAGAAAACAAGGGGAAAGAAAAAAGATGTTAGGGGATAAAATCGGAAAAAATGAGCTTAAAAAATGCAAAAATAAAAAAACCAAGTAAGCCCGAGGAACCTCTTAAATTTTAGACTTGGGCTCAACCAAAAAGCTTAATGCCTGACTAATTTAATGTGATGATAAATCAGTTAATTAAATTAAATTAGAAAAATAAAATTCATATTAAAAAGATAAATTTAACAAAGACTGGAAAAAAAAAACTGCAATAACTTGTGTTATTTTCAAAACGATTGAAAAATCTCATTGAAAGTGGGAAAAAATATTGGAGGATGAAACTGAAAAAAATAAACTTAAAAGAGGACGGGGGGGGAGCAAACTCAAGTGAACGTCGTAAACTTGAATTAATCTCTCAAACCCGCAACCCATTAAATTCTAGACATATGCTCAATCAAGAAGTTAAACACCAAACCAATTAAATATTAAATGATGTAATCATAAAAAAAAAATTAAAATTTTTCAAGGTAAAAAAATAGCAATAAGAAAAAAAAAGATTATATTTGATAGGGAAAAAAATTGAAGGATGAAATTGTAAAAAAAAAAAACCAATTTTAAAAACTATCTTAAAAAAACAAATAACAATCAAAAGAATGAAGACTAAATTTGACAGATAAAAAAAATCCATGGGAGATGAAATTGAAAAAAAAAATCTAACTTCATAAATTATTCCAAATAAAACAAATAAGGATTAAAAGAATAAAGATCAAATTTTAAGAAAATTAAAATTAAAGGGTTGCTTTGAAAATTTAAAAAGCCAACATAAAATTCAATAAGAAAGGGAAAAGGAAAAAAAAAGTCATACTAGCCAAACTAGAGACAATTATATCATACTCAACATCTAGGTGTTGAGGGGTTGCCAAGATGCTTTGGTTACTGCCCCCAAAGCTGGATTTTGACAGTTGAACAATGCTGCACACACCGTCCAAAGCTTGCAACCATTGTTCGCGCACCACCTGTTTTTTTCTAACCTACCTATTTAGCAATTGACCCTATCATCCCTAATAAAACTTGAGAATCGGAAAATAACCAAATTTAAAAGACTAAAGCACCCTAAAACAAATGACAAATTCTTTTTAAATTCAAAAGGCAATGAAGTAATTTAATCTTGTTTAAAGTAAAAGACCAAAAATCCCATAAGAAAGGTTAAAATAGTATTTTATTGTTTTTTATTTTAAGAAAGGTTTATAAAGCCCTAGAACCAAGTTTAGAAAATTTTAATTTCAAGGGTGATTAAGTAATTTTACTATGTTGAATAATGTTAAAAACCTTGTTGCCTTCTATTCAATTTATAAATGACTTTTTGATTATTAGAAAAGGATCATTCTACCCCAAGCAAGACTTGATGATCCTGGAGTGAAGAACAAAATCACCACTTCACTATTTGTTTTAAAATGGAGTTCATTAACCTTGTGATATTCAAACATGCTTGCAATGAGAGAGGAAAAAAGAAAAAAAAGCCATATTTGCCAAACCAGAGACAATTATATCATGCTCACCACCTATGCATAAACGAGCCGCCGAGACGCTTCGATCATTGCCCTTAAAGCTAGATTTTGACCACTAAATGATGCCGCACACATCGTCCAAAGCATGCAGCCACTGTTCACGCACCTATAGTTTTTTTTTTAACTTTCTTATTTAGCAATTGACCATATCACTCCTCATGAAACTTGAGAATTATAAAATAACCAAATTTAACTTAAGTACCCCAAGAAGCCCATGACCAAGGTTAAAATAGTATTTTACTACTTAAAAAAAAAAAGGTTTATAAAGCCCTAGAACCAAGTTTAGAAAATTTTAATTTTAAAGGTGATTAAATAATTTTACTATTCTAAATAAATGTTAAAAACCTTTTTACCCTACATTCAATTTGTAAATGACGTTCTGACCATTAGAAAAGGATCATTTTACTCCATGCAAGGCTTGATAACCCTAGAGTGAAGAACAAAATCACCACTTCACTATTTGTTTTAACATGGAGTTCATTAACCTTGCGGTGTTCAAACATGCTTGCAATAGGAGAGGGAAAAGAAAAAAAAACAACACTCGCCAAACCAGAGACAATTATATCATGCTCGTCACCTTAGCATGGAGGGGCCGACGATATGCTTTGGTTATTGCACCCGAAGCTCGATTTCGACCACCAAACAACATCGCACACACCGTCTAAAGTCTGCAACCACTGTTAATGCACCTCTAGTTTTTTTTTTAACTTTCTTATTTAGCAATTGACCATATCACCCCTAATAAAACTTGAGAATTACAAATTAATCAAATTTAAAAGACTAAAGTATTCCAAAAAGCCTATGACCAAGGTTAAACAAGTAATTTACTACTTTTTTTAAAAAAAAAGATTTATAAAATTTTAATTTTAAAAGTGATTAAGTAATTTTACCATGCTGAATAAATGTTAAAAACCTTCTTGCCTCCCATTCAATTTGTAAATGACTTTTTGACCATTAGAAAAAGACCATTCTACTCCACTCCATGCAAGGCTTGATGATCCTGAAATGAAGAACAAAATCACCACTTCACGATTTGTGTTAACATGGAGTTCATTAACCTTGTAGTGTTCAAATATGTCTGTATTTAGAGACAGAAAATGAAAAAAAAAAGCCACACTTGCCAAACCAGAGACAATTATATCATGCTTACCGCTTAGGCATGGAGGGGCTGTCAAGACGCTTCGGTCACTGCCCCCGAAGCTAGATTTTGACCACCGAACAACACCATACACACCGTCCAAAGCATATAACCACGGTTTACGCACCTCTAGTTTTTTTTTAACTTTCTTATTTAGCAATTGACGCTATCACCCCTAATGAAACTTGAGAATTACAAAATAGCTAAATTTAAAAGACTAAAGTACCTCAAGAAGCCCATTAGCAAGGTTAAAATAGTATTTTACTACTTTTAAAAAAAGAAAAGGTTTATAATGCCCTAGAACCAAGTTTAGAAAATTTTAATTTTAAGGGTGATAAAATAATTTTACTATGCTTAATAATGTTAAAAACCTTCTTGCCCTCTAGACCAGACCATTCTATTCCATGCAAGGCTTGATGATCCTGAGTGAAGAACAAAATCACCACTTCACTATTTGTTTTAACATTGGAGCTCATTAATCTTGTGATGTTCAAACATGCCTTCGTTCTATATAACAATATTAAAGAAATGAAGTCATTCGTATAAATGCTTATGCTGTTCAGTTTCTGGCCAGGTACCATCAAGAAAAATGGGAGAAATTGTATAAAAAAAGAGAGAAAATAACACAATGTGTAGAAAACACAACAACAAATGTCATCCTGCCTATCTAACAGTTTCCATAAACTTGTCTTGTAAACCAGGTTACTGCAAAATTGCTTCCATCTGGGAAGAAATCAAAACTTGGCACCTGAGACACCTATAGACACAATTAAGATCAACCACTAGAATTGATTTTGTTTTTTCACAAATGACAGATGAAAAAAATAATAATTAAGGACTTGTCAATTGAAATTTGATGCACCTTACAATAGGAATTTATGGCTCATCAATCAATGAACGAAGCTGCTCTCGGAATGTAGAAATTTTATCTGCCTCAACAGCCATTACTAATCCCATTGGCCGGTAGTTTTTTAGCTGTAAATTATCAAAACCAATAATTAGCAAACAGTTCTATTATTCAAGCCATCAATGATAAAAGTAAATGTCCAAGGGAAGCAATAATGTAGTGCCAAAAGAATTGGTCACCAAAACAGCACAACAAAAACCAATTGAGGTTTGACTACAGTAGCTCACTGCCATTTAGAGGTTCTTCATCTAGGGAAGTTGAGAAAAAGAATACTGTAGACAGCTATGCTAGGAATTAACAACAAAACAGTAAAAATCACAAATTTTTTACAAATAAGAGTACCACCGGTTCTATCATTAAGTTCAAAATCACTAGCATTTAGTTTGAAGTTGACTCCAAAGTGCAATCACCGATGTAACCTCTTCAAGATAATAGCACAATTACTACTAACCTCACGAGCTGTAACCTGCTCGGCATGAAAAGGAAAGTTGAAGGACCACAAGCTGAGCTGAAATGTAACTGGCAACAATCAATGAAAGACCGAGATGCAAAATACTATCAATAAAATTCAAAGAATATGTACCTTGTGAAAAATTTCATCTTCAGGATTCACATATATAATTGCTTCCTCACTATCACTACTTAGCCTGTTTTTCTTGTCTGCATTCTTGTGCTGCAATGTAGCGAGAGAAGAGAGTGTTGATTTGATCATGAAGGAACAAATAATGGAAGTACAAAGAGTAGGAGGAAGAATCCAGGACACACATACCTTGTACATTTTGCTAACTAGTACATAGGAATTAAAACAGAAGGAATTCCGGAGCTCCTCTGTTGGCTTCAAATAAAGAAACAAGAAGTTAGCTAGACAGAGTTCTCTCCAACATGTAAAGAACTATATTTATTAAGCTCACCCATCTCATATCTTATCTAACCTCATCTTCTGTAGCCCAAGAGATTTCATCAAACAGAGCATCATAAAGAGGTGGCAAAAGCTGGGGTGGAAGATTAACAACTCGCCGAGAGACCAAAAGACCCACATTATGTGCTTGTTCTCCCAAAAGAACTCTCAGATCTCCTTTTATGCTTTTCTCCAGGCATAGTTTGAGCAGGTACTCCTTGAGATCTGCAATACATTTATGATCCTGTAAGAGCAAGACATTCCTTAGCCAGCGCAGTTGAAATGTAACAGATTTGAAGGGATGTTAATTGTTGGCTAATAAACACGCGACAATCACCTAAAACACTATTTACACCAGAGTGGGCAACATTAACAAAATCAGTAAGAGGGTAATTTCCCACACACCTATGCATGTTGGGTTTCAAATTAAGATGATCCGATGTTGTAGCTAAGCATCGGCCATAGTAGGATTCAGGTTTAGGGATCTTTACAAAAAAGAAGAGGCATGATGCCTCATATCTCACTAAATAATGAGAGCAAACTTCCCATAATGATATACCGCATTTTAATTGACATGACATTAGCCATTGACATTGTGTACAGGATAAACAAAAGTGAAAGCTACTTACCTTATATCTCCCCAAGTTAAGGGCAGAAACAACAGAGAAAAGTCCATTATCTTCATCATCCTCAATTTTAACAACCGTCCCTACTGTGGTCTGTTCCAATATCAAGTCTACAAAACCACTCAAATCCCATTCCGTATTATCAAGGTAGGATTGCAGCAAGATCTTCACTCCATGAAAGTCGTCAGGTTTTGGATCAAAGAATGCAAAGTCTGCTTGGACCTCTCCCTTCAAAAGATACACATCGAACCACATTAAGATAATAAAAAAAGCCAAACTAACACAAAAGAAGGCAGCATCACCAAAATAAATAACAAACCCCAAACTCTTCTTCCTCAGAAGACTCAGACTGCTCAATCTTTTCTTTTGAAGTCTTCTTAACCACTGCACCACCTTGATACAATGTCAAGCTAATCGAATCAGGAACACCAAGTTTAATACATTTCAAATTAAAGTAGAACGATGTTCCAAAGAGATAATACCTTCATTGTGGGAGGGAGACCCAGGGACTTTACTGACAAGCATTTGTTGCTTTGGCATGAATGTAGAATGAAGATGAGCAAGTGAACGCGAAAACGGAGCAAAGGTCAAGGGCCTAGCTATCAATGATCTACGACGCCTTGTTGGCTTTCTTGGCATTGGTACCTAAAACTAAACAAAAAATAATCTGAAAGCCATTAAGATTAAAATTAGATTAGAAATTACCAAACCAACATAAGTAAAACCATTCAACAACAATGAGAAAACAGAGTACTAAGCTAGAGCTATCTGCTATAAGTTCCATGACAACAGACAAAATAGCAACAGCCCAACAAACAATGTTCTTATTTCATCCCAATTGAATTAACAACTCAGACACACAAATAATAGATGAAATCTTTGCAAGTTAAGTCCTAACCCATACTGTCAAATCCTTCTCTAACAAAATAACAAGATTTGCGTAACTAACCTTATCAAAGACAAGTTTGTCAAGAGACAGGACGTTACAATATGCTAAAGCTTCAATCTTTATTGAGTATTGTACTTAGGGTTTATGAGAGGTTCTCTTGTCTTCTCTCTCTCTCAAAGTTTCAATCTTTATTTTCTTTACTATACTGGGCCAAAGACAGAATGGTTACGTGGGCTCAGCTGCTGACAAGAAAACAATTAGGGGCTAAGACAATATTTGCACCCCTGATGTATCCCCAATCAGTCACTTTAGCCCTTTTATATAATTTGGTCAACGAAACACTGTTTTTTCTAATTGCAGTTATCTACTTCGACACCCAACTTCCAACCAATTGTTTATCAAGTATCATGGGGATGAGATCTCTGTATCCAAATGGGGCCACATGAAGTTATAATTTTTCCTTTTACTTTTCATATTATAACTTTTAGCACAAAATCTTACTTGACATAAAAATTGCCACCTCAATTCAGTTAATAGAATAATTGGATAAAAGCAGAAAGTTTTATAGAGCTCAATTGATTGCCACAGAAAAGGGATCGGGTTTCAGCTGACTAAATTATTATACAGGGACTAAATCGAGAAATCGAATATAAAACAAGGACAGCATATGAGACTTTGAAAACCCATCATAGGCTTCTGCCCAAAAAGTTTCAGAAGATGTCTGCCAGCCAAAAAAACAGGGATAAAACCTTGATGAGTGGCCAGTGAAGTAAAACTGTAGAGACCTGGAACAACAGAAGAAAGAATGGCAACATCAGCTCTCAGTCTCACTAATCAGTTATGTCGCTTCTCTTCTGAAGTACACTTCTTGTTCATAAACAAGAATTTCTCAACACCAAAATCAACAAGATTAATTAGTCATGTTTGGTCTTACTCTAAAACTACCAGGATTCCAGCTTTACACTCAGGTATTTAGTTCTTTGCCTTAACCTTCCCC
>Ga0325403_1006325_pt1 | contig 11259 bp, 8 predicted proteins | sample PopdelMetagenome_19_FD_205665 | JGI IMG/M metagenome (GOLD analysis project Ga0325403, IMG submission 205665) | Populus deltoides microbial communities from Bellville, Georgia, United States - Xylem-PdKOR-R4 | ecosystem: Host-associated > Plants > Phyllosphere > Stem > Wood/Secondary xylem...
CAATTGTTTTGTTTTGGTATTTTGTCTTCTCTTTAGTTTCTACATTTGGTATTTGAGTTAAGTTTCTGCAAAAAAATTTTGGAGTGATATTTTGTTTTCCGCTTCTGCAAAATCTGGTATTTCGACTTTTCTTCAGCTTCTGTCATGGCATTTACTACCAAAGAGATTGTTTGGTTACGTTGGTTACTTACTGATATGAGAGTTTTCTTTTCTGTTTGGTTACGTTGGTTACTTGCTGATATGAGAGTTTTCTTTTCTCATCCTACTCCTATGAATTGTGACAACCAGAGCTCTATTCAGATTGCTCACAACTCGGTTTTTATGAGCGAACTAAGCACATTAAGATCGATTGTCATCTTACTCGTCATCATCTCAAGTATGACACAATTACTTTGCCTTTTGTTCATTCTTCCTTGCAGATTGCAGATTTCTTTATCAAGACGCATTCCATATCTCGTTTTTGTTTTCTAGTTGGCAAACTCTCGATACTTATAGATGCCGCATCGTGAGTTTGAGGGGAGATGTTAAGTAATATTTATCTAGTTTTATTTATTAAGGGTAGAATAGTATTTTCAGTTTAACCTATATATAATTCCTTTGTATTTAGATTAACTTAAACATTCATAATAAACATATTATTCAAAATTCTAGTCTCTTTTTACGTTTCATCTTAATTACTTTAACAAATTCCACCGGAACTAACTTGCGATGGTGAGGAACCCGTAAAAGATGCATGCATGTCCTTTGAAACCTTTCGTAGAGAAAACCTTGGAAAGTCTGTGATATCCATGGAACTTCCAGTTACCATTAAGAAAGCGCTCAAACGCTAGCTATGCATACACACCCTGTGATATGCTACAACTTTGCTCAAATTGTGGATGACTGCGTTCATCAGTTCGGTTCTTAATTAAGGAAGCAAGAATCTAAGTATGAGAGGAGGACACGTACGGCGCTTGCTGTAGGAGTACGGGAAAGGGACACTCGATTTGCAGCTCAGCATTGAAGGTGAAGGGGGAGGGTAGCTGATAAAATGAGTGGGAGATGGGAGAAACGCACAGAGAGTTGATTGCCCAAACAAAGACATGTTGGAAGATGCATCCAATATTTGTGTAGTTAGCTAGATATCACAAGCACATGCAGCTCTGTTCTTTATCACCATGTATCTTAAATCTTAATTTAAAACACCAGATGTTGACCACGAAGTTTCCAATGTCCCTATCAAATTGGCAGAAGCTGTGTGATAAACAGTTAGCAGAGATGCGTGTTGCTCATTGCAGGCTCGTGTTCTGGCTCTCGGTGTGGAGACGAGCAAGGGGCCTCCTCGTTTCTTTCTTTCTTTCTTGTCGAAGATTGTTATTACTATAGCTGACTAGTTATATCCAAATTTAAATTGGAATCAGAATAGCAAAGAGCCAGTCATTGGGCTTGGCTCTTTGCTAGCTTTTTCCTTCGCCTTTTTTCTTTGTTTTTATTTAATACTTTTAAGAAAATCTATCAGATTCACTTACTTTTTACTTTTTCACTTTTGATATAATTTTTAAATACCATTATAAATTCTTCGATCGTTTTAAATTCATAAGGTTAATTTTGTCGTCTTCAATTTCTCTCTTCCACTACTGTTAGAGTTACCGTTTAAATTAAGTTTGTTAATATAATGGAGTATCCTTCATTTTCATTATTGAGTTTTGCAGAGGATTCTTCTGAATGTGTTAGGGATTTAGTCTAAATGACATTTATATTATCTTGTTAAAGGACTGCCTGAGCAGACTTGGTGAACGAGTGAAGCGATTGGCTTCTTTCAAGAAAGAGGCCATGGAGAGATTCTTATCAGCTATGGTCCCCGTGGGAAACCAGGCCGGAGGACAGTCGCTCTTAAACACCATCAAAATTGCTGTTCTGCCTATAGCCAAAGTTTTTACCATGTGCTTCTTGGGATTTCTTATGGCCTCCAAGAATGTTAACATCTTGCCAGCTAGTGGAAGGAAACTCTTAAATGGGGTAATTTAAACCAAATTTGGTTTAATTTAATTTAGTTTTATATGATTAAAGTGGTGCTCTAGATAATGCACGTAGCACTAACTGGTTGCTTTAATTATATACGCAGCTGGTTTTTTCGCTCCTGCTACCTTGCTTGATATTTTCTCAACTTGGCCAAGCTGTCACTTTAGAGAAAATGTTGGAGTGGTGATTGTTGCTTGTTTTTCTTTTCTTTTCCTATATCTGCAGAATGGTAATAGGGTTTCTGTTGTTCTTAATTATAGCTGCTACGTATTCTATATTTCAGGTGGTTTATTCCCATGAATGTTGTTCTTGGCTCCATATCTGGCTCCATAATAGGTTTTGTTGTTGCATCCATTGTCCGGCCACCTTACCCATTCTTCAAGTTTTCAATCATACAAATCGGAATTGGTGAGCCACTTCATTTTCGAAATCCTGATATGCTCATTATTTTGTCTGCTACTTGGGCAGTCAAATGCACCTGCAAGTCACAAAAACCAACGTGTGTTCTAATTAAATTCTAGTCTCTTTATATTTCTGCTGGTGTCCATGCTTTTCAGACCATGGTTTGTAACAGTGAAATGCATCCTTCCATGCAGGGAATATTGGGAATGTGCCACTTGTCTTGATTGCAGCTCTATGTAGAGATACATCCAACCCTTTTGGCGACTCAGAAAAATGTAGCACAGATGGGACTGCCTACATCTCATTTGGCCAGTGGGTAAGTCTCAAGCATCTATTAGTCTATTGTTATTGCCTGTACTTGACGACTGGGGTTGCATAACTTTATGGTACTTGTGTTGTTAATGAATTAGCATGCATACACTCTTATATATATATATACATATATATATATATGCTTCAGGCAGTTTTCTTGCTGAAATAAGCTTGGGTTTCTCTCATTACTAACTCATACTGTGATTGTTTACTCTCTCTTTTGACTATCTCACCCAACAAACTTGAAGTTAAAAAATCAGGGAAGAAGTTTTTTAACCGTCAAACATGTCTTTTTTTGTTTTTTTCCCATAAAGTTGACTGGTTAGGCTCTGATTGATGCATGCCAGGTTGGTGCAATCATTTTATACACATATGTATTTAACATGTTGGCGCCTCCACCGGAAGTTACCTTCGATATTGAGGATGCGAATCTTTCCATCAAGAGCCCAGCAAAAGATGCTCCCCCTGAGCAAGTCCCATTGCTTCTCCAGGAGGATGCACCAGAAGAATTGGATGCGCTAAAGCGAGGGAAGGTAAGAATCAAGTTATGCGTGCATGTTATGAATATCTGATAAATAGCTGGCATTTAAACTTCCGGGTCATGATTATCTTATTGATAAATAGACATGCTGTGCCAAAGGTATCTATTGTTTTGTGTCAATTAAACTGCAGTCTGCTCTTAAGTTTCTAGGTTCTTAGCAAGGAAATGGTACTAAGATTAATGTCAACACAACTCTTCACAATATCGAAGCTCATTGTTCTTAGTATTTACGACTTTTTACTGGGTTGTAAAGTGGTTTTAAGACAATATCACCACTCTTGGTTTTTGTTTGAGATTTCTCAAAGTTGTGACCCAGCACCATAAATTTTGAAGAGAACACAGAAAAACTGTTTTCTCCTAATTCACTTAATGGTGGTGTTTTATCGTACCTTTATTTCCTCTTCATAGACTTGGGTTTCATTATCTCTTGCGTTTTGCAGATTAAACAATTTCTGGTCTTTCTCTATGTCAAGTTGAAGCTCAAGCAAATTCTTCAGCCCCCTATCATTGCTTCTGTAAGTTCACTTTCGTCTTTAACCTATTGTTTTGGTATATTTTTGGTGATATCTTAGGTGATGTTGTGAAACTGTAACATGAGATTCCGGATACATATTAGAATTGCAAAATCTGTTCTTTGACTGTAAGAATGCTGGTGAAAACTGTGCCGGCACTTGGTTTCATAGAATTTTGTGTTGAAGCACCTTATATGGATGAAAAGGAACTAAGCCGGCCCGAACATGATTGTGTTGATACCTTTATTCTTCCACTTGTTGGACAGGCCAAACGATGCAGAGTGCTATCACCTTTATAATTCACCATCCTTTCTGTTCACTGGGCAATGTTCTAAACTCGCATATTTTAACTCAATTTTCGCTTTAGATGTCAGCTGGCTTAGTAAAGTTACTTGGTTCTTATCAAAAGCCTTGGATTTACCCCTTAAAACCAGCAGAGTGCATTATATTAAAAGAAGAAGAAGAAGAAACAAATAAAGAAAAGGAAAGGAAACAACAAAGAGAAGACAATTTTTATTGTTCTTCCTCTTTCAACTTTCCTTTTAATTGATATGCTCTTGTTTTCTGCAGATCCTAGCTATGTTCCTTGGCGCAGTACCATTCTTGAAGCGATTGATCTTTACAACTGATGCTCCACTTTTCTTTTTCACTGACAGCTGTATGATTCTCGGGTATGCCTACCTCTTATACCAAGCGTTTCTTATTATTTGAATTGATTCAAGAACTAGAAAATGAAAGTAGTATTGACACTCAACTTTTGAGATAAACGGGACCAATGTTTTGCTATCCTAACTGGCATGATCATCAAATTGGATCTTCTTGTAACTGAAAGGCTTATGTAATTAGTCATGCTGATGCATTCTGAACAGCATGTGTAATATTCAATACATGCGAACTCCACAAACAGGGCAGAGTTACCTTACAATCCCTGCTAATTTGATAGAAATAGAAACATCTTGTACAAACTCGCTTCTGTATATTTTGAAAACGAAGCTTGACTTGCATGTATGGTGTTTGGTTTCTCTTCGAGCAGTCAAGGTGAATTTATTTATAGTGCTGAGACATGAGTAGTGATTTATTCTTTCCAAGTTACGTCTGCATTGCATGATGAAGATGCTTCTAATTGGTTTTGCTGATGCCTTATACTGCTTCTGGTTCTCAGGGAGGCCATGATTCCATGCATTTTGTTGGCACTAGGAGGCAATCTCATTGATGGTGAATTAATTCCCTAATAATTTTTTGTTACTTTATCGTGCCATCGCATTATCTGTATTCGAAGTAATGGCCTCTTAGTTTTGTTGAAAAATTATATTATCAGCTTAAACACTTTGTGGATTTCAAGTGAAAGCTCTTTGTTTCACTGCAGGACCTGGAAGTTCTAAACTTGGTTTTCGGACAACTGCCGCTATTATTTTTGGTCGGTTAGTTTTGGTGCCTCCTGCTGGACTTGGCATAGTTACACTGGCTGATAAGCTTGGCTTCCTGCCTCCTGGTGATAAGATGTTCAAGTTTGTCCTGCTTCTGCAACATACAATGCCTACATCTGTCCTTTCTGGTAAGACTCACCTATGCATTTTCAATCAAAACGCAAACTTTCAAGTAATCAGAAAATTAGCATTTCATAATCAATCTTGTTGTTCGGAACAGTATTTCACACTGCCTTCATTGAAACTGTTCGTGATATGCAAGAGAAAAAAAATGAAGAAACAAGTAATATTTTTCTGTTCTGGTATATGAAATGCTATATTTAACTTGGTTGGGAAATGGGGCAAAGGTAAAATATGGAAGATCTTCCCTTCAAATGTCAGACAGCCAAATAATTCATTAGAAAGCAGGGATTAGACATCAATGTTATTATTATTGGGTTGATATGGAAGATTAGCATCTCTTTACTTAATGAGTCCACTGTCTCTAGGTGCCGTGGCCAATCTAAGAGGCTGTGGAAGAGAAGCTGCTGCTGTTCTATTCTGGGTTCATATTTTTGCTATTTTCTCAATGGCTGGATGGATTGTCCTTTATCTCAACTTACTGTTCTGAAATCGCTGCGTTAAGTATGTGTTTCTTAACGGTTGGCCGAGTTAACAAACGAAGCTTTGTTTGTAAGTGCTGCAGAAGGTGCTGTAGAATATATATATTAAGCTTCAGTATGATTCCTTTTTTATCCATCAGCTGCCATATCATTTATCACGTCCCGGCTGCAGTAGTTTCAAGCAAAGCTTTTCCTAGTTAGTTACACCTTTCAATAAGAAAACAATGCTCAGGTTCTCTGGAAAAAGAAGAATGCTCAGCAGTTCAGGTTGGGTTTTATTCCCATCCTTCGCTTGTGCCATGCGAAAATGAATTTTGATAAGCACATGAATATTAACAAAACACTAATTGTTCTGGGAAAAACACTGTTCATTTATAGAGAAGTTATTGTACACTAGAATAGGGTAATTGGGGGTTTTCAGGAATATAGTGGTCGGGTTTTGACCATAAAGTATATCCAACTTAATTTTTAATATTTTATAAAATATAAACTCGATTCATTTTATTTTTTTTACACTCGGGTGAGTTGAATATATTGAGTTAGAATAAAATTTTTGTGGATATTACATATATTCACGGATAAAGCATTTTAACTCTTTTATCCTTTGACAGTCTTAAAAAAATTATCAGATTACAACTTGTAAAACTAAATAAAACCTTTAAAATATATATATTTAAGATAACATAAAAACTATCATAATTTCTACATAAAAAAAACAAAAATCATAGTCAAGAATTTTATCCAACAATTAGGCTGCAATATAATACAAATGACATACTATTAGAAAGAGACTATAAAATGCTTTTGGGTTTGTGATTTAACTAAAAAAATAAAAGTTCAATTTGGATTATTAAAATTTTCATTTGTTTTTTTCATCATCTCTTGGTTACCAAATAAAAAAAAAAGTAGAATTGAAAAATACACTATCACTTCATAATATCAATCTTTAAAAGGAACAAATATAATTTTTTTAAGAATGAGGAATAAAGAGAAGGGAAAGACATTAAGAGAACGTGAGGTAATTATTAGTATGAAGGTGAGAGAGGAAACAAAATGGAGAGATAAGGGAAAATATTGTTTACACCAAGGAATTGGGTTACTCATTTCAGGTTATACAGGTTGTGTCAAGTTGAACGAGTTTTAAAAATCTCAACCCGTACCCAACTTATAATATTTATTTATTAGATTTTTTGACATGTTGTTATCATCTGTAAAATCTACATTATTCAATTTTAACAGATTGAGTTGGGTCAGATAATGTAAATATTAAAAATGAATATGTTTTTTTTTTACACCCCTAAGTGTATTGACAATTTTGCTCTTCCCGCACAAAATCTTTAAACTGGATATTGGGGGTAGTTTGATCTTTCACAAAGTTCATTAGTTATTATCATATTAATCAAGGACAACTCGATCTTTTCACATTTTTAAAACGCAATAAAATGAGTAAATCATCCATAAAAGCAAAAAAAAGGATTAAACTAGTGTATAAAGGTTTTTTTTATATATTTGTAACCTAATTTTTTAGTTATAATCAAGTTGGTTTACGAGTAATTTAATATTTTAATAAATATAAAATATAATAAAAAAAACTAAAAGTGACTGGTGTGAAGGAGGTGCTCTTTCGGCAAGCATATACAGCAACTTCCAACTGACAAAAATTTCCTTGTGTTGTTGGAATTGTCATGACATCTTCTTCTTGTTGAGGTAGCACATGGTGTAAGTGATAGGGCAGTTTGTCATCGATGATGTTTTCCTTGTTTTCTTCATCTTTTTTCTCTCATTGGTCATTTAAAATTTCAGAGTTGTCCTTTTATTTATTGAGATTTCAACCTTGATTCTTGTTCATTTAATTTCTAAGTTTTGTTCTTGGTATTTTTTGTAAAATTTTGATATATTTTCAATTTCATCATTCAATCCTAATCTGTGATATGTTATTTTTTTTATAATTTGGTTCTCATTCTTTTAATTTTTTTGGTTCTATTGTTAAATTAATTTTTCTTTTCAATTTCACCCTTCAGTAAAAAAATTTATATTTGTCCTCTAATTTATTTTATTTTAATTTTGATTGTCATTCTTTTAATTGTTATTTTTTTTTATTTTAGATCATTTTGTGTAATTGAATTTCTTTTTTTAATTTTATCCTTCAACATTTGATTGATTGAGAATTGGGCTTTATATTCTCCAAATAGATTACTTCCGGCCTAATGACCTAAGTCATGACTTTGAAAAGTTAATGCAGGTTGGCATTGTTTTTTTAGACTTTTTTTTTTATTTCATCAATCGGCTTTGTTTTAAAAAATAAAATAAAAGGGATTTGTGATTTTTTTTACATTTTATTCTATATTCGGTTATCGTAATCTCATGATTTGAGTTACGAATTTAACAGATTAATCCAGGTTGGCTTGACTTTTTTTAGAGCTACTTTTTTAAAAACGAACTTATAATTTTTTTTTAGTTTCTTCCTTTAAAATTTGGTTCTTTTTTAAATTAACCTTCATCATCTTTCTTGTTTTGGCTTTTATTGGCTATCCTATTAGCACAACACGAGTTGTGAGATTTGGCAATCTTACCTGGTTTTGATTTTTTTGTAAATTTTTATTTTTTAGTTTCATTCTTCTATAATTGGTTTGTTAAGAATCACGCTCTATAATTATTATTTTATTTGCTTTTTGTTAGGTTATGTCACTTTTATTACTTAGGTTATAAGTTTGTTATGTTAATTTTAGTTAACGCGACTTAAATTTTTTATTTTAATTGTTTTTTTATAATTAATTGATTGAGAATTGAATTTTATATTATTTTTTTCTTTAAGTTGTTCGAGGTCACTTTTTATTTGATTTATTTATTATTATTTAATTAAATAAAATCAACTGATTCAGCGAACATGTGACCTAAATTACAGAATTGTTTTGTTCTTTGAAACATGTTTACTACAGCTGAATATTTATATATCTATATAACTCCGCAGCGTATAGAGGACAGGAACATGCTTACTCCGTAGCACGAGTATACAACCCTAAACGAAAGGAACACGGGGACTGGAGGTTCAATAACAAGCAAGTATGACCGTGCCAGGCCGTCATTTTTATTTATTTGTTTGTTTATTTTTCGAGTAATAAGTTCGTGTCATTAGCGTATCGAATGGCATAATATGTTGCCCAATCAGCAACTAAAAAGATCAAATCTTCATCGGACTTTCAGAAACCTAACCAGTTCCACTCCCCAGTCGTCCATATTAGAGGCAAGGCATGATCATGCTTTCCGACCAAACATTAGATCCATTCAAGATAAGTGGAAAATAATAATAATAATAATAATAAATATCTTAGGCACTAAACACGTTCAGGCACAGAAAATCGTCAGAAAAAAGACCACCATCTTCTCCTCCCATTGCCCCTTTGGTTGAGTTGGGAAGAGCCAGAAACTTGAATTTGATGCAGGCCTCCCACAGAGAAATTGCAATGGCCATTTGCCCGTCTTCCTTGAGGATTGCCCCACCACATCACAAAGACAATACCCAAAAGGCTAACAAGGGGGGCAGCAGCAAGCAAAAGCCATCTCCTTCCACTGCCCTCTCTGCCAGAGCTATTTAAGGGTGGGCCCACATCTAGGAATCCCCTCCCTCTTTGACCATGTTCAAGAGGTTCATCTGAGACATCCGATGAACTGTCCTCGCTAACTTCCTGCCGCTGAATACCATGCATCTCCATTCTGGTACTAGAGTTTTGCCGACCCTCCTCATAGTCTTTATCATCGGTTGGAAATTCATACCTGCAGAGAGGACATGAATTTCGTGCACTCAGCCAAGGAAATATACAGTAAGGGTGGTATAGGTGAAGGCAGGGAAGCTTGTTAACTTCAGTGCCAATTGGCAAAAGATCCTTGCAGATTGCACAAGCTAAACCATCATGCTTCTCATGTTCCTCGTTGATGATCACAAGTGGTAGATTATTCACAAAAGACACAGCTGCAGGAGGTGCTCCTCTCCTTCCAATATCAGAACGAGCAAGAGCTTCAAGCAAATCCCCAAAGCCTGTGGCATAATCTCCGAACTCAGAATTCCACATGTGTCGTGGTAATTCTGATTCTTCCAAGTTAGCTAAGAAGCCATGGTTATATGCTTGTCTACTTTGCCTGGTTCTCCGGCGATTCATGCCCTCAAATTCCGGTGAACGAAACTGCCTGCGCCAGCTAACAGGGCCATTACCTTCGCTAGGACTTGAAATAAATATATTTCGAAGTCGAGCTCCAGCTTCTACAGATCCAATTGTGTCTTCCTCAATATCAGCCTCTTCCCATTCCTCATCTTCTTCATCCTCTTCCTCTTCTAGGTCATCAGAGTTCCATTGGTGGAGACCAGCATGCATTGGATCTATGTCAGTATCGCTGTCAAAATTGCTTCCCTCATCTGCTTGAATAAACATTTCTGTGTCTAGGACACTATGTCCATCCACAGAAGCATCAGAGTCTTCACCATACACACTTGAAGAAATGGCATCACTCTCACCGTGAAAAACCCGGTACCTACTGGATCTGAAATTAATTTCACTCTCCCCATAAAGAGAATCCACATTATCAAAACTCTCACTTTCAGAATCTGAAAAAAGATGCTGCCATCTTCGAGAACTACTTGGAGTTGTGCGAGAGCTCGTACGCTGTAACAACCTAGCAGAACTATCACCATCTATAGATCGATCCTCATTCCCATAAATGGTGTTGTGGTTTTGCCTAGCCAAATTAATCACCTGAGAAAATTGTTGTGAGAAAAGGGTGTCAATCGATTCAGAGCTGCTGTACCTGGTTCTTCTTCCTCTGTGAAGCCTCCTCAAATGAGAATCTCGAGTAGGGGTCTCAAGATCTTCAAGCAGAAATTTACAGTGCCCACATATACTAATCTCAAGATCATCATTATCAGGTACAAGAATACTTCGGCACAGAGCACATAATGCTGAGTGGCTAGGATGGTCAGCTACAAAACCACCATTAACATGGATATGAGCAGTGGACAGGGGCACGTCCTGTGAAGTTCTTTGCAAATCCCTATCCATCTGAAAGTATACCAAGGAAAAGAAAATTGTTCAAAGACATGAGAGATAAGCAGGATCTCAAGGGCAGTTAGTTATCATAATATGCACACCAATTTTATGGATAGACACTGTGGGAACAAAAACTGAGGATTGGAATTTTTTTAAGGGTTTCAAGAATTTGTAGCTTGTTATAAAATCAGATAGCACCCCTTTATGGATTTCAATATCTTAGCCCACAGTGGATTCTAGTTTTTTTTTTCCCTTCAATTCCCTCTGCTTGTTCTCCATCAGTAACTCTTTGCAGTACAGCATAAGTATCAATGAATTGACAACCAAATTAACTATCCACCTTAATCCCTCGTGCTAATGTTGATCGAAAACAAATATAACAAATCCACCTTGAACGACAGCCTGAACAAGAAACTAAAACCA
>Ga0325403_1006328_pt1 | contig 11257 bp, 8 predicted proteins | sample PopdelMetagenome_19_FD_205665 | JGI IMG/M metagenome (GOLD analysis project Ga0325403, IMG submission 205665) | Populus deltoides microbial communities from Bellville, Georgia, United States - Xylem-PdKOR-R4 | ecosystem: Host-associated > Plants > Phyllosphere > Stem > Wood/Secondary xylem...
GGTCGTGGGATTGTTATGACTAATCATGGTCATACTCAGATTACTGGATATAGAGACTCTGATTGGGCTGGTAATGCGATTGATCGCAAATCAACCACTGGTTTCTGCATGTTTGTTGGTGGTAATCTAGTCTCCTATCGTAGTAAAAAGCAACATATTGTTGCACACTCTAGTGCTGAAGTTGAATATCGTGCGATGACATTCGCGACGTGTGAACTAATTTGGCTTAAAGGTCTTCTGTCATATCTGGGATTTTCTAGCAGTATTCCAATGACTCTATTTTGTGATAATCAAACCGCTTTGCATATTGCAGCTAATCCTGTATTTCATGAAAGAACTAAACACATTGAAGTTAATTGCCATTTTATTCATCAACAAGTTCATTCTCAGGTTATCAAGACATGCTACATCTGTAGTCACGACCAACTACCCGATTTATTCACAAAGGTACTAACTTCAGCTCACTTCCATCATCTACTATCCAAGCTTGGATCAATCAACCCTCTTGATCCAGCTTGAGGGGGATTATTAAAGAAAAGCATTAGACTCCCACTCCAACACAAATTGCAAAGTCCTCCTACAGATCGGATGACAGAGTTTAAAGTGCAGAGTTTCAGTTTTACTCCAACACAAGTTGTAGAACTCATTCCTACTGCAATTCCTTTGCACTGCAATTGATAGGATAGTATTTAATAGTGATATAGTCTGATATGAACACTGTTATATTGTTACCTTTCTTTACTATAACATTTATTGTAACCCGTTGTATATAAAGCTCTACTACTGTAACAGTATTGATATGAATAAGAAAAGTCTACTTCCTTTTTGTTTCTTTATATGATGTTTTCAATTTTAATATTTAATATGCATCCATATTCATATTAAGTTGCAGACTTTCTTTCATCTACTTGACTATCATGTTTTTTTCTTTAAAGAAAATGGGATCCACTTGACTGGTGATAGGAAAACATGTTTTCCATTCTGTCCTCTCTATTTTTTATCGTTCACGTATCACCACCTGGTAAGGCTATTTATACGGGCGGGGAAGCGAGAGCTACCCTATCCCTATCCAGTCATGGAGACGGGATAAGATGGTCAGGGCAGCCTTTATATAGCTCCCCATAGGGCTTGTCTCCCCTGCCCCTTTCATTATGGTGGTAGGTCATAAGGGGGTATGGGTTATGTCAGGGTTTTTGGGCAAGTGGGAGAGAAAGAGAGAGAGAGAGAGAGAGAGAGAGACGTTGCAAAGGGAGGGAAGAAAAACCTTCTTCCCCTGTCGTTGCGCATCCAAAGAAAAAAGAAGATACATGGTGTCGTTCAAAACGGCACCATTTTAGGCTTTTTTTTATGAACAGTGCATGAAACAATGTTGTTTTATAAATAAAAAAACTCGTTGTTTCATTTAAAGAAAAATGGCACCTAAAAGTCTATTTCCAAATCAATCCTTAATTTTTTTATTTGTTTAATGAAGTCCTCAATTGATTCTAAAAAATCAATTCAATTGCATCTTTGTGAAATTCAAACGTAAACCTTGAAGTTAACCGTCTTTTTCACTTTGGTTCTTAGTTCTAAATTTGTGTATTTTGACCCTCAATTGATCAATAAACTTTAAATTTCTTTAATTTAGTCATTGATTTAGTCAATTCCAACCCCTATATTTATGCACCTTTTCCAGTTAGGTCATTAGTTTTGGATTTCTTCAATCAAGTCTTTAATTGGCCTTCAAACTTCAATATTTATACAATTAAGCCACTGATTTGACCAAATTAACTCTTAAAAATTGTAATTCGATCCCCAAACTTTAATTTCTTCCAAATAAAGCCTAAATTGCCTTTAAAAACAATTTATCTTGCAATCTAACCCTTCATAAACTCAATTAATCTTTCAACAAAATCTAATTAAGTCCATAAACATCTGATTTTGTACTTTTCTTCCTCAAATTGAATTTTCTTTGTCAATAAAGCTCTCATCAGTCAAAAATATACTGTTAAATTTTAATTTTTATATTTTTGAACTTCCTCAACCAATCTTTGGTCACTTTCTGGGCGCCCTTGTGTTTTCTTTTCACTCTTATATATTTTTTGGGTTTTCTTCCAATAAGTTTTTTTATCTTTTTGTATTTTCTCTCTTTTTTTTTCTATGGGGACCCAAAAATGGATAACAACAGATGCCCCATCTTTATAATACTTACGGAGCAAAGACTTGTCAAGTGCTTTGCAGAGTAAGTTTGTAAACATAAACAAAATGTTTTTCCGAAACTGATCTTCTCAAAACTTTTAGCTCGGTTGATCTGAAACTCTATCTTTGTAACAATCCCGATCAATATTATGTACAACTTGGTTATTTTGAGATCCTGATCTGGCTATCCTCTAAATTTTATCTATGTTTGGATTAACCTGAAATCTCATCTGACGATTTCCTTTAACCATAACCTAAAAAATATTCTTCCAGATAGCAGAGTTTGAACTTTTTTTCTTTCTTTTGAGAATTTCTTAATAATAAGATTCTTCTCACATTTACTTCCAATGCTAAGATAATATTGGTGGCTTGGTCAACCTAAGATCCCATCTGACAATCTCCTTTAACTAGAACCAAAGTCTCTTTGTAGATCGGTTAACTTGAAATCTCATCTAGCAACTCCCTTTAACCAAAGCTAAGATAATGTTGGTGTCTCAGTCAACCTGAGATCTCATCTGGCGATATCCTTTAACCAAAACCAAAACAATGTGTTTGCGGTGGGGTTAACCTGAGATCCCATCTGACGATCCCCTATAACCAGATCAAAAAAAATCTGTGTGTGTAGTTAGGTTAGCCTAAGATCCCATCTGGTGATCCCTTTTAACCAGAATCAAAGTCTATGTGTAGCTCGGTCAACCTAACATCCTATCTAGCGATTCCCTTTAACCAAAGCTAAAATCGATGTTGTGACTTGGTCAACCTGAGATCCTATCTGGCTACCTCCCTTTTAATTAGAAATATTTATTTTAGATATTAGTATTGACATATATTTTATATATTCATATATACAAAAATATTTTCCTTATGGAAAGTTAAGTCTTTTTATACTAGCTACCTAGAAGTTTTTAAAATAAGACAATATTTTTAATAATTACTAATAAGCCCCTTTCAATATATTTAATTGTTTGTTAAATTTATGGGCATTTTTATCAAATCAAATATTTCAAAACATAGTTTATGCTTTTATATATAATTACTAGTAAATGAAAATTTTTGTTTATAAAAAAACTTTTGTAACTTTTTTTCTTAAATTGATGTAATATGTTTTTCCTATTGGTAATGACAATACATAAATATATATGCACTTGACTAAGTAATTGATACGATATAATAAACTTTAATCCTATTGTTAATTTTATGTTTATATGATGTTTTCAATTTTAATATGTAATATGCATCTATGTTCATATTAAGTTGCTGACTTTTTTTTCATCTACTTGACTTTCGTGTTTTTTCTCTTTAAAGCAAATGGGATCCACTTGACTGGTGATAGGAAAACGTGTTTTCTTCAGTTATCTGTCATTTTCACATTTATATATTTACAGCTATATATCATGTTCAAATTTATTTATTTATTGTCATTATCATATTTATGTTTATGACAGATGATAGATAGATATATATTAGAGAAACTAGATTAATTTATTTTTTAGAAATTATATTAATATTTTAGTTTCTTTTTAATTAGAGATGGTATTTTATTATATCTTAGTATTGGCATATATTTTGTTTTGTCATATAAAAAAAATACTTTTTTCTTGTATAAATTTAAGTATCTTTTAGTTTTAACATGCATAGTTTTTTAAGATAAGATAATATGTTTAATAGTTACTAATAAAATCCTTTCATTACATGTAATGATTAACAATACTTAAGGATATTTTTATCATATAAAATGTTTCCTCACGAAGTTCATGTTTTAATAATAACAATAACAATAATAATAATAATAATAATAATAATAATAATAATTTATATAAAAAAAAAACCTTCAATAACTTATAAATGATGAAGCTAGCTTTCACTATCTGTTTTTTGTGTGCGTATAAACCAAGATAAGCGAGCAAATAAAAGGTCAAGAACCATTTGAAGGAAAACTAATTATTTTTATTTATAGGTGTCTTGAATGCGTTGCGTTAGTAATTTATTGTCCTATTTGTTGTTTAATTTCTTGTCTATATGGATCTAAAACTAATTGCAACTTATTTTTTTGAACTCCAAAATTATTTGTGTATTTTTCATTTAAAAAATCCAAAAAATATTTTTGAAACACAAATAAATAAGGCTTAAACCATAGAAGATCAAAAAGCTGAAAGAACAACTAGATTGAGATATTTTGACAACATAGGCTGATGGAAAACTTGATTTGAAGCAAAAGTTTAAGTTTTATATCCTATGTCATAATCCATTTCTGGATTACTTCCTCAAATTTACATTTGTTTTCATTTAAAAAAAATCAAAATAAAAAAGACTGGCGATGTAGAAAAAGCTGGCTAAGAAAGGATTTCAAATATGCATAAAATCAAGCTGAAATTTTGAATAAAGTCGTAAGCCTGATTGTACACTGTTGTGCTCAAAATTGGAAAGACAATGCACTTTCAAGGTCAAATTAAAAGATTATGAACTAATTTACATAAAAATTAAGTCCAAAGATATAATTGTATTTTGAATAGGCTAATTTGATTTAATCATGGGTCAAATTAAAAGTTTAATTATATTTCACAATTAATTTGGATTCAATTAAAGTATTTAATTAGGTGCAAAGACTTAATTATACTTTAAATGAGTCAAATTAATTTTATTAGGGACTTAATTGGAGAAAAATTAAGTTTGGAAGCCCGATTTGAGCTTAATTAAGAAGATTGAAATTTTAGAGGATCAAAATTTAATTTTGATAAAGTTAAATGATTCAAATCAAGGTTAAAATCGCAAGAAAAACAAAGTTTTGGGATCAATTGAGGGCTAAATGAAAAACAATTCGTAGCCAATGACCATCTTGAAAAGACACCGAACTCTAGGGACAAAATTGAATCAAATCAAGGGTGAAATTGAAGAGATTTGAAAGTTTAATGGTCAATTGGGGGCTAAATTAAAGAAATGCAAAACCAAGAACTAATGTGAAAAAAGGTGCTAGAGTTGGGGTTGATATTGAAGTTCGGCAGAGACAAAATTGCGTAAAATTAGATGTTTGAAGCCAATCAGGGACGTAATTGATATAAATCATAAATCTAAGGACTGAATTGAACTTTACCAAAACAGCATCATTTTGGTTATTGTTCATCTTCTTTTTCATTTTACTTGAAAAGACTGCTCAAGGGGCTATATTTCAAGGGCATTTAATGTTTTATCTTTCCATCAAATTTGACAAAACTTGCACAAAAATTATGGTTTAGCATTTGACTACACCTCTGTATGGTTTTTTCTGGCCGATTTACAGCATAATGGTCGTGGCACCAGCCCAAAGAGGCCAACTCAAGTAGGCTTCAAGTGCCAAATATAACAAATCATGATGACAACTTTGAACCAATGATTGGGATTTTTCTAGTACGAATTAAGGGCCAAGATTTGGCACTAAAAAAGACAAAATATCCCTCTTCCACCCCCTATAAATAGGACTGGATTCTATGTCCTGAGCATGAGGAAATTAAAGGCCAAAGTTGAGGAAAAATCAGCCTTTCCCCCATTTTTTCTGCCATTATCATCTTCATCCTCTCTCCTCGCCACCTCTTTAGCCACCACAACCTCAGAACCATTGTGAACAACTACAACAGAACCTCCTCCATCAACCCATCTCCTCGCTGATGACAGGAACCACCATAGCCAATCTCCCCTTCTTCCTCTCCACCGAAGGTTTCTTTTGCACTGCCAGCTCTTCCACCAACGTCTCCCGAGCAACCAACCAGACCTCTTCATCACAACGACCCCCACGCCAGGTAACCTCCCCCCCCCCCTTTTCTTCTTCTTCTTCTTCTTCTTCTTCTTCTTCTTCTTCTTCTCCTTCTTCTCCAGCTTGCCTAACCACTACATGCAATTCTGCTTGCAATGAAAATAATTAACATGGTCGATAGGTCGGGCCAGCAAACATGTAAGCCCCCTGGTGGACCTGTTTCAGCCCAACAAATATGGTTAGGACTGGTACAACCCAATGTAAGAGAGAGAGAGAGAGAGAGAGAGAGAGAGAGAGAGAGGTTAGGTTTGTTAGGTCACTTATCAGCCTAACCAGACCCTGTTGGGCCTGGCCCAACCTATATAATAATATATTAAATAAATAATAAAAAATATTAATATAAAAAGAAAACAAAAAAATCTAAAAATTTCAAAAACTCCTTTCAAAAAACTTTTGTGACTTTCTCGCATGTGTTTTCTACCAATTGTTTTCAATATCAGGTTATAGACTTACACTGTAAGACACAAACCTGAGACAAAATACCTGATTTTCTTCAAAATTTCCAAAAACAAAAACCGTATTTCAAAAACAAAAAAATGTTTTAATGCATACAACCAAAGTCTAAAACTTTTCCAAATATATTTTTATGGAAAAAAAATGCATCCTTCTCATGTTTTTAAATGTAAAAAAGAATATTATAACTAGTTTATGATTATTCGTTAGGGTTCAGTCAAATATAAAAAATCATTTACTAATCATTTTGTTCACTTTATATTTAAAGTATTAGAATTTAGCTGTAAACTTTAATATTTGAGCGTATAAAATTACATTGTAAAGTATACCCTCAGGTATTAAAGATACAAAGTGCAAAATAAATCCAAAATACTTTATTGGGGATGCCTTGTCTTGTTAGACTAAGCTTTGCTTGGTTGATTGTTTGCCTGCGTATTTTTATTAGTCTGATTAATTTAATTTTAGCACGTATTTTTTACTACTTTAGCATTTTTACTTCTTGTTCATGTATAAGTACATCAAGTTTAGATTATTGCTCTTATGTATTTTAATTTTGTGAATAAATCCAATCGTAAGTTAAGGCGTAGTGGTTTGCCTCATGACTTTCAGTCATCGTTCAGATTCGTGAAACATCCAACTATGAACTGAGTATTTACTCAATAATGGTCGTCACACCATGCCCCAACCATTTCTTGTAAACCCTTATACTGCCTTCATATAAAATAGTCACTAGGCAGTTTATAGATTTTTTGAAACCAGGTAGAAAACTTACCTCTCATTTAATGACCTAGAACCTACCTTTAGGGTACAAGCTCCTTAATGATTCACTTTGCAAACCTGATTAAAGTCCTGAACTTCGCAGGATTTTTTAGCTAAGACTATGGCTTCTGTCATAACCTAATTTTTAATTCTAAAAAAAAATGAATGAATGAAAAATAATTTGAAAATTAAGTCAAGACAACACAAATTGAAAGTTTGAGAACTAATAAGGATGAATTATAAATGTCAGAGTCAATTTGGTCAAAAAATAAAAGAATTGATAAGTTTATGGGCTTAATTAAATTTTGATTTAATTAATTAATGCAATCAAGGGCTTAATTAAAAAAAATACTAAAGTATAGGGGTAATTTTGAAAGAATTAAAAGTTGAAGAGTCAATTAAGGACTGAATTGGAAACCAAGGACTATTTTGTAAATGGCACCAAAACCCAAGGGAAAAATTAAAAAAAAAAAAAGATTTTCCTAGGACCCGATTGCTAAATGTCAGAGGTTCAGGTGTAAAATTGAAAATAGCCATTTTCATGAATAAAACGGCGCTGTTTTAAATAACTGTTCATCATCTTCATTCCACTGATTCAGCAGAAACTTGTCGTGGGTCACGTCTTCTAACGGCTGCCTACTATCCCTCACCCACACGATGTATCTCTAAATTCCAGAATGGGTGAAGCAATGACAGGGCTTTTAGCCCCCGACTTTTCCTCACACAAGGGCGAACATGCAGGTCGCGCATGATCATGCATTCTCTGGCTTTATAAAAGCCAGAGAAGGGAGACCAGAGGAACAACACAGCGATAACAAAAAGAAAACACACAGACCGGGAGCAAAATACGGAAAGAACAGAAAAGAAAGAAAAGCAGAGAGAAGACAGACAGAGCAAAATGAGAGGAAGAGAGAATTGACGGGAGAAACAGAAACAGAGAGACCAAAAGAAGAAAAGGAAGAAAGCAGAAAGGAGGCCAAAAACAGAAGCTTCGCCCAGCAACAAGCACTTGTGGATTCTCGTCCAAATCGCCTGCAAACCAAGTAAGCCGTTCTCGTTCCCTTCTTTCCGTAGCTAGTATGCGCGAACTGTTCACGCACAGCAGCAAGTTAAAAAAAAAAAAACAGAGAGAGAAGCTAGGTTATCGGGGTAGGTTAGTAACCGGGCTGGGCGGCTGGGTCTAATCCAGCCTGTATGGCAGGATTAGATGCAGCCCAATTATCTTTTATTTTTTTTAAAAAAAGGAGGGGCTGGAATTGGGCTGGGCCTCGAGCCCAGTCAGCCCAATCTCCTTTCAGTTATGCAAAATAAACTCTTATGTTTTTTTTTTAATTTTATTCTCCTTTTAATTTGATATTGGCTAAATGAGCCTCATTTTTAAATTAGAAATTTTCAGAAAAATTTGAGGATTTTCATTGATTTATTTAGAGGTCTCTCATTTTTTTTTTTTTGTTGAATTTGTTGTACATTTGATTTGTGGATTTTTTACTACAAAAATGTGGAACTGATATGCAATATACATCCACCTTTCCTTTTTCAAAAAAATAATAATAAAATAAAAAATTAGTTTTTTTTCCTGTTTTAAAATCCAAATTTTATGAATTTATTTATTGGTACTAGAGCCAAGAATACTATACTATTTGGGTTACATGATATTTACTAACACCAGAGTTGAAAATATTCAGATGTGAATATTCATTAACGACGGAGTTAGGAATATTGTAGAAAAACCATAAAATATAACAACAACAAACTTTAAGCAATTTAAGACAAGACTAGCCTTACAAACTATCTCAGGTAGGATGCTTAAGAGATGATAGTATCTTCTATTTCACATAACTAGTCTCATACCATAAAATATATGTTGACCAGTTAGGGTTTATAATAACTATAATACTAGGTGACGACTTCTTAAACAAGATATTTTCTTATCTAAGAACAAGATGCCAGAAATCTGCTTTTTTTTCAATATCGGACAAGTAATTGAATTGAATGGTTAGCTGTCTTGGGTTAGAAATAGGTAACCTTCATCATTTGTCGGTGTTTTATTTAAGTAAAAAAGATCTATTTTTAATACACGTTTAATTTTTAATATGCTCATTTAGTCATGTTAATATTAAAAAAAAATTAAAACAAAAAAATTAAAAAATCAATATTCCCTATAATCCAAGTCAAAATATACCTAATCATGTTATGACTCAACCAATGCCTGAACTATAGCTAGCAGAGCCTAAAAAATATATTATTAGATTTTTAGTAAATTCTAAGAGTATTTTCTTATCGAATTAGATTTTTTAACAAATAGTTCTTACTTTTATATATATTTTTAGATAATAATAATAACAATAATAATAATAATAATAATAATTGTATAAAAAATCCCTGAGAAATGTTTTTGGATCAATAATAATTTTATTTTTTTAATCCATTGTGTGTTAGGTGGATATGGTCTAAAGCCATGCTTTTCTAATTTGGATAAATTTTTTTTGAAATTGAGTTTGGATTTTTTTTTTTATTATTATATGGTATGGTATATAATTCTTATAATTTTTACGCACATCTAAATGATGGTAGCAACAATCTTAGCATTTGATATAGATTTATTTATTTATTTATTTTAATTTCGCCATGATAATCTTGGCATTGAATTTTTAATTTCACCATTGGTTAATTTTAATGGTTTGAATGCATGTATGTTTGCAAGTCATGGAGAGATATTCATTGCAAAAAATAATTTAAATGATGAAGAAATATATAACATGTCTCCCTTTTATCAATGATCCAATGGCGGGAAGCGATTTCAAACCAACCTAGCTTCTTGAGAGCCAGATTCTTTATTTTTGTTGTCAAAAAGTGATAAGAGCTACTTTAATTGACCTTTTAAAATCCCAACAACTCGTTGTCCATCTTCTTTAGAGAAGTCTTTGGACACATGATTACCTGCAAGCTTGTTATTGTTGCTGAAACATCTTGGCCCTGAACCATACTTTGTCTATGGATGGCTCGTTGGATATCCATACAGCTTATAACAAGTTTGGACCCAGTGGCCTCCTTCTCCACAATAGGAACATTGAGGGCGGCCTCTTTCAAAGCCAGAATAATGCCTATCTTGGTTAAACCGACGTCCTCCATTGAAATTTTCTGGCAACTTTTCTTGCGATTAGAGATCCTGTGACTTATATAAGCAGTCGAACCACTCGGATCTCTCTGTACCCGCCTATCCTCCGCTAAAATGTCCAGTGGGCTTGCTGTTGTTGCTTCAAACCGCCATGGCGGCGCTGCCATTAGAATCACTTACAGTGTGCGTTGAGCTCAGGAGACACTGCTTTTCTTCTTGAGAAATGGAGGAATATGCTTGGCGAACTGAAGGAAGACGATTCATCAGGAGGATTTGTCCGTGAATAGCACTATAAGAATCATTCAATCCCATCAGAAATTGCATTAATTTTTGTTGATCTTGTTGTGCCCCATGTACGTATCGTTGTAGGAAGCTAGTTCATCCCATAGACCTTTCAATCTTGTGAAAGAGGCAGAAACAAAGAGTTGTTCTTGTCAAATACAAGCAATATTTCGCTAAATCTCAAATATGTGAGGTGCATTGCTTTGAAAGAATCGCTCATGAAAATCTTCTCAAGCTTCAAGAGCAATAGAGTACGTAATTGATCCCATTGTTTGAAATTTCTAGACTAGGAGTATTGACAATCCAGAAGTAAACCATATCACTGCACCGAGACCAAGTTGTATAATTTTCATGATCAGCTTCTTCAGAAGGGGCTTTGACTGAGCTAGAGTCATAACCCTTTTCCAAATAAAATAATTGTTTCCTTTCAAGTGTTTTGAAATCAAAACAAAACCCAGATGATCTAAATGATGAGTGAGCTAGGTGTTGGGTAATTCCAGAACTCAAACACACAAATATTTACGTGGTTCGGCAACTTGCCTACTCCATGGAGCTACTGGTTTGTATTAATCAAGCTTAGAAACAATACAAACAACAAAACAAGGAGGAGGAGAAAGTCTTCTCTACTCAACTCAAGCTCTCTCTATCTCTCACGTTTTTCTCTCTGTGTTTTCACTCTT
>Ga0325403_1006335_pt1 | contig 11252 bp, 4 predicted proteins | sample PopdelMetagenome_19_FD_205665 | JGI IMG/M metagenome (GOLD analysis project Ga0325403, IMG submission 205665) | Populus deltoides microbial communities from Bellville, Georgia, United States - Xylem-PdKOR-R4 | ecosystem: Host-associated > Plants > Phyllosphere > Stem > Wood/Secondary xylem...
CTGATCCAGCAACTTAGTCATTGCAAGAATGATATTTTAATAATTAAGATTTGAGGTTTGTGTTTAAAAGTATCTAGCTGGTTTAAATTTTGAAAGAGATGAGTTGAACATCTAGCAAACAGAGGGTTGCATACCATTGTAGAATATTAAATGTGAAAACTCGTTGATGTTGTGTTTAATTAACACAAAATAGAAAAAGGAAAAAGTTCCCATCACAATTTAACCATTAAACTCAAGGGGGTCGGTAACCACAGCAGAAATAATTAATCACGTGACTTGTTTAAAATTCATGCTACAAGATTTTGTAAAAGTTGATACAACAATAACATGCAATCATGTCTAAATACATGTGTTCATCATCGCTAATGGTCCCAGTAGTTTTCTGATTGGACCCCAAAGGGAAACATGAGAGCTTAATGATACGATTAGGTGATCTAATTAGCAATTAGTTGCTCAAACGTAACCAAACATCTAGAACCGAATATTACTATTAACTAATGTTAGCACTCATGCACAAACAATCAAAGTAGACATTAAGCTCAAATTATATCTTCAAGATAAGGAAGATTGATTAACCAAACCCATTATTCTAGTTTGATTTAAATGTGTTAGGCCACACATAAAAATCCCTAATTCCTAGGTTATATTCACATAGCTCTCATGTTAATTAATAACAATAGTAATTCTTAAACATACATGCATATTGCTGAGTTGGGGAGCCTAACGTATCGAGTTGGGGAGAGAGAGAGAGAGAGAGAGATGGCTATCATTTCTGAAGGAGAGAAGTGAACACTTAGAAAACTGAAAAAAGCTCTAAGTGGCCGAAAAGGCTTATACGTTGGCTACTGAGCAACCTCAATTTGATGCCGTGCATGAGAAGAGTTCCTGTGTGCATCCCCCTCCAACCCCAAGTGGGCGCCATAATATATCTATTTCTTTTGTTATAATATTTGCTTTACGTTGCGAGGCAAAAAAGAGTTGCAAATATTTATTCCAAGTATGACACAAATTAAAAAATAATGGGTATATATTCCAAGAGGGCGGGAGGGGATATATAATAGCAATAAAACTTTTGTCTTTTGAAAATTTTACTCTTTTATTGGACCCCTTTACCTTTATTTATCATATGTATTTTCTCACATTTTTTTTTTTACTTTTTCATGCACCCTTATATATTCATAATTTTTTTCTAAATATAGTAATCACTTTTTGGACGAAAATGTCCCTACAACCATCAAAGAAAATATTTTATTTTAAGAAACTTTAAAAAATAGAAAATTTAACTTCAAAAACTTCGAAAATCTGTAAATAAATGTCCCTACAACCAATATATATATATATAAAGAGTCTGGAACGAAAGTAAAAAACTTGAAAAACCTAAAAGTATATATATAAACGAATTTTGAATTTTTTTGTTTTTGAGAATATCGTGTCTATAAAGTCTGTAAATAAATGTCTTAGTTAATGACATTAAATTTGAAGGACGACGTGAATTTTTCACATTTTTCATCATTTTCAATGATTTTATATTTTGAATTAGGGTTAGACGTCCAATTTTCTCTTTTTGCGATATTCCAAGTTTTTGCTTTTTTAGTTTTTCAAATATTCTCTAGATTTTTCAATTAATTTTGTTATCTCTTTGAAAGTTAATATATCATTACTTTATGTTTTGATTTTTTTACGGTCCATGGTTTTTTTTTTCTTAAAAAAGAAGTAACGAAGAGACATGTTGGATCTATAATAGAATACTCTTAGTAGACCAGCAGGATATATTATGATTATTTCAAGTGTCCTTTCATTCTCTTTAATGGTCATTATATATTTTTTTTTTATGTCAGATTGTATAAATATATCAGAACTAAATTATTTTCAAATTTAATTTTAGATATTCAATTCGAATTAGAATTAGTGCATTCATTAAGAGGTTATATATTTCCCTATTAATTCTCTTAATCCCTGTAATCACAATGCTCAACACTCCATAGTTTGATCCAAAATCGTTTAGTATAACACTAATTAAACAGGTTTAGTAGCTAATTAAATCAATACCTTAAATTATATTGTTCTTTATGCTTAAAAGAAAAGTACATAAAATTCAACACGGTCACAGTCCGAGGCTTGGACTTTTTATATATTTCATTTCACAAGCCGCAAGGCAGCAGGAGGCTCCATGGAAATCCATTGATCATAACCATGATCCTCACCTTTCTTGGCTTTTTGAGTCGGATTTCCATATTTTTCTGCTAATAGAGTTGGTCCTGCATTTTAATATCCACAAATCAAATTCATTGCACATCTCTATAACTATTGTCCAAGAGAAGAGAACCAAAAGGATCCTTCTCCTGTACCTGACAACATGGGCCCCCTTGTCTCTATTCTCTACCTTTTCTAGGTTTTTTTTACATGGTCAACCCTCTGCTTTGATTCTTACAACCTCTCCCTCTCCCTCTCCCTCTCCCTCTCCCTCTCTCTCTCTCTCTCTCTCTCTCTAAATTGACCAGTGCCAGTGGGCTCTCAGGTTGCTCTAGTTGACTTGATCATGTCTACCATTTTCTCGGCAGCAATGCATGAAAGCTCCTAATAATCTTGTTGAGAATTTAACCTAATTAATTTATTTAGTTCTCAGATCAATGAAAGTTCAGAAACTTTTTTAAGAATAAAATTGTGGATACATGGGAATAAAGCTACCATAAGTATTATGGATTTATTTTGTTTTTTCACTGAAATGAAAAATTCTCAAGAATACGACAAATACATATTGACCATGGCCACTGATTTTATTTTTTTTTTAATCTCAAGTGGATAAGAATTTAGTGGAGATTCTCTAGAATTAGAATATTTCAATGATTAAATGTTTAAAGTAATTACCACTTAAAGGCTGGTTTCCTTCTCTTTTCCGTGCCAGTGAATTATTAGTGAATTGACTAGTCGTTTTTTTTTTTTTTCCCAGTAAATGAAATGACTAATCGGGAATCTTGAGTTCATAGTAAAGCACGGATTTTATAATTAAACTTGATAAGAATGATGCTTAAGATTAATCGGTAGTGGTAATCCTTAAAAGGAAAGCTTACCCCCCAGCATCCCTCGTATAGTAACTCCATAACGACAAACATCAAATGATTGCAGAGATGCCATGAACATCCATTCCATTGTTTGAATTGAAGATTTTTTAACTTTCCAAGAAAGCACAGGCATGAATTATACAAGCTTAACCTCCCTAATCATCCTGTATGTCTCCATTTATTCTTAACACCAAGTGCTAATCCTATCCCAAACAGTGGACATCATGCTTAGGCTAGTTGTCAACTCAAAAACAGTAACACACACTAAAAAGCCGTTTATATTTCTTAAGCAAGGCTGATCAGGGAAAAGATCAGTAAAGAAGGGAGACAAACCAGTTGTATTTTCCCAAATCCCAAGTCCCATTGTCCAATAAATACGATCAGAAGCTGGAAGAAAGGTAACAGCAGACTGTAACTGGGTACTGGCCATGGCCATATACAATGATTCCAGTTCTTGGAAACTTGCAAAAAGCGTGCTCCTGCACAACTTGCTCCATTAAAGCCCAAACCACTGCATCCAACCTATCTTTTGAAGTTCTGAACAACTCATAGTTTTTAATCCATTACCATCTCATTTTCTATACATGGCAAGAAAATAATTTGTTTGTTCTTTGCACTGCCTGTACTCTTGCAAACTTGTCTGCTCTTGGGAGAAAAATATAAATCGATACATTATTAAATGCAGCAATCTTCTTCACATCACATATGACATCCCTTTATGAAATTGTTTTGATTGATATCTATATCTAAAACATTTTTTTTTATTTATTTTACAATTATTTGTGAAGCATTTTTAACATGACAATATCATCCAATTTCACTACACCTTTCAAGTGTCAACTATTATATTGAAACAATAGTATTTTATCTCCAAAATAGTACATGACAACAAACTTCCATCTTATTCAAGAAAATCATCCAAAATGAGGAATAACATTACTAACTAATTAAGATATTAGACCATTTTATCATAATTTTAATTATACCAATAAACTTTTCATACAAAATTCACAATTATTTCATATATATATATAAATATGAAATCAATAATCCATAAAATCTCCATTTTATCATTCAATGGTGTGAACAATAATTTTCTTTTGTAAATCTTAGCATTATTAACAGTACTTTTATTCTACATGTGAATGAATATTTGTTTTTGTGTTAAAATCTATTTATTAAATTATTTGTTTACCTGAAATAAATATTAAACAAATATTTTTTAGATATTTTTAGATGATTTTAATGTGTTTATACTAAAAATAAAAATTAAAAAAATATATTATTTTCATTATAAAATACTTGTAAAAAACAGTCTCAACTGTGATACCAAAACACGTGAAAGAAAATAGACAGAAGATGTGGAAAAGAATGGTTCAAAAACGATAATAAAGGAGGCATGTCATAATTTCTCAAAACGACGACGACAAGAGAGTAGAATAATACAAGAATGGCAGAGGTGGACCGTTGGGACCGAAAAGAAAACAGTAAAGAGGAAGGATACATTGCATGTTGGCAAAAGCCAATGAATCTCTCTCTCTCTGCTAAACATTTCTTGATTTCTTTCGTACTATATATTAACACACCACTTGCACTTTTCTTCTCAAACAACAAACCAAACCAGGAAAGCCAAACCAAAAAAACCAGACCCTTCTCTTCTTTAATTCTCTCCTTTGTTTTCTTTTTTTGCCCTACTCTGTTGGGGTTTCAAGTTCTCTACTCTCTCTTTTTTCACTCTTGGTGATGCATTTAAGCTTTCTTGCTTCATTTCTTATCAGTTTCTTGGTACTTGCTGTCAGTTTGTGTGCTCTTTGTGCTGTTAATCAACAAGGCTTCTTCTTCGTCTTCTTCTTTTCATTTCAGTTGTTTCAGTCATGCCTACTCTTGTTAACTACAGTGGTAAGTTTTACCTTTTCTATTCTTGGGTGTTTTTGGCTTTCGCTTATACGTTTTGAGGTTTAAAAGTGGATTAATGTTTGTTAGATTTGAGGTATATTTTAATATGCTTGTTTGGATTGGAGTCTTGTTTCAGTATGAAAATAGGAGGTAAAGAAATAATCTTGAAGTGCTTTTTTATTGGTTTTGTGTTCTGTTGTGGCAAAAACATGACCTGTTTGCAAATTAGTTGGATTTAATTTTGTCTTTGAACAAAAGTAATACGAGGATAGATGGAAATTCAGGAAAGGAAGAAACTTTAGGAGATTCGTTAGATTATTGGTGGCTTAATTGTGAATTCTTATTTGAGAGGCCTAGATCCTTGAAGGGTTTGTCTTCTGTTGGAAATTCTTAAGAGGCTGCAATTTTTTGAAATAAAAATCGAAGCTTGAATTTTGTTGAGTCTGCTTGCTTCTAATATTGTCTGCATGAATATTTTCTGGCCTCTGTTTACTATATAGAATCTTTTAGAGAGCTTTAGCTTATTGGTGTTTGTTGATGGGTTTTTCAGGAGATGATGAAATCTATTCTGGGGGCTCTTTCTATACAAATCCTTCCGACCTTGGTCGATTATATTCAATTGTATCCAATGTGGATGTATACAGCCCTGCTTGCAAGCGAGCTCGCATTAGTGCTCCTTTTCTCTTTGAATCATCTGGGTTCGAGCAGAATATGCGACCATCAATTGAAGTTCTTCCAGATGAATGCCTTTTTGAGATCTTCAGACGCGTTCCTGAAGGCAAAGAGAGGAGTTCCTGTGCCTCTGTGTCCAAGAAATGGCTTATGCTTTTGAGCAGCATCAGGAGGTCTGAATTTTGCAACAGCAACCCTGTAGCTGAAGAAGAGAAGGAAACAGCAGCTCCTGTTTGTAATGATGTTGAAATGGTCTCTTGCGAAGACAACGGGGAAGTTGAGAGTGATGGTTACCTTACCAGGTCCTTGGAAGGAAAGAAAGCAACAGATATGAGACTGGCTGCCATTGCTGTTGGGACAAGTTGCCGTGGGGGCCTGGGCAAGCTGTTGATCCGGGGAAGCAACTCTGTTCGTGGGGTTACCAACCGTGGTCTATCAGCAATAGCACGTGGTTGCCCTTCTCTAAGGGCTCTTTCTTTGTGGAACGTTCCTTTTGTTGGGGATGAAGGTCTATTTGAGATCGCCAAAGAATGCCATTTGTTGGAGAAGCTTGACCTTTCCAACTGTCCTTCAATTTCCAACAAGGGTTTGATTGCAATTGCTGAGAACTGCCCTAATTTGAGCTCTTTGAATATTGAATCTTGTTCTAAGATTGGTAACGAAGGCTTGCAAGTAATCGGAAAGCTGTGCCCTAGGTTGCATTCAGTCTCTATTAAAGACTGCCCTCTTCTTGGGGATCATGGAGTATCAAGTTTATTATCTTCAGCTTCTTCTGTATTAACAAGGGTGAAGCTTCAGGGTTTGAACATCACAGACTTCTCTCTTGCTGTAATTGGGCACTATGGGAAAGCTGTTACGAATCTTTCCCTTAGTGTTCTCCAGCATGTTAGTGAGAGAGGCTTTTGGGTCATGGGTAATGCTCAGGGTTTGCAAAAATTAATGTCTTTGACAATTACTTCATGCCGGGGGATAACAGATGTGAGTCTTGAAGCTATTGCAAAGGGTTCCTTGAATCTGAAGCAGATGTGCCTCCGCAAGTGCTGCTTTGTGTCTGATAACGGGTTGGTTGCTTTTGCCAAAGCTGCCGGATCTCTTGAGAGCCTGCAATTGGAAGAATGTAACAGAATTACCCAGTCAGGGATCGTTGGTGCACTTTCAAACTGTGGAACAAAGTTGAAAGCTCTTAGTCTTGTGAAGTGCATGGGAATTAAGGATATGGCTCTTGGAATGCCAGTGCCCTCTCCTTGCAGCTATCTTCGATATTTGTCAATTAGAAATTGCCCAGGATTTGGCAGTGCGAGCTTGGCTGTGGTAGGGAAGCTGTGCCCTCAACTTCAGCATGTTGACCTAAGTGGGCTTTGCGGAATTACAGATTCTGGGATTCTGCCACTGTTAGAGAGTTGTGAGGCAGGTCTTGTTAAGGTGAATCTTAGTGGTTGCATGAGTTTGACCGATGAAGTAGTTTCAGCCTTGGCTAGGCTACATGGTGGAACTCTTGAATTGCTGAATCTGGATGGTTGCAGAAAGATCACTGATGCTAGCTTGGTAGCAATTGCTGAAAATTGTCTGTTTCTCAGTGACCTAGATCTGTCAAAGTGTGCAGTCACTGATTCTGGCATTGCTGTCATGTCAAGTGCAGAGCAGCTCAATCTTCAAGTCCTATCCTTGTCAGGATGTTCTGAAGTATCAAACAAGAGCTTGCCTTGCCTAAAGAAAATGGGCAGGACCCTGGTGGGGTTGAACCTCCAAAAATGCAGTTCAATTAGCAGCAGCACAGTTGAGCTGCTTGTAGAGAGCCTGTGGAGATGTGATATCCTTTCATAATCTGGGAGGAAAAGAGATGCTCATTCACTGAATCAAATAGTTGGAATCAAAGGCGTTGAACTGGATAAGGAGATTCATGTACTCCAGTTTGTCTATACATAGTAGAAGGATAAGTTTCATATAGTCAGCTCACACGGGTAGTAGCGTTCAGCGTAGTTTTTGGCCCATCATCGGTGGGTATGCTAATAACTGGGTGGCTTGGTTGTTTCCATGGAACTTTGGCAGATCACTTCTCCATCCTTTTTTGCAGGCTTTCTTCCTTTTTTGCAGGCTTTCTTCAGACAGAAAGCCTGTTGTAAATGTTCTGCCCCCATTGATGGGAGGCCTCCTCTTTCATGGGCATGGTTTCTTGAGAATACAGTTACCAAAGCTCTAGTAAGAATTTCCACTTGTGGCTACTCCATCTCCTATACCATGTAAGGTCCTTGTTATGTTTTGCTGGATGTGACACACCCCGTGTTTTAGCTCGTCTTGCAATCCTTTGATAGTTTGTGATGACTAAGCTTTCTTTATTCCGATCTTACCAAGTGGGTTGCTTTTATTATTAAAAAAAACTCTCTTGTTTTATTCAGTTCTCAGTATCAAGTGTCTTTCAGTGCTCGAAACTATCCTGTGTTGGTTTCGTGGTTCTCGCGTGTTCCTCTGTTGTTATCGTGTGTTCTCTTTCATTCCAGTTTGTAAGAGTGGTTGCTTTGGGCAGTTCTATACCAGGGTGCTTCAGATTTGCAGGCTTTGGCAGTGGCAGCTGGATCGTCCCCTGCCATGACAACTTGATTTCAGTTGTTTTTGTTTTTGACAAAGTCCTGGTATTTCTGGCCTCTTTGTATATGAATTGTACTCTGTAACTGCTTCAATAAAATGTAATATTTCCTTTGTGTTGTATAATCCATATCTGTTGAAAAAATGTCAATGCAGAAATCTCCACTACCGATTCCAGAATTTGACTCCAAGAACTTTAATCTGGATTAATTACCGCAGTTATCTTAGGAGTTAGGACTGATGGTGACAGTTCTGATGGTAGATTACCATAGTATGTTAGGACCAGTGGTTGCAATGCTTGCATTAGCAAAAAACCTGATAAGGTGGTCTAGGGTTTGATGGAGAGGAAGTTAAGGCAGTCATGGTGGTGGCAGCCACGAGAGAGAACACTGTTTATGCCATCAACAAAAAGATTTCATGATTAAGAATTGTTTATTCGCTGGAAAATAATTTTTTTTAAGTAAATTATAAGAAAATAAATTATTTTTTGATGTTTGGTAGTGTAATGAAAAATAAGTTGGAAAATACTTTTTAGTGTTTGGTTATGTCATGGAAAATGAGCTGGAAAATAATTTATTAATGTATTATTTTTTTAAGTTTATTAAAATAACGAAGAATAAATCTTACAAATTAAAAGGTTGAATGAGAATGAAATTGAAAAAAATATAATTTCATAAATTATCTCAAATAAAATAAATAATAATCAAAATAAAAAAAATTAAATTTAAAAAATAAAAAAATTAAAAGATGAAAAAATTAAAATAATAATAATTACTATTTCATAAATTATTTCAAATAAAATAAGTAACAATCAAAAGAACGAGGATCAAATTTGATAGATAAAAAATTTCAATTAAAAAGTGATAAGGAAAAAGCAAATAACAATTATAAAAATGAGGATCAAAGTTAATATAAAAATTAAATTCTAAGGGATATAATTGAAAAAAAAATATTCAAAACAAATATATATATATATATATATATATATATATATATATATATATATAAATATAACAATCAAAAGGATCAAATTTGATATAATCAGCAAATAATATAATATTTTTAAATTTTTCACAACTTTCAGAAAGTGTTTTCTGTCCAAAATAAAAGGAAAACATTTTCCTGAAAACCAAGTCAAAAAATTTTTATTGGAAAGTGTTTTTCGTTGACCAACTTTTCTAATGATAAAAAAATACAAAAAAATTTGAAAAATAATTTCTTGAAAACCACTTTTTAAAAACAAATACAGTTCTAAAAATGTGTTTCTGCTGATGATTAGTACTTGCTATCACATTTACTTGAGAGATTGAAAATACATTGTTTTGAAAAATAGCACTCTTTACCAAAGAAAATTGAAAAAATAAACTAAAATTTTGGTGAAATTATAAAGTTTTAATGAAGCTGTGAATGAGAATCGTGACTTTGGACGATATATAAATGCCCTGAACTCTTTTTCCTCCTCCTTGCATTTCCGTAAGCCTCTCTCCTCCTAAACCATCAAAAAAGGCCTTCCACAGCCTCCCCCCTCCAAACTCCAGAAAACAGACAAATCTAACTTGATGTAGTAAATAAAGGAAAACATCATCGAATTAAATCACAATTAAATAATTAACAAGTTAAACTCAAGTTCTCAAATGGACAACTAATTAAATTACTATGTTCATTAAATAATCACAGTATCATTTTTATCCAATCCAATTAAAATAAGTAATCCTCCGACTTTACTCTTTCAATTAATCAATGATATTTTTTAATATTTTTTCAGACAAATAGTTTTTGTTATAATAGACTAACAAAAACAACATTAAAATATTAAATCATTATAAAGTAACTTTAATGCTATTTTTGTGCTTTTTGAATCAAACACTACCATGTCCAGACTACTTTAATTCTCTCTTACATTCTTTGTTGTGGAAAGATACGAGACACAACATGAGGTATCTTCTTTTATAATCTATACTTTGACATTTGTGTATTTGTATGTCGACATTTTCATCACTAGGATTATTACGGGTATGAGTAGTTGTTGTTTTTAATATTCTTCATGTTTTTTGGATTTATTTAGTTTTTTATTTGCTAGATCAATACAAGTTTAATCAGCAATTTGCAATTTGTGGAAATGGTTTACGATTTAGAGTTAATATTTAAGGTTAAGGGTTTTGATTTGGGGTTAGTGTTTACAAATTAGGATTTTAAGGTTTGAATCTAAGCTTAACGATTAAGGGTTAAGATTAGTGTTTGAGGTTAGAATTTAGGGTTAGTATTTAAGGTTAGGGATTAAGGGTTAGAGTATTTTTTGGGGTTAGAATTTATTATTTTTTGGTCAAAGTTGTGGTTGTCGAACACGATTTTTAGTCAAAATAAAGACTCCAAATCATGACTTTAAAAAGTGTTATTTGATCAAAACTTTCTTGACTTGTGCTATTTTGCCTATATTTTTTTAAGAGGTGTTGATAAGCGAAAGTAGCCTACATGGTATGGAAGTGAGGACCAAATCAGTACCATATACAATGACTATTTACCAAAAATATACAGTGTTTCATTATAACACTAGACACATTTTAGTATGAATTCTTATTTCTTATAGTGAAATTACCTTTTAGCTATTGGGTGGGGAAAAAAAAAAGGAAGCATTGAGGGAGGGGGTGCTTTGGTTTTTTTCACTGGCTCATTAGTCATTATAAGTTTATTAATGGTATGCTAGTTTTTTTTTTCAGTTTTTTGTACACTAAAAATACACTTTTACCCTTAAAGTAAAAAAGATTTAGAGTTGTTGACCAAAGGCTTTTTTTTTAACTTTTCATAGGTTTTTAAACAGTAAAAAACTTTTTTACCTTCAAGATAAAAAAAATATTGGGCTATTGGCTAAGAGTTTTTTTGGTTTTTCATTTCTTCAGATACAGTTAAAATGCATTATTGACATTAGAAAAGATAAGATAAGGTTTGCATTCCAGGTGCTTTTGTACTTTCACAAGGGTTTTTTGGTAATTTCTAAGGTTACTTTTCACCGTGTCTTTGAAAGCATCATTGTCTCCTCTT
>Ga0325403_1006337_pt1 | contig 11251 bp, 3 predicted proteins | sample PopdelMetagenome_19_FD_205665 | JGI IMG/M metagenome (GOLD analysis project Ga0325403, IMG submission 205665) | Populus deltoides microbial communities from Bellville, Georgia, United States - Xylem-PdKOR-R4 | ecosystem: Host-associated > Plants > Phyllosphere > Stem > Wood/Secondary xylem...
AGAGTTAAATCAGTCTTCTTATTTTTTCTAGGAAAGTAAAATAACTTAATAGTTACATTTAAAAGGCAACAAAAAAATCTAGCATACCAGAGCGTTTGTCTTTTTTTTTTTTTTTTTTTTGTCTAAATAGTAAAATGATTAGAGTATCTTTAAAAAAAAAATTTATTTCACTGGTTTTCAAGGGATTTTTTATATTTTCATTATAGTTTTTTTTTTTTGTTATAAACAAGTGCATTGAGAGAAAATTTAGTATTTTAATAAATATAAATATTATTAAAAAAAATTGCTAGCATGTGCAATGCACACGTCAATGCTTGGGTGTTGCTAGCGCACTTTGAGTGGCATGTATGGCGTCGCTCAACAACCAAACGCTAGTTTTCGACGTAGTGTTGGAATCTATTCAACTGCTCAATCATGCATGGGTGACACTTTAGAGTCGATGACCTTTTTTTTTATTCTTTTTCTCTCTCTCCTTGATTCCCGTACCGAACTTCTAATTTTTCAAACCAACCCTCAATTTGGTTTTCCCTTGAATTTGATCCATGCTCTTTTAATTATTATTTTTTATTTAAAATATTCACAAAATTGAAATTTTAGTTCAATTTTATCATTCTTTAGTTTTTTTTCATATATCAAATGTGGTTCCCATTAATTTCATTGCTATTTTTTTTTTATCCTTTTCATGATTTATTTTTTTTAAAATTTCATCCCTTATTATATTACTTCATTTTATTTTTATATCAGATTTGATTATCATTTTTTTTATTGTTATTTTTTTTATTTTTTCTCTTATGACTCAGGTTTTGTATTTTGAAGATTAACCTAATTTGATTTTAGTTTTTTTTTTAAAAAAAAAATCAATTTCATTTGATGACATTAGGTTATTAAGCCTTCAGCTTCGTAATTTGTGTTGCTTTATTTTCTATGTGGTTTTTTTCAATATCATATCCCGGATCACAGATTAATCTAGTTAACTCTAATTAACTCAAGTTTTTTTTTTTCAGTTTTGTTTTCCATTATTTAATTTGCTTAAGAGTTGGCCTCCATTATTTTTCTTGTTTTTTTCTTACAGGGTTATCCCAACCTCACAAGTGAGCTGTGAGTTTGATATGTTGACCAAAATCAAGTTTGTTTTGTTTTTTTTTAAAATTGATATTTTTTCAATTCATCCTTCAACGTTTAATTTGCTAGTAATTGAGTTTAAGATTTTTTTTTATTTTTCTTTTTATGAGGTTATCCCATTATAAATTTTTTTTTTGTTATCAAATAAGATAATTGAGATATTTTAATAATATTTAAAGGGTATCTTTGCATAATATTAGCAAGCATTTATATTTTTTCAATTAGTCATTATTTTTTTGGTTTTTTTATTGCCATTTGCTTTTATTATAATTGTTATCACACCCAATATCGCGATAACCTTTAAAAAATAGAAAAAAAAACAAATATTTGGCATCTTGTTTTTTAATTTAAGGAATCGCCACCTAGTATTATGATCATTAGAAACCCTAACTGGTCAACAAAGATTCTATAGTACAAGATTGGTTCCGCAAAAAAAAAAGACACTATCACCCTTTAAATAGATTGCACTGCTGGTTTTCTCTTAAATTGCTATGAGTTTATTGTATTATGTTATTGATGGTCTGTCTATAATACTCCTAACTCTGGCGTCAGTAAACGTTCAACTACAAACACTTCCAACTATAGTATTGATAAGTACTGCATGAAGAAAATGTATAATATTCTTGATTTTGACGTCAGTAAATATTGAGTTCAAAGTAATTTTCAATTTCAATGTCAATATTCCTAACTCTAATGTTAGTGAATACCGAGAATATTTCTAATTTCAGCATTAGTGAATATGAACACTCGTGACTCTGGAGTCAGTAAATAAATAAATAAAAATTTAAATTAAAAATTTTTTATTTAAGAAAAATATTTGAGAATTGTGTTATTATTTTTTATTGTTCAAGACAACAACTCGCTATGAGTTCACTTATCTCAAAAATGGGTAACAAATATTTTTTATTTAAAAAGATAAGGTTGACGGTTTTATTATTTTGAAAATTTAGGTATGTTTTAATTTTTGCCGAGTTTCAATGAACTTTATAAACTTGATATAAAGTTTAAATATGCATGCAAAACATTTTTGTATTCTTTTATTTTTTCACAAAAATAGAAAAAAAAACTGTTTAAAATATGCAAAAGTCCACCTCTGCTAAACAAACGGATTTTAAGTGAATGATAGCCAGCTTTCTTGACTTCTAAAAGAGATGCATAAAAAAATGGAAACGAGAGAGGGAGGGAGGAGCGTCAATACAACAAAATAAACTATAGGAATTTGAAACGGATCACACCCTTGATGGACTCTTGGCTTTCTCTCGCAAAATAGTTTTTAGTTTTATATTTTTTTTTCAGTCTTCAATTCACTCTTTAAACTTTTGATTTTTATAAACATCCCTAATGAAGTCAATCAAAACCTGTGGAACCTTAATGCTTATTCATTTTGGTACTTGTATCTTTATTCCTTGCAATTTTTACCCCAATCAACTCCTAACCTTTGATATTTCTCCATTTAAACCTCTAATTGCACTAATTAAACTAATTTAAAGTTCAATTGAACCCTTGGCTTCTCCTAATTTGCAATTTTTCTTCCATATTCGACTTTCTTCTTAATTAAGCCTTTATTTGTCAAAATTGAATTGCTAAACTTTGTAATCTTGTCTATGTTAGTCCTCAAACTTTCAATTTGTGCAATCTTGACCACAATTTCAATCCAATTTTTAATATTTCTTCAACAAGACCCTAAATTGTTCATCCACCTGGCATTTTGAATAGTTGTGCATGCCTGATTGATATGTAGTAATTTTTTTTTTTAAAGAAAAATATTTTTTACGTAAAAAAATGAGAAATTTTGGGGAAAGCTGAAATTGAGTTATGACACTTATATTATTAAATTAACTGAAACCTATTCGAATCAATGACCCGTATACTAAGTTTTTCTTACTCCTTTGAAAAAACTATCATTGTTTGAGCATTTTTTTTATATTAGAAAAAGTTTGACTCGGCCCGTGAAGCAGCGCATGCTATCTATCTAATTAACAAAACACTAAAAGGTGTGGGAAAAACATTGTCCCCCATCACTGTAGACGTATTGCACCATGGATTTCCACAATACAATTTTCTTTCTGTCCTAAGACTTTTTTTATTTAACCCTTATATGACCAAATTGAAGGCCGATTTAAGTTGGTTTGTTAGGAAATTGTAAGATTGAAAGAGAAGGGACTAAAGTTAAACAACAGAGGAAATGATTGGATTTTTCAAACTTTTGGCAAAATATTCATTGTAATTATCATACTTTTTTATTTATAAATATTGAGTCCTTATGATTTTCAATTAAAAAAAATTCATTTCTAGCCCAAATTTTTTATTTTACTTTATAGCCCCTGGTTTAAGAGATAAGAGAGAAGTCATCAGATTTTAGCTTTGGAAAGAGAAAATTATTGTTGATATCGATTTTGGCCACCAAAATAATTGATCTTGGTGTTAAAGGGTTTCATTCTATAAGGGAAGCTTCATGTAGGTGTTTTTTCACCTTCAAATTGCCTTAAAAAATATGAGCTCGGAAAGATTTTTAGTTTCAGGTTGATTACAAGTTTTTGAGCCCAATATGAATTTATCATGATGTTTAGGGTGTTTTCAAGGTGTTTTAGGTCAAAATGAGTTGAAAATAATTTTTTTTTTTAAAAAAATTCATAGGGTCCGATGTGTGTGGGTATGCTCACGCACCTAGCCACCAAACAATGCGTCATCTATAGTTTTTTTTAATTAAAAGAGGAACGACGCTCCATCCATCCTTTAATATTTTTTTTAAAAAACAGATAACATATTGTTTGTCTATTTCATGGGCCTGATGTGCGGGCTTGGCCTTTTATGGGCAGGCGTGTAAGCCTACACACTTAACCTTTTTTTCATTAATTTAATGTGTTTTTAACTCCTTAAAAATAAATACATCATTTTATTGTTTGTTTGTTTTTCAATGTCCTTTTATTTTATTTGGCTTTAAAAAAAAACAATTAAGTTTTTCATAAAACTTTTAAAAAGTTAGGGTTAATTTTTTATTTCATTCCCACATGTAGCTTCTATTTTTTTTAATTGTTATTTAATATAAAATAAGTCTAATGAGCCTATTTTTTGTATAATTAAATAAAAAATAATTTTGAAAATAATATGTTAAATTCAATGAGATGTATAACCCGAATCGTATATTTTGTAGATTAACCCTGGTTAACTAGATTTTTTTATTTTTTAAATTGAATATTTTCATTTTTAACTTTTTATTTAAACTTTTTCTTTCATTTGTTATAAAAAAAATATATTAAAAAAATTATTTGATCAGCAGGCAAAGCACGGACAAATGGCTATTGGAGGACTATTTGTGGAACAAGAAAACGACCCTCTGTTTGTGAACAAAAAATAAATAAAAATCCATCCAACCAGTCATCTGTAGGTACATCAACAAAATGAACGGCCGATAGCTCTCCTCCATGATCACTATCATGTGGAAACTCCCCACCCAAAGAACCAAAATGACCTAATAAAATTCGAGCTCTACCCTTCAAAATTGAAAAAATCCCAATTCAAATCAAATCACAAACCTCAAAACCCGAATTTGATTAAAAAAATCTCAAATTCAATGGCTCAAAACCGAAGACCCAAAAGTGTTCTTGATTCTTTAGGTGAAGAACTAGTCAGAATCATAACACCAGTCTCAATCTGCATGTTCCTGGTGGTGGTTCTGGTTTCAATTCTCAATACGGACGACTCCTCTTCAGCTTCATCAATTAACACCATAGCTACCATAGCTTACAATGAGACAACATCTGACTCCTTCTGGGACAAATTCAAAGGTGCCCTTATCAACTCCCTTATCTTTGTAGCTATAATCACTCTTGTTACTTTTGTTTTGGTGATTCTCTTTTACCTCAGATGCACTCATTTCTTGAAACTCTACATGGGTTTCTCTTCCTTTTTAGTTCTGGGATTTATGGGTGGTGAGATTGCTTTGTTTCTTATCGGAGATTTTAATATTCCCATTGATTCTATCACTTTTTTTGTGATTTTGTTCAATTTTGCTTCTGTGGGTGTTTTGGCTGTGTTCATGTCAAAAATGGCTATATTTGTGACACAAGGGTATTTGGTTGTTATTGGGGTTTTAGTTGCTTATTGGTTTACTCTTTTGCCTGAATGGACTACTTGGGTACTATTGGTTGCCTTGGCATTGTATGATCTTGCTGCTGTTTTATTGCCTGTTGGTCCATTAAGGATCCTGGTAGAGCTTGCAATCTCTAGGGATGAAGATATCCCTGCGTTGGTTTATGAAGCTCGGCCCGTGACTAATCATGATTCAGGCTCAAGTGATGGTGTGGTTCGAAGGAGGGTATGGAGAGAAAGGAGCAGTGTTGGAAATGGTTCTGATGAGAATTTGAATTCTGGGACTAATTCTAATCTCAGTTTGGATTCTGAGTCTGTTGTCGATTCTAACTTGACTCGTGGCACGGTTAATTCAATTGGTAGTGACCACAATGACAGAATATTGATTGGAGCTGAACAAGGGCAAGTTTTGGAAAGGGAGGCTGAGCTTTCTGCACCATTAATTGATCGTAGGACGAGCGTTCAGTTGCACGGACAGGAAAACTCTGCATCCAGGGAGAATTTGCTGCTAGAAGGTATTGGGTTGGGGTCAACTGGTGCTATCAAACTGGGGCTGGGAGACTTTATCTTTTACAGCGTCTTAGTTGGGAGAGCAGCTATGTATGACTTTATGACTGTATACGCATGCTATCTTGCTATTATAGCTGGTCTGGGAGTTACTCTGATGCTATTGGCGTTTTATCAGAAAGCTTTGCCAGCTCTTCCGGTGTCAATTGCACTAGGCGTGTTGTTTTATTTCTTGACTCGGCTATTACTTGAAGTTTTTGTTGTACAATGTTCTTTGAACCTTGTAATGTTTTAGCAATATAATTAAGTTATTGAAGTTCGATACTTCATCATAGAAAATACATTATTTGGAACTCGATTTGTTGTTGCAACTAATTTTATATTTCCATGTAATTGCATGTTTGGAATTCATCATTCCCTCGAGAATTGGACACATTGTAGAAACATGAGACTTGCAAAGCCTCTGAATCTACCATTTGAGGTTTGTCCTGGCTCAAGGGGATGCGTTTTCAAATTTAGATTGTTTCTTAACCATGAAAATAACAGACATTGTTAATAAACTAAAAAAAAAAAAAAGGAAAATGGATCTGTTCCTAAATCACAGCGAGGGAGGGTAAAAGGGAAGTGATGTGAGGTGGTCAGATGCTCCATAAGTGGATAGCACCAATTGCACGGGAGGAAAATGTGGAACAGATGGAATGACAGATATAAATATGACTGGGAATTGGAAGACAGAAGACATGCTAGCAAGACATTCCTATATTGCTTTTCTGTGCTGCATTTGAGGAGGCAATATAGGAAGTTCTTACTGTTCTGTGCTTGATAGATACCTCATACCTCAGATGCTTTGCCAACTCAAACTATTGGTTGATATTTTGGCGTTCTAGCAGCGGTGATCAACTATGTAAAAGGTTACTCGAACTCTTTTTTTTTTTCAACTTTTTGGGAATATTATATTTTCTTTTTATATGTATATATATTTAGTAAGTATGAAATTTGGTTATTATTTGAGATAACTAGAATACAATTGTGCGTAACCTTCCTGAGCTTCCTCCTCGTATATCTGTTCTTTATTTACTTTTATTTTCTTGTTTCTTTCAAATTTTGGTTTGTATTTTGCAAAGAACTTTAGGATTTGTTTGCCTTTCAATTGTAGTTGAGACACTTCTTTTTTATTATTTTTGAAATTTAGTTTCTAGCCTAAACTCAAATTTTAAAGGGTAAAAGACAAAGTGATAACCCAATGATAGGAGGGGGGGGGTTTACGTTCATTCCCAACATCTCTATCAAGTCTAAATGACATGGGTTTGGCTTGCTTCCAAGCCTAATATTTATAGTTCAGCTATGTGATGAACTTAGGTAGACATGGGTCTGGCGAGCTGCTAGATCCAATATCCTTAGGTTTAGCTACGTGCTGAGCTCGAGCAGACATGGGTCTAGCAAACTGGCAAACTTAACATCCTTGGGTTCAACTATATGTTGAGCCTAAAAACACACGGGTCTGACAAGTTGTCAAACCAATGTCTTTAGGTTCAGCTACGTACTGAATCTAGACGGACATGGGTTTGATGAATTATTGGACCCCACGTTCAGCTATGTGCTAACCCCAAGTAGAGATAGATCTGGTGAGTTGTCATACCCATCATCCTTGGATTTAGCTATGCACCGAGCCTAAGCACATATGAGTCTAGTAAGCTACCCAAGCAGACAGGGGTCCTGTAAGTTGTCAAACCTATTATCCTTGGGTTAAGCTTTATGTCGATCCCAAGTATACATGTGTCTAGCAAACTCAAGTACACATTGGTCTAACAATGTCTTTAAGTTTAGTTACGTCTGAGCCTAAATAGACATGAGTTTGACGAGCTGTCAGACTCAACGTCATAGGGTTCAGTTGCGCGTTGAGCCCAAACATGCATTACTCTGGCGAGCCATGAGATGCAGGGTTCTTGGGTTCAATTATGCGTTGAGTTTAAGTACATATGAGTTTAGCGAGTTGCAAGACATAACATCATTAGGTTCAGCTGCAATTGAGTCCAAGTACACATGGGTTTGACGAGTTGCAAGACCCAACATCATTGGGTTCAGCTGCGTGTTGAGTCCAAGTACACATAAGTCTGGTGAGTTGTTAGACCCAACATCCTTGGGTATAATTGTGTGCTGAGCCTAAAGTACATATGGGGCAGGCGAGCTACCATACTTAACATCTTTGGATTTAGCTACATGCTGAGCCCAAGTACACATGGTTCCGGTGCACTGTCAGACTCATTATCCTTGAGTTCAGCTACACGTCAAGCTCAATCACACATAAGTTCGGCGAGCTGTTAAACCCACCGTCATTATATTCAACTACATGCTGAGCCTAAACACTTATGAGTCTAATGAACTATCAGACCCATCATCATTGGGTTCAATTGTGCACTGAGCTTAAACACACATGAGTTCGGTGAGTTGCGAGACCCAACGTCATTGAGTTTAGTTGGGCGCTAAGCCCAAGCACACATAGGTCTGGCAAGCTACCAGACCCAGTGTCCACAGGTTCAGCGGCATGTTAAGCCAAAGTACATAGAGGTCTGACGAGTTGTCGGGCCCAATATCCTTGAGTTCAGTTACGTATTGAGCCCAAACAAACATAAGTTCGACAAGCTACCACACTTATTGTCCTTAGGCTTGGCATCATGCCAAGTCTAAGTGGGTATAGGCCTGACGATCATTATAGATCCCATGTTGGGCCATGAGGCTTCGTTCATTTATTATAATGACTTTTAACATAAAATGCTAATGTCAAGAATACTTGTCTTTTTACACCCCTAGGTGTAAGAAAGTCTTTTAAGGACCTACAATATTTCCATCAACATTAATATTATGTAAAAGATATTTATCTCTTATTAATACTATCAGGTGAAAAAGCCTCTCCATACCAATAAAAATAACAAGGTTCATGAGCTATAAATACCCCCCTAAACCACCCAAATAAATGTTCACAATTTTTATTCTCTATGTGTTTTTATTTTTATTCTCAGAGTATTTATCATACAAAAACAACGAAAACTCTTGTTCTTGGAATTTAAAGCTCATTCTCTTATTTATTGCAATACCTACTAAAAAGTCACTGATTTTATCATTCGAGGGTCCCTAAACCCTACCACAATAGATTGTTTTGCTGGTGTTGAGCTTTCTACAACCAATTATCTACTTCCTGAGTTTTAGAGAAAAGAATATTGACATGAACGTGTGATTACCCGCTATCCAAACACCAAATAACTTTATTTTTTAGCATATTAAATTTTGAAATATCATTAACTAGTAATGTAGAAACAAAAATATCATAATTTGGCATCTTTTTTAACTTGGCTTTAGTTAGTGTACTTAGGCGAGGAGCTTGCATTAATATAATGTAAAAACACCATAAATATTAAAGGCTTAAAAGCTTGGAATGGAACAATTTCAACTAAAGGAAGAATTAGCAAACATACGTGAATGATTACATCATATTTATGTAATTACATCATATTGCATTAATTATATTTATGGATTAAGTAAATTCACATGTTTATGTAACTATATTATCATTATCAAATTAAAACTAGTGGTTTGATATTTAAAACATTTTTATTGATGCAAAAGACTTTATTTTAACACTTAGCTTTATGTTAATAGCTATAAATTTTGATTTGTTTATTTGATTAGACTAAAGTTTTGCTAGGAGATACTAGAAGTTTTCATAACCATTTGAGATTAGAAAGATCTTAAAATAAGGTTTAGAAGTTACTATTTATAATTTGCAATATTTTTCTAATTGATTTAAAATTTTTTTTCTATTTACTTAATTTTTCTTTTATTTTTCAAGCTTTGTTTAGAATATTTTCTTAGTATATAAGCAACTTAAAAAAGCTATAATATTGAGTTTTGTTTAGATAAAATATTGAATAATAAAATTTCAAATAAATGTTTTTGTGTGAGTTTTACTTGACATAATTCTATTTTGATTGTGATTGTTATTTTTTGTGTGTTATTTTCATGATATTAGTTAATATCAAAGCTTTATTATTTATTCTATCATTTTGAGGAATTTATTAAATTTATTTGAATGTATCAAGTTGATGTGAAGGAGTGTACTTATAATCACTTAAGAAATTACCTAGGTTCAATCAATGACAAACTAGCTCGTTGAATAAAAAAGAAAGAAAAAAAGCAATTACTATATCCTTGTTTTACTTGGGTGAGATGGCATGCACAGATCGAATAAAGTGCAATTATTCTATAAAAAATTTATAAAATAAATCTCACTATTCAATTTTTACCTTTTTAACTGCAAATTATTTTATAAATAACAAAAAAATTATTAGTATAAATTATTTATATAATGTTAAAGATGTGTGAGATTAAAAGAAACAAATCATTTTATAATAAATAAATAATTTTAAATAAACATTTAATATAACTATAAAAATGTGTTTCTAGCAAAACAAAACTTAAATTTAATTTATTTCAAGTTTTAATTGAAGGAAACAAGTTTTGACTATATAAAAGAAAACAATCATAATAATTTAAATAAAAATAAGTAAAATAAAAAGAAAACCATAGTTTTTTTTAAAAAAAGAAGTTCCGAGCCAAGTTTGCACTTTGGACCTGGACTCTTAAGTCAACGCACACTTGGACTAAGCATGCTAGGTTCGACCTTAGTATAGAATTTATTAAAAAAAATTAATTGATGATCTGTCTTTCTAGTTTTCTTATCTATCACAAATCTATAAATTAGAAAGTTTACGACCACTAGAATATTTTTTTCTAAATTATTTTTGGATAATATCTTCTACTAAAAATACTTTTAAAAAGTTCTGATAACCTCTATTAACACTTTTTCAAGCTGAAGATCATTTTTATTCACTTCAAAACATCTAATTATCAAATCATTTTACAATTTTTATTCTTACCTTGGAGCCCTAGTCTACTTTTCTTATGAACTTTTGTCTGAAAGACTTTTAATGAACTCATATGATTTATGTATTAGTGTATGTGTTCTATAATAAAAAATTAGTTACACATGAAATTGAATTTGTTAATGTAAAAATATATTTATTGTTATAAAGACTTATTTTTTTTTATCTAATATTCATTTATATTTAATTAATGAATCTAGAACAAAAATAAAGTCAATGAGATAAAAATTCTTTGTAGAGAAAATTATAAAGTGATTATAATTATGAAATCCTTATTGCATCAAAGCATTGTTGCTAAATGTTATATTAAGACTGAGCATTAATTAGAGCTATTGAAACTAGTATATACTATGTGTCTTTCTTTTATGATAGAAAACAGTTGTTGTTATAAGTTAAGGTATGAGGAATATCTAAAACTAATATAGAGGTGCTTGTCAAATGATATATGCACTGAATTAATTCTCACAAGAATTCTGCATATATAGATCACTTGTGTCTTTCAAAAGGCTCACGTTATAATTGTGCAAGTGATCCCTAGAATTGCGATCATTAAGGTATCTTATATATGAAATGTATGCTTTGATTTTGAT
>Ga0325403_1006340_pt1 | contig 11248 bp, 11 predicted proteins | sample PopdelMetagenome_19_FD_205665 | JGI IMG/M metagenome (GOLD analysis project Ga0325403, IMG submission 205665) | Populus deltoides microbial communities from Bellville, Georgia, United States - Xylem-PdKOR-R4 | ecosystem: Host-associated > Plants > Phyllosphere > Stem > Wood/Secondary xylem...
AATCATGAAGACAAGTCTCGCCAAGAAGACTATTCAACACTTGCCATCAAATGCCTGAAAAGCACCATGTATGCGTTTTGTCCGAAAAGCACTTGCTATATCTTTTATTCGGTGATGTACTCTTGTAAAATTATCGTTGTGTAAATTACTAAATCAGATTTATAACCGCCCAGTAAATAAATTAAGGAAAAGTGTGATTTAATCAAATTTATAACCCCTCAGTAAATAAATCGAGGAGAAGTGTCTTCCATTGCAATTTTAACACCCAGTTGACGAATAAGACATGAATAGCGCAGCTCATGTTAGTAAATGAAAATCACAATTCGATGGTTACATTTATAAATACTACTTGTTTTAGTGGAAGTTCTTCAACAGCAAACATTTGTACATAGCAAAATAGCCATATACCACTCTTTCCACCGGGGGGGGTGGGGGTGTAACAAGGGAGACGTGTTGCTGTTTTTGAGTCGAATAAAAAAGTAAAGCTACAAAAAATAACCAAAACAAAAGATTGCAAGTCAACGAAATCCCAGCTCTGTTGCAGGATGACAGCAACGATTCCCTCCCTTGATAAATTGCCTCTTTCGTTGTGGATAGCATTATATTTCACTGTCTTCACAACTTTTCCCTCCTTCAATCAACTCTTCCTGCAAAATGTAAAGAAGCCAAATTGGTTCTTATTGCAAATCCTAACTTCAGATACCATTTTTCAGTATAAATTGGCAAACTCGAACTTCACATGACCAAAAATTCAGAAGGAAAAGGAAAAAAGAAAGAAGAAGAACAAAATTCTGTCGCACCTGTGTTCTCTTGTTAGTTAGTCCTCCTTCATGAACAAAAACAGGCCTCTCTTCAACAACTCTATCCAAAACCCCACTGTTCCTATCACTTTTCTTAAGTGTAAAGTGACCCCTCTTTAACCTCAGCTTCTCCTTCCACCAGCCTGAACTCTTTGGTGGTGGGAAGGCATCGTTATACTCATCATCGACAAGTAATTCATCTCGTAAGGTCATTTTTCGCAGTTGGCTGTTGGTGCAGTTATCCTTCAAAGGCAACATCGTGCCCTTGAAGAAGATTTCATCTGCTGGAATCATGGAGTAGTTTTTCACCGAGAACTCGAAATCTGTGGAAACCGGTGCTTCTCTATAGCTGCTTTCATACTTGATGGCTTGTTGTGCATCCACAAAATCATTGGAGAAGGAGATTCTTGGGTCAATAGAGGAGGTGTAAAAGCTTTGTTGCTCACTGTTGAACATGTTTAAGCATGCCATGAACTGTCAAACCAATACCCCGAGTCTTTTTAAGTCGTTACTTCTCTTTCACTGTTAGAATCCACATGTAGATGCTTGCATTTATATAGAGGGGAGCTTGTTTTATGCGTGTGCTCAGCAGACATCTCATGTTACTTAGATTTGTCAGTTTGTGATTAAGACGAGGATAAAACAATTTGTATTCCAAATATTTTATTACTGTATCAGTGATCAACTGTTTAAAGTTAAAACTATTTACTCTAATGTGTGTTCATTAGGTTTCATGCAACTGTTCAAGTGATGCTTGACGAACAGCTAAAGCCATTCTGACCCTCCTATTCTGCCTGATGTGGCCAGATAAAGCCAATATCCGTTTTATAAGGACTCGTTATCATTTAACTATTAACTACAAAGAGGACTCGTTATCATTTAACTATTAGCTACAAAGAGCTTTTTGCAGACACCAATGGCACAAGGCCCTTTCCTAAGGGGCGAGTCCAGGATGAGAGACGCGGGGAGCCAAGACTTTCTCTCTTTAAGAAAACAGGGAATACTAGTTAAATATGCTCAAAAATACATTTTTTTCAGAGCCAAAAAGGAAGGATTTTAGGTTTTCTTTTCAAGGATCGAAATACCTTTTGTTTTCATGAAGAAAGTGGACCAATTTTCATACCATGATTTGAAGGGGGAGAGAGCCAAAACAAATGTCAAGGAAAGGTATCTTAGATTTTTTATTTTTCACATTTAATCAGTGCCATTTAATCAGTGCCATGACTCACAATTAAGACCATTAATCGGGCTTGATGAACCCAAATGATTGATGCTGCCATGGTGCTAAATACATATTTCCAGCAAAAATATTGAGAGCGGTAGCACCTTGACACGCACACTTGCTCCACTTGCCATCCCTTTGAACACGTGTGGGTTTCTCATCACATTGCATCCCCTATATTTTTTTTAAGGTTAGATCTCCACTTGCATTCAGCTACTAACCATGCTTTTCGAAGGCCCATGTGGGTTTGAGCTGTAATCTGATTGTAAATCCAAAAACTATAGAAAGCAAGCCCTCTTTATACCTTACTCTTTGACAATCCATAAAGAATTTTCGGTTCCATCCTCTTGCATGAGCCTGTTGACATCCACGTGGTTAATCTTTATCTAAATGGAATTTGTCCCACACTACAACTGTAAGAAGCTTTGAAAATGCCAAAAGGCATTGGACTTACTTCATGGGCATGGCGGAACCTGTCTCCTAACTGGTCTCCCGTCTTGTTAACAAAGTTTTGTCTTTAATGTTTCTCTTAATCTAACAAGAAAGAAGCTCCACACTTCATTGGGTGCCCGAAATTCGTTTTAATGAACTCTCCTAGTGTGCTGTAATATAAAGCAATGACAGTAGAAAAAACAGCTGTCCTTTGATGAAATTATCATTGACTAGACAATATTTTGATGGCCCTTAGCTGTATGCTGCTGAAATCAAGGAATACTGGGGGAAAACTCAGCATAACAATGATTAATAATACTATTGGGCGGAACAAGTTTCATTTGAATCAGCACCAAAGCCTTGTGAGTTGACACTGCGTTAAATTTAGCACTACGAATGGTACCAATAATTATTCAATACCTTGAACAGTGACGAGAGCATAATTCTTAATTTCTCAGCTACATGAAATTTGAAACCTTTAGCATACGAGCCCATAACCAAAGTCAAAGGCTGGCTCTGAAGTGAATTGTCTGTTCTCCTGATTGTTTTATCCATGCATGTGATGAAAGCGTACTTGCAGCATGAAGCACTGTTTATCTTGATGAGCATTTGAGAATGAAATGCTGGAAAGAAATAAAAATAACTGTGCTGCAAAAATTTTACTGAAAATTATCATCATGTTCTAAATCGGAAGGAGATTGTCTTTTCAATGGCAGTTGACTTCCAAAAGAGAGTTTAGATTTTAATTCTGCATTAGCCATTCCTTTTAAAGGAGTTCTCATCCGTTTCACACCTGGTCTTTGCAAAGGCATGAGAGAGGCAGATGGTGTGACCTTTTTAGCATCTATGTTGGAAGATAGAGATTGTTGTGGTTTCTGATAACGAGATAACTTCGGATTTTGGTCCAGATTTTCTTTATCATTGAGCCGGCTCTCGTTCCCTTTTATCCCCAGCACCCTTGGATTTGGCTTTGATTCAATTGGTACAAGCTTCCCATCTACTTGGTTCGTGAAGACAAAAGAAACCTGCAAGAACATGATAATAAGTCCTTCAAGTGGAAAGCCAAAACCATTGCAGATTGCATGTGAAGGATCAGTCACAGGTGATGGTGGTATATCAGACTTTTTGTGAAAACAAAAGCTCGATTCTGCACTCGGAACTTATGCAATATATTAATTTATTCCACCAGCATTTTGTTCTACTAAGCATGAAAGGGAGCAGAAATCAAGGGAAAAACATTGATGAACTCCAAAAACAAATCTAGGACGGATTCACAGCGCACAATATGCAGGATGAGAAAACTGAATCATATTTAATGAGTTCCTTTGTTGTAAAACATGGTAGAGCACATGCATTCTTTGACCGCAACTTTTCTACCATCAATTCTGAATAGATGCTTGACTATTTCTGATTTTTGGTAGCAGGTAAATACTTTCTAGTATAATCAGGGGTTTAAATATTTCAGAAATTTATTGACCAAAACAAATAGATTCCTATAGGAATTTTTTATTTTTTTTTGGACAGGAATCACATTAAATATGGGGAAATGTTGGAACACCTCATCACCAGCTGAAGCTTGAAGTATAGTATCAGGCACTGATGTCGAGTGAAAATGATGCCCCCAGCTGCCCAAATCCTCTTCCAAAGGAGTCCCTACCTGAAAATTGAGGGAAAAGAACAAAAAACAAAATCAAGTGGGACATCTAAAAGTTATGATCCAATAATATTGCAGTGATTGGTAGGTGACTGACTTGCTTCTCTGAGCTCTTCAACTTGTCCAGGCATCCAGCAATTGCGGCAAAGCCACCTATATCGAACACCTCTTGATTGGGCATACAATTCTCATATGTAGATTCATCTACATCTCCTATGCCCTCAAGTTCCCCGTCAGAAAATAGACAGCGGGCACAGTTCATCTTTACATGTATTTCAGACCTACACAGACAAATAAAGACGTTAAAAGGTAGATGGAACATGAGAATTAGTGGAGCAAAAAGAAATGTGATATCAATAAACATTTAAACCTGCAATTCAGCTACACGAAAATAAAATAACTGAACCATGTTATGCTGAACTAGCTATGCTTTACATGATACATGACAAGTCAACAATAAAAGTAAGCACAAAAGGTGATGCTTCATAAGAACGTACAAAAAATCTCAGAATCGAATCTTTCAATTAGCTTGAATTGGCCATTGGCATAAACTTGCATACTGCAACACGAAAACGAGAAGGAAATTTTTTGCACACTTTCACTTCTCAACCAGTGCTTGATTCATTGCTAAAAATGATGTGACATTTTTTCAAAACCATTTTGTAAGTCCATTAAGTCCTTGCCTACAGCGACCCAAAACCCTACATCCTTAGATTATTTTGCAAATATTGCAGGCACAATTTCAAAGGCCGAACACCCCAAATAACTTTACCATAAAACTGCCAAATACATAAATGACACGTAAGTAATCGTGACAAAATATTTCAACATATGCAACATGAATTACCTGACATTCTCCTGAAATGTGAACAAATCACGTAAATCTTCAGTTGAAAGACAATTTTCCTGCAAATGCATGTACTTTAAATACCATTTAATTCAAAGGCAACTTCAGTTGAATAGCATAAAGAGGTGGCAGAAAAAAACCTGTGCCGCAAGGCTATCATTTTGCTCATGCTGAATAATTTTTTGAAGCCCCTCTTTTGACATTTGACGCTGATAAACCTACAAAAGTCAGCAAACAGAATGACACAGCGTTGCTTATTGACAGAACTATCTTAGAAATGATGAAAGGAAAACGTTTAGTGACTATATTCTTAATATAAATTCAGTTGCAGTTCATTAAAACCTTTTCTTCAATGGTTCCGGTGCTCAGGAATCTGTAGATATATACCCTCTTCTTTTGTCCATCCCGCCAAACTCTCGCAGCTGCCTAATTATGTGAGGACAGAATCATGAAAACAATCAAATGTGAGATCAGCATACTACTTTCTAACTTATGTGAATTGTGGTGGGGGTGTTTAACCAAAGAACATTACTTGCTTGTCATTGGCAGGATTCCAGTCCGGATCAAACAAGACAAGTCGGTTACCACCGATTAGATTGAGGCCACAGCCACCAGCCTTACTGCTTAAGAGAAATACAAACTCTTCCTGCAGCATATTGAGTTAAAACAAATTGATCAGTGATCAAGCCTGATGATTGCCCTTTTTCCCAAGCAGAAAACACAGCCTAAATTGCAGACATGTCAACTAGAAGGAAAAGAGAAGATACCTTTGATGGATCATTAAAGCGATTAACTAATTTCTGTCTTTTACTGATTGATGTGGTTCCATCAAGCCTTATATGGGGATATCTTCTTTCACGACACAATTGAGCAAAAAGGTCAAGTGTCTGATGCATCAAAGTAATTTTATACCGTGAGGAAACAATATCAATTGCAGCTTCATGAAAAAAGTGGTCAATAAATGCTCAGTGAATGGCTTCAGTTGAAATAAGCTGTCAATGATAAATATACTTCTTACATCACTCTAAGTGAGTTTGACAGTGTAACCAAATCTATTTCGTCATCCAGAAAACAGAAATGCAAGTGTGCAGCACCCTTACACTAATAGGTTTTTTTTTAAAAGAAAATCACCAAAAGATACATGTTCAGAAATAAAAAGTTATGCTACCAATATTTAGACTATCTTATAGTCTGTTCTTGCTTTCACATTGGACTAATGCAATGACATGAGAAGGAAAGATTTACGCATTATCAGCTACGATATTCAGAATCAACTAACAAATTGGAAAACTGGAGGCTATGGTACATATATAAACTGCTATCAATAAAGTAATTTCTATACCACAATAGCATGAATCATCAACTAAAACAAACATACCTGAGTATAGTTTGAGACAAGTACAATGCGATCATCTGTTCTCAGACGTAGATGGGCAAGTAATCGGGCCAAGACATGCATTTTACCAGACAGTTCAACCCAAGTCCCATCACCACCAGTCCATGAACCAGATCTAGCAATATTTGGAAGAGAAAAACTGCTGTCAGGACACAAGTGTAGAATGTGGAATACATACAAAAACAACACTCAATAAATGCTTACCTTCCAGAGAACATCCCAGGAGGGAAAAAGCGCATGCAGTCCTCAAACCCTGAAATTCCTGGACTTCCGTTTTTTATGGTGTCAAAGATAAGCTGCATGGATAAATGACCATTACCAATAATATTTTCTAAATTAAACACAGAGCAGACATCAAATGAGAATGTTAGAGAACACCACAGATTGCAAATAAATAAAATCAACCCATTAACTTCTTTATTTGAATATGACAGTAAAAGTTTTGAAAGGAGTAAAAGAGTCTTCCACAAACAATATAGCACCTAAAATTAGAAGGGAAAACAACGATTTGTTCTCCCAAACATAATAATATGAAATAGTGTCTTATCCCAGCCATTCTTTTCTAGAATCGGGTGATTCCAGCCTAGTTTCACACTCTAGTGCATGATTGCAAGTACACATACAAAAATCCTCGGATAACTACTACTCCAACACTTTTTATACCTTTGGATGATTGCACAGCTTCTTAAGAGCTGTGATGTAGGCCAATATCTTTGATTTCTTTGCCTCTTCAGTGATTGCCCGTTTAACCTGTTGTTAAAGGAGTAACAGAATAATCCAAATCAGTTTCTAAGAACCATGTTAAGCTAGTTACCACTTAGTGTCAATAAAACCCACATTTTTTGAATGTATAAAATGGTTATATAACTCTGCCTGGAGAGGAGTCAACTTGCAGCAAACAACTTCTACAATCTGCATGGAAGAACATTTAGAATGACAAAAATATCAAAATTTTACTCGGATTTATCTGCACAAAAAGACAACCAAAAGGTGAAGTAACAACAGTAAGAAATTTACTTTAATCAACATATAAATCAAAAACTCCATTGCATAGAGCAATTAGATTTAGAAATTTAGGAGCACAAACTTCGTAATGCAAGAATAATGTAATTGGTCGAGAAAAATAAATGTACAGCTCACGGAGTAACCCTAACTTCTAGCTTCTCATCATCTAGTGATGAAATCTAAGCTAATCTAGAAGGTTTATCTAAATAAACTATTTACAGACTGCTAAATTATTGAGCTTTCCATATGTTAGAAAAACATGGGAAGGGAGCTGAAATATTGCTCAACATGTTGAGCAACTTTCACAAGTGCTAATGGCACACAGAAATCGTGATAAGACCATACCTTTGGCGGCAGGTGATTTGATAACAATGCATTTGTCCTTCTCAGTATAAACTGCAATGCACACTTTCAAATTAAATACGGGAAGATGTAAAAGGATTCCTCCTTACAGTAAACAAAAGATTACCTTTCATATTTAGCATGTAGCAGCTATTTACCATTACATAATCAGGAGTTATAATAGCAGAAAACAGTGATCTGATTCTCAAGAAAGCTAGATTCTACAGTGGCACCCACATTAGTACGAAATTGACCTGATTTACTTTCACACTCAACTCTCCTGAGCGTTCAGCACCTAGCTTCTTCTCTTCTTCAGTGGCAGTTGGTTCCCTTCCACAAATGATTGGTGTCTTCATAATTTATAAATGAGAAGTTAAAAAATATGACAAGCATGTATGCCATTAGGGTAGAGGAAAAAGAACAGCATGTTACTAGTATAATAATTTCTGATGCAAATCATTCTAAGAAAGACAAATTCCACCATCACATATTCAAATAAAATCGAAGCCCCTTATTCCTAGATTGTTATGTTCTATAGTAAGGATAAACAATTCGTGTATGCCCCATTATTAAATACATACCACTGTTCTGCCGATGATGCCTCACGAGTTAACAAAATGGGGCAATCAATTATGCAAACGAATTTCACAACTTAATAACAGAATATATCATCTATACCACAGAACAAATGAACTGCCAAATGGTTGTAGTTATCCCAAATATTAGCCAACAGCACAACATTGACTTTTGAAAGACAAAAGACATATCAATGTACAAATGGCCATGCCAATGATAATAGAATTGTACATAGATCTCATGAACACACACACACACACATCTCTCCAACACGCATGGAAAAAAGAGAGATGAATACGATGCAAGTTTACAAACAGAATAAATATTGAGTTCAACCATCTTAAATTTAATTCAAATTGACGGATCAAAATGTGATTTGAAGGTAAAACATAGCTCACCTCATAGTAACGGCGAAAATATGCAGCATCACCCAAAACTCCTGGATTGGTGAAGTTAACCATTGCAAAAAACTCTTCTAGATCATTCTGCAGAGTTGCAAGAGGATATGAATCATGAAATATTAGAAAAAGTGATAACTATTAAGATAAATAGTGCGCGGAAGATATTTCTCACTTGCATTGGAGTTCCTGACAACAAGATGCGGCGTTTGCATGACAGGGAAGCCAGTGCCTATGAGAATGTTCACAAATAAACACAGATGAAGAACAAGAAATTGGCATGCATCAGATGTGAATACTCAATGAAAAACAAAAGCATCTACATGCCATACCCGATTTGTTATTGTCTGATCATTTTTAAGTCTGTGGGCCTCATCGCATATGAGAAGGTCACAAGATTCACTATTGCTAAATTTTGAAGAATGCATCCGGAACGTCTCATATGAAACAATCAGAACCTGTGGGATATAATTTGAATTCAGCAAACGTTACCACAATATTCTGGACATTTAATGCAAATTTTACCTGGAAAGGGCTGCTAGGATTTGTGAAACTGTCAATCCCAGAGATAACATCTTCTCTGGTGCTTTCACAGAGAGCTATAAGCTTAACTCTTTCCCCAACCCACTTTTTGATTTCAGCCTCCCAATTACTTACAAGGCTGGTTGGGGTGGCAATAATGATTTTTTTAACCATAGGCTTTCCATCAAACCCTTGACCAAGAAGAGTGTACAGCAATGTGATTGACTGCAGTGTCTTCCCCAGACTGCCAAAGTAAGACCAAAAAACACTAACCTTGAGTACAAGGAAAAAATTAACACCCTTGAGGAAAACTGTGCAAAACACTTCATGGATTAAGTCAAAATAAATAAGGAATTTACCCCATATCATCAGCCAGAATGCATCCATTAATATTTGCACTGCTATAAAATCCTGAAACACATTCAAACATGAACTGAACCCCTTCTCTGCAAACATGGCCAACAACATCAAGATATGGCAAATTTCATTTATGAGCAGTCCTCATGCACATATTGTTGTGTAGATATCAGAAGCAAATATTAGACTTTTACATTGTAACCAATACCTTTGATGAGGTCGAAGGAACCGAACAAGCAAAGGATCCACCACTATCGGCATCAAATTACCAACTCCATCCTCAGACTCTTCAGGTTGCCACAACACCAAAGGATCAATACCGGGTGGCAAAGTCACACTTTCCTCCACTACTTCATTCTCCACCACACTTGGTACATTAAATATATTTGTTACTGCAACCAACACTGGTCTTGAAGAACCCCATGGAACGAACCGTTTCCGGGCCCAAAGTCGACGAGCAAGCTGTTCATTTCCATCATTATAACCATTGGAACATGGGGGTTTAAAGGGTTTCCGACAAATAGCTGCCCCTTCTGTCACTGAAAGAACTCGAGGAAGCAGTGACTGTCTCCTTACTACAAGGTTGCCTCTGGTAAACCACAATCACCAAAAGTTCACCTTAATTTATGCAGAATCAATTCAAATAAACAGTTCCATTGTTGAAATTAAAGAGCTAAATTTTGAGAAAAATGAGCTTTTGAGCAAAAACAACAGAATCCTGCAAAAAACTTATTTCTCGTTTCCTACCATTGTCTCAGCAAACAAACGGAAAATCTCACTTTGATTTATTCAAATTCAATAAAATAAACAATTAGCTCGATGCAAATGAAAGAAGTTCCACATTCTTATAACAATAGCTATTGAACCAAAACCCACAATTCAAGAACACCAAAATCTTTCTAATTTCCTGCATTTTTTATCAGTGAACAAACAGAAAATTCAATTTAAAATCCAAACTGTACAATTTCAGACCAATTGAGCTATAAAAGCAAAGTCGGAACCCTGAGTTATCGATTCAGCGCCAGAAGTAATAAAACACTAGGTTAAAAGGCACAGCATTAGCTATTGAACCAAAACGAAAAGGTCTCCAAACTTTTTCTCATTTCGTGCATTTTCTCAGAAACCAAACAGGACATTCGATTTCAAGACTATTAAGCTATAAAAAGCAAAATAGAAACCCTAATTTTATCAATTTTTCACCAGCAACAACAAAAAAAACCCTAGGTTTCTGAACAACCAGCTTTTACCAAATTCGAAACACACAATCCAAAAATCGCTGCATACTAAGATAATGTTGTTGTGGTATTTAGATACCTCAAAAGATCGTCTACATTCTTCGACTTGCGATCTTCATCGAACTGTGGATATTGTGCCACTCGTCGCTCTCCCTCCTCGCCGTCGTCGTCTTCTTCTTCGCGATCGACAGTGTACTCGTCACTTGAATCGGAGGGTGAGAGACTCTCTTCTTCTTCTTCTTCTACTTGATCGTCTTCCATTGAAGGAGCTTGTTTTTTTTTTTTCAGAGATCGTTTTGTCTGTGAATTTTAAAGAAAGCTTGCATTTATTTCTTTCTTCTCTTTTAAAGTGGGGGGTTTGGCGGGAAACTTAAGGAGGTGTGTTTTTTTTTAAGACAATATTAAAATGTTAATATTGTCTTAGTTGTGATAATGAATGTCTTAGTTGTTGAGAGAGTTGTT
>Ga0325403_1006341_pt1 | contig 11248 bp, 9 predicted proteins | sample PopdelMetagenome_19_FD_205665 | JGI IMG/M metagenome (GOLD analysis project Ga0325403, IMG submission 205665) | Populus deltoides microbial communities from Bellville, Georgia, United States - Xylem-PdKOR-R4 | ecosystem: Host-associated > Plants > Phyllosphere > Stem > Wood/Secondary xylem...
TTGCATACAGCACTATTAATTAGTCACTTTTATTTTTAAAAAATACATAATCACACATGTTCAGAAATTCATAACTATAATTCCTAATATTTATGATATTAAAAATAAAGATAAACACAAAAAAAAATATACTACTTTTTTGGTAAAATCAAATACGTTGTTTCTGTTCTCTTTTTATCTATCTTTTAATATTGTAAATATAGGTAATTACAGTTTAAATAGTACTATAGCATAGAATTAGTTACGTGATCCGAGTTTTACCATGGGTTGAATAATTTTCTTTTTGACAAAAAACAATAGATAAATATTGCCGAAAGGTAGCAGAGCAGTAAATAATTCTCAGAAACGCATCAACAGTTATATATATATATATATATATATATATATAAAAGCAAGATCAAACATAAAAATAAAATAAAGTTGGTAGATATTGCATCTTAATTCGCAATAATATTTATATAAAAATAATTCCATGCATGCTCATAAAAACAAGTGCGATATTGCTGAAAATAAATTAACAGCATACCTATACAATTTCGTATTTTCATTAAAAAAGGATTTAACTGAAAGGCAATAAAAGTGTAAAAAATAATCAGTTTTAATAGAAAAATAAAAATTTAAACAACTAATGATTTTAAGATAGATTAACATAATATTTGATCCATTTCTTTTTTTGTTTTAATCTAAAACAAATACAATATATATGTTAAATTAAAGCTTACAACAATGGGTTTTCATTGGTTCAAGCAAAAATCTATCAGATATATACTATATAATGAGAAATCACTCAAAATTTATATATAAAAAATTCTCAAATAATATATATATATATATATATATATATATATATATATATAAGTCCAATCATATATTTCGTTAGCTGTTCACTGGTTCTCTAGGAAAAGAAACTAGAGAGTTTGCTTTCTCTCTGCGAGTCTAAGTATGGTAATTTCACTTGAACAAAAAATGTGCATGAAATGGGATCCCTCCACGGAGTATCTATGCTTATCAGCATCAGCTTACTATATCCATGAAAGAAGTGGCCCTGTTGATGATATACAACTACAAAGCACAAGGTGTTCATTGCTCACGTGCTTCATAAGTCATACCGGCTATATTTTAAAAAAAAAGTCAATTTAGATCATTGTAGGAAGAATATTAGTAGATACTAGTCTATTCATCAGCGCTGCTATAGTGCGAGTTAGATTAAATTATTGAGAGAATGAATAATTTTTTAACAATATCATTAAATCTAGTTAAATGGATAAATTTTAAAACCTCTTTGCCTAACTTAAATTTTCAATTAAATTGTGTGAGAGGTGGCCCGATTTAAATCAATCAATTTTATGAGTTCAAATGCAATTTTAATGGCCAGTAAAAATATGGTTTAGATTAAAAAAAACTTCAAGATGACAACTTTTTTTTATATATATCAAGATAATAACGGATTGGATTGATCCTGGTCCCTCCTGCAACTCGGGTCATGGACTATATTGAATTTAATAACTTTTTTTATAATCTATTTTTATTTAATTTATATGATAAAAATAGAGATGTTCACAAAATTAAACAACAATCTAAAAAGAAATATTTATTTGAGACAGTATCAACCTTATAAAAAACATACAAAAATAAATAATGAGGTATATTTCCCAACCAATCCAACATTGAAGGATGAAATTTAAAAAATAAAAATAAATTAAAAACAATGAAAGGACCAAAAAAATCTGGTTGGTGGTTAAACTCGTCAAACCTGTGAATTGGGTAACTTGGGCTAATACGCCAAACTCATGAACCGGGTTACAGAATCCACTAAAATTATAATTTTTAAAAACTATTTCTTTTAATTATATAATAGAAAAAATTAAAAATTGCAAAATCGAACACCAATCCAATACTGAGAAGTTTTTTGAGACTGCGATAACCTCATAGAAAACAAAACAAATTATGAAACTAAATACAATTAATCTACTATCTAAGGATAAAATTAAAAAAATAATAAAAAAGAGTTAAACTTGTCAGCCCACTAACCAAGTCAAGTAGCCAAACTATAAATAGATCCATAGACTTTATAAAGTTTAATAACAAGACTTTTCTCTAAAATTATTTTTTTTAATTATATGAGAAAAAAATAGGTGATAAAAAAACCAGGTTCAATTAAAAAAAGAAGAAAAAAACACCTCACCAAACCAGTAAATCAGAGCAATCTGAGTTATCTTTAAAAACCAGCAAATCATGTTAATCCTATAGAAATAAAAAATAAAAAGAAACAAATTAAGAAGTCAAATCCTCAACCACCCTAATATTAAAAGATGAAATCAACAAAAAAATTTTGAAAAAAATATCATAACAAATATTCAATAATAAAAGAAAAAAGCAAAACATTGTAATCTACAATGCAATGACTGTGAGTGAACAATAATATCTTCACACCCTTTAGTTTTGTTACTTTAAAAAGTGTAATAACATGATTTTTCTTTAAAACTATTTTTTGTAACTTTATGAAAAAAAAAATATACTATAATAAAAAGTCAAGAACAATTCAAAAATAAAGACTCCCAATCAAACCCGTAAAATCAAGGAAACTTAAATTATCTTACCAAACCTGCAAATCACGCTAATCTTATAAAAAGATAAAATAAAAAGAAACAAATTATGAAGTCAAGTTCTCAACCACCTCAAAATTAAAAGATGAGATCAATAAAAAAATTTTTGATAAAAAATCATAATAAAAATTTTAAAAAACATATCTCTATGCATTATTATTGAGAACTTTTGGATTTGATGTAATTATCCGGTAATGAGAGATGAATATCAAGTGCACTTGGTATTGGGTTCAGTTTAATTTCGGTTTTTTTTTAATTTTAATTTGATTATTTTTATAAATAAAAATTAAATCAGACGGAAAATAATCACCGCACTAATTTAATTAGGCATATCCAGTCCAAGAAAGAGTCTTTCGAGGGCGAAGAGGCTACTCGAGATCATTATTACCTGTAGGCAGCAGATTTTCAACGTGCTAAAGGCAAAATCCTAATTTGCTGGATGTGTCTCCTTCAGTGCAATGTTATAAATGGCAGCCAGCAAGGCCAGAGAGAATCGCAGGGGGCACTGATAGCAGTGCCCTCGAGCCCAAACTCCTCTTTCGAGATGGCGAGTCCGAAAGGTATTTTATTTGATCACGAGTTAAAAACCCCCCAATGTCTTTAGTCGATCGGTGTAGTTTCGAGCAAAATACACGATATATATAGAGCATGTCATGTGCCAAGTTACTTGAAATATGGTAAAGGGTCCACCGCTTGTTATGCCTGCAGCTCACAGTTCGGTCATTCAGTTCAATACCAAACATAGTTTTGCAAAATCACTTATAACATGACTGTATTGATCGATTGGTATATTGTTTGAATTTGTTTAATAAATTTTTGTTAATTGATAAAACCAAATATCTTCTATCCCATATATATATATATATAATTTAATATCTTCTATCCCTAAAGAAATTAGTAAAATTAGGGCTGAAATAAGAGGTGCTTTATACATTTTTGCAGCACATCTCTTGCCTTCCTCTCTCTCTATTGTTGTCCAACCTCTTTAGCCTTTCTTTTCCTTCTATTCTAGATTCTAAGATCGTATCCTTGTAGAGATATTTTTAGTTTAAAATTCATTTGGTTTGTAGAATTAAAAGGAAGTGCATTCTTTTAAGTATGTTGTTGGAATTCTAAGAGATTAATTGCATACATCTCTAGCCTTGCTCTTTGTTGATATCCAGTCTATTTTACCCTTTGTGTTCATCTATTATAGAGCCCGAGATCCTATCCTTGTAGATATATTTTGAGTTCAATTTTTTTTTTTTTTGTTCGTAGACTTAAAAGGAAGTGCATTCTTTTAAGTGTGTTGTTCAAATCCTAAGAGGTTGATTCTACATAATTGTTTGTATAAAGTGACGAGTAACAAAACCATAAGGATAAAAGATTTATTATTGACAAGAAAAGATTTCAAGCCTCCTTTTCTTCTCAGTAAGTACCATAACTATACTATATAGCCCTCGCTTCATCATATGTCGAGTAATTTTTATTTTCATCATAAAAAAAAAATATGCACATAATTATAATACCTTTTTTGATAAAACAAAACGATTATAATCACATATCAAAAATCATATGCACATATTTAATTAAATAAATTAAAAATTATTTGTGATAATAAATAAAAATCATTGATTAATTTAAATTGAGAATTATAATTGCATATATATATATATATATATATATATATATATATATATATATAAATTATTGAGGCAATAGCATTTTTTTTCATTAAACCTTATCCCAGAACATCACATTCCCCTTTTATCCCTTCCATTTGGTTTTTTTTTCCCCACTATTTTCATACTTTTAGTTTTTAAACTAACACATGAATATTTTATTTCATGTTTTTAAAATCCAAAGTCATCCTTTTAATTCCAAAACTTGATTTACTCATTTAACATAATAGTTTCCTTATTAATTTTGTGGATTTTATCCAGGGGTTTACATGTGTGGGCCCACCTACGCGTCTGGCCTGCGAGCCAGGTCTTTTTCCTAATATTAGAGGACGTGTCGTCCACCTTTTAATTTTTTTTAAATAAAACAAAAAACATGTCATTCGCTAGTCTAGTTTTTAGCGATAGAACTATTTAAAATTCATAAAATACAACCATTTAACACCAAAATCAACATTTTACATGGCTCAACATGTATTAAAGCAAGTTGATAAGCCTATTGGACTTGGACTAAAAACCAAGCTTACAATACAATAGACAAGGAACAAGAATTTGGGTGTGGTCCTACTAGGGCACTAATAGCACTAAAAAAAGACGCAATTTGCAACCGGTTTGCTATTGAAAATAAAGTTATTCATATTTATAATTGATTTTTTACCTTAGTAAAACTTTTTTTCAATTCTTTTTTTTGGAATCGTTTTGTGAAAAATAAATGCACTTGCAAATACCAAAAATCTTAATTCTCTCATAATGGATCAATGTATTGTGTACTAAAACCCATTTACCCAAAAGGCTTATGGATAAAGGAGCCGAAAAAAAGATGATCCATCATAAAAGCTCAACAGAGGTCAAAACCCATGAAAAAGAGGTTAGCAAGATGTTGAACCCAACTTTCTTGGATTTAGCCACGTGCTAAACCCAAATGCTTGAGGACTTGGCTACGCGCTAGGCTAAAACACTTGTGGGTCTGGCAAGATGCTAGACTCAATTCCCTTGGGCTCAGCTACATGCTAGGCCCAAATGCTTGTGGGTCTGACAAGGTGCCAAACCAACTCTCTTGGGCTCGGCTATGTGCCAAGACAAAGCTCTTGTGGATTTGGCAAAATGTCAAACCCAACTCCCTTGAACTTGACTACACTCTAAATCCATGTGCCTTTAAACCTAGATAGACTCTAGACTCAATATTATTGGGTATAGGATTGTCCTAAACCATAACATACAATAGAATAACCTAGGGTTAACATCTCCTTACACTTTAGTTATGTAAGAATCCCTTAGGAACTGGTTATGTGTCAATCAACATTAATATTAATTATAAGGGTTGATTATATCAACATTAATGTTAGGTATGAAATTATATAGGATTGTCTTCTATAGGCACGTGGTATTTCCATCAACTTAATGTTGATGTAAGGAACTCCCTCTCAACTTGGATATGAAAAAAAAAAAAAAAGATTTTCGACCACTCGAACAAAAAGAAGAAAGTTTAAGAAACAAGTGTTATAAATACTCTTTGAACGATCCAAGTAAGTGGTTCACAATCTTCACTCATTTATAACATATTCTCAGTATTTATCATATACGAACTAAGAACAAATATTCTTATTCTTAGAATCTAATACTTATTTAGGCTCCGTTTGTTTGCTGGAAAGTTGTTTTCTTTTGAAAAGTGGTTTCCATGGAAAGTGAATTCCTGGAAAGTGAATTATTTTCCGATGTTTGGTAGTGTTATGGAAAATGAACTGGAAAACATTTTCCAGTGTTTGGTTATGTTATGGAAAATGAACTGGAAAATAATTTATTAATGAATTAATTTTTTTAAGTTTATCTAATATATATATATATATATATATATATATATATATATATATAATATTTAATATAAATATTTAATCACTTACAATAAAAGAATGAAATCTAAAAAGTATAATGATGAATTTTTTTTATTATATCCTATATTCATATATAACTTATTTTATAAAATATAACTATATATGTTATATCTATTATAGAGAAATAACCTTGTGAAATATTTCTTAAATAAAACCTATCAATATATTTTTTTCAATTTGAAAAGCTTAAAATAAGTTTTTTTTTCATATGAAGAAAGCTAAATTAGTTTATGGTAAAAGTTAGATATTTGGTTTTTTTTTTATGAAGATTTTCTTAAAAGATAAATAAATACAAAAATATTTTGATGGGTTTTTTGGATAAAGATTTTTTTTTTTACAGGTATAGGCAATTATCCCTTTAATATCCCTTTAATATATATCAAATAAGCATCAATAAATAAATATAAATATCTAACATCAAACATAGTCATGCATAAATATTAAGTTTCGATGTCATATACATACATATTAGTTCAAATTAACAAACATGAACATGTTAGACCGAATTAAACAAGTAAACATACTTGTCAAATAACAAACATATATTTTCTTATCATAGTCAAATCATCTTAACAAGCAGGCCTGTAGTAGTGTTGATTAACAAAGTTCTGAACCCAAATTTTCCTCAAATTAGCATTTTTTGCCATAAATGCTTTTGTCAACATTTCATTTTGGACCAAGTGATCAAATGCATCCCCAAGAATGATCTCATCAAAGCCTTCAATTTTCATCACTTCTGTATACAGCACACTAACATCAAGTTGATTTTTGCTGAATTGCAAATGCTACATCTCCAATCTGTTTAAACAACTTTTCAACACTATCATCTTCATACATGCGATTTCTCTTTCTATGTTGCCTCTTTTGTGTACTAGAGAAAAATGTCTTTTTTCCTTATAAGTTTCTTTATATTCCCCTTCATTTTCAATTGAAATTGATTGCTCTTCAGTGTTCTCTTCCAAGTTGACATTAGCATATGATTTGACATAATTTCTGGTTGTCATGTCTTTTCCAACAACAATTGTCATTGCCTCATACATATCAAGTTTTTCGTTGAGCTACTTGTCATGATTAGGATGTGCCTGTTCATAAAGTTTAGAATATGTAATTTTTTAGTTTCTTGTATAACATTTTAGAAACAGAAGTAAATATAAAAATTACAAAGAGTATAAATATTTATATACCTTTACTTCTTCATTATATACATCTTTCAAAACTGTAATCATTTTCAAACAATCATCCCAGCCAAAACCAATTTTATTTTTAAGTTTGGTTATTATTCCCCATTCTTTTTTCATAATCTTGAGATGATTGTCCACATGCTTAGGCTCGCATTGCACGTTGAACTTTTGACTAATTTCTATAGCCACTTTAACAAAAGATTCTGCTTTAAAGGTGGAAGAATGTTTGCTTTTTTTAAGTGCCTCCTCAGCTAATATCTCAAGTAACATGTGAGACATAGGCTTAGATCATGTGAAGTGTTTGCCCTTGCATTTTTCATTCTGTGTGGAACTCATTTCTACAAAACAAAATTAAAAATTTATACAAAATAAAATCATACAATATTTAGATTTAATAAATTTCATATAAAAACTACAATTAATATTTAAAAGAGAATACATAAAATACATAAGAATTTATAATAAAGTCAACATCTACTCCAAATACATAACAAAGATAATATAAACTCAAGCAAGACATAATAAAAACAAACACATATAATTAACACTCAATTACTAGTTTCTTTGAGTGTTATAATCATTCCACATGGTTTATGCAATCATTTCTCTTTTTGTTATCCACTCCCTATTTTCTTCCCTTTCCTCCCATTGACTTAAGTTGATTGTTCGTCTGATTGGTTCACTTTCCGAACATATTTCTTCCATAAGAAAGTCATAAGGATCAACTCCCATTATGTGATTATGAATAATACAACATGCAAGCACAACATCTACTTGTGTTTCATAAGACTAAAAAGATTTTCCATCAATTGATCTAAAACGACTTTTCAAAATACCAAACTCTTGCTCAATAGCGATTCTCAATGAAGAATATCGAAGATTAAATAGCTCCTTTTTATTTTCTGGTGAACGTTCTGTAAACTTATTCAAGTGATATTGAACTCCACGAAAATGAGAAATGATTCCTTTTCGAATACCGTAACCAGCATCACCAAGATAATATTTCCCTACAAATTTTTTTTAAAAAACCCTATTAATATCTTTATCTAATAAGACATTTTATATGTTTATTGCATATAATACATACTTTATTATATACCTTCTGGAATTTTTAGACCACTAAGTCTTGATAATGCATCACCTAAAACCCGTGAATCATGTGCACTTCCTTCCCAGCCAGCTAAAACATATATAAACTTCAAATTAAAATTTATAGTTGCCAAAACATTTTGTGTTGTTCCTTCTTTTCGACCTCGAAACTTTCCTTGAATCTCAACAGGAACATTTGCAGGAACATGGGTACCATCAATTGCTCCCACACAATCTTATATAAACATGAAAAAATAATTTATAACCTTTTCTTCTAGATGTAATTAATTAATATATAAAAATATTGGTATTGTTCTCATACCTTAAAATAAGAATAGAATCATCGATTATTCATTATCTCTGCTGGAACTGTATCCTCTGGATCTTTAATAAGGTGTTTGTATAACTTAAGAACTGCTTTTAAAACAATTCTAAAGTAATGATGGATAGTTTTAACAGACCTATAGTATGTACCACTAATAAAATGAAATCTTTGGTTTTGGCCTACAATTTGTAAGAACACAATTACTTGCTCCCTAATAGACACATTTTGAGTTGATCGTAATAGGTCACGACTTGTGAGAACATCACACAATCTATATAAGACAACAGGTTTCATACGAATTTGTTCAATGCAATGTCTATCACCTCGATTCAAAATGCTGTCAATATAGAATTCTCGTTAAGCAATTGCATTATACGTGGTTCTCTTGGTATATAAATTCTATTTCTTTCTCGTTCAATAATAGCTACCCCTATAGCTATCACAGTTATAGCTACTCTCATACATGCTGCATGAATTATCTTACTATCCATAACATGAAAGTGAAGTTTTCTGATAACAAAACCTAAAAATTTGGGGAAATAAATATTAAAAAAAGCATATAAAATACTTACACAATCAATATAATAAATTATGCTCAAAGAAGCTGACAATCTATAATAGTTATGGCAATGATATCTGATTCCCTAAACAAACAAGGTCTTAAAATATATTATTTAAAACCATAAAATTCAATTTCTCGATGATAAAACCGTTTTGAAAATTATACAATTCATAAGTTCACAACGATCAATAGACATTGCGCAATGAAATCCATATAATTACTGGCATGGTCCCATAAATTTATCCATATGTAACAAATATAATCAAACACTGATCATGAATTAATCAAAGCAAAATAAAACAAGCACATATATACATTTATAAATATAGCAAAATAAAGAAATAATTGTGGCTAAAATCACGCTTTTTCTATGATGGAGGTGTTATCCATGTTTTTATGTTTAGGTTCTGTTATCTAATTCCCCTTATTAAACTTTCTCTCGGTCTCGGTCGGTTCCCCTCTAATAACAGGTTCTCTAATTCTCTAATTCCCCTGTTGCCTCTCAGTTTCTTTAATTCCCTTGTTCTCTCTCGACATTCCCCTGTTCTTCCTCTCTCTGTGCACAAAGAAGCAAGACAAAGATCAAAGATTCAAGGGGCAAGAGGGCTAGACCTCAAAGACCTGCTCCTCCTTCCCAGTTCTCCTCCCTCTCTCCCTTGGCTACTTGTATTGATAATGCTTGGACTTGAAAAAAAAAAAAGAGCAAGGGTTGATTTTCAACACATTCATTGATTTCCCCTCTACTTTGCCTCTCTCTCTTTGTGCTTCCACCCGAGCATAATCCCTTGGTTATGTTATGGAAACAAGAGTATTTTTTTGAGAGGGGAGTGGATATGATGGCTGGATCCGGGGACGGGGAAACAAGTTAGGGACTACTTTTTGATGGGGAAGTTTGGGGATTTTGTTCTCTGTGAGTTTTTTTGGTTTGTTTGGTTACAAACGTGAGCTACCGAACATGAGTGATGAAGAAGAAAACCATGTCATGGAAAAAATGTGATTTTTATGGCTTGCTTGATGAATTTGGTTTGTTTAGTTTCTGTGAACTAGCCGAATGTGATGAGGTAAGATGAAGAAGAAAAATGTGTTATGGAAAAAATGTGACAGGTAGCAGATTTATCATGGTTTGTTTGAACAGCATGGAAAAAAACACAGAGAAACACAGTTTTGTTCGGAACAAACACAACAAATTAAACAAGAAGATCAAAGGATTTATGCCATAATTCTTACAAATCTAAACGAAGAAGATAAAAACATAAAGGAAATAATAGAGGAAAAAAAATACCTGAAATAAGAGAAATATGTTTCAATTGTTCTAGAGATATGCTTCAATTGCTCCTGCTTCAATTGTTTTCGAAAAGAGACAAAGAGAGACAGTGATTTGAGAAGATGTGTTTAATGTAAAGAAAGGAAAGTGTTTTCTTTCTTTATCAAAAGGAAAACACTTTCCTCTGATTAAAGTTATTTTTTTTTATTGATATTAACTTTTCTTTGACTAGCTTTTCGTATTGTTACAAAACATGAAAAAAATAAGAAAAATGAATTCCAAGAATTTGTTTTCCTGAAAACAAACAAAGCATTAATAAAACTCATCATTGACTTAATCATGAAAGGATTCTAAAATCTCACCAACAAGAACTATTTTGCAGCAATCCATATCTTTTTCACCAACCTTCTAAACCCTCATGAAAAATAGAAAATTGACATAAACTTTTGATATCTATCATCTAAATCCTTAAAAACTCAAATTCCCTAACATGTTGAATTATGGATCATCATCGTAACTAGTTTTTGTACATGTGATTGTCAATTTTTTTTAAAAAAATTAGTTCTCTTCTGTTTTTAGATTTACAACAATCTACCTCTATTTTTCGAAAAAGAAACAAGAGCTGAAAACTTATAAAAAAGGGAAAGAAAAGGAAAAACAACGAAAGTTTT
>Ga0325403_1006346_pt1 | contig 11245 bp, 9 predicted proteins | sample PopdelMetagenome_19_FD_205665 | JGI IMG/M metagenome (GOLD analysis project Ga0325403, IMG submission 205665) | Populus deltoides microbial communities from Bellville, Georgia, United States - Xylem-PdKOR-R4 | ecosystem: Host-associated > Plants > Phyllosphere > Stem > Wood/Secondary xylem...
AGGGCCTGTGTTCATTTGTGTGGGCTTGGTCCATATATGTTGGACGTGCCACACGTCGTCTCTGGTCATAGCATGATGTCTCCGTAAAACAAGCAGCATGTAGTCTGCTTACTATGTAATGTGGTTCCCATCCTAGGGTTTGGGCAGTTAAATAATTTATTTATTTCTCTCACAGGCAGAACGACCATCCTTTCTTCTTAGCTTCTAAGATCAAAATGAAGAAGAAGCCCAGTAATGAATTTGGCATGTCAAGCAAAACCCATGATGTAGAAAGTGAAGAATTGTCTTCTTCAGAGGAAGATGTGAGTGTTCATTACAAACTGAAGAAACCCCTTAATTGTTCTGTTTCTTCTTCTTTCTTCTTTCTTTTTATCAAATCAGTTTTTTACATGTTGGGTTTTCTTTTTGATTGGAGTAGGAGAGTGAAATAGAGAGAGAGCTGGCAGAAGTTACTTTTGAGGATCTTCAAAAAGCAAAGTCTAATGGGTCTCTTACAGTTTTTAAAAAGCCTGACCAGGAGAAGAAGGGTGGCAGAGCTAACAAGAATAGGCCGACAGAGGTGAGCTGCAAGAAGCCGGTGAGTCGTTTTCGAGAGGTTGTTCAAGTTCCTAAAAAGGTATGCTTTATATTTTCGTTTTCAATTCATTACAGTGTGTTGCAAAGCACTATGATCAGGCCTTTAGAAACAGCACCTCCAATTGTGTACCCATATACTACGTAAACTATGGAAGCAAGGCTACTTCAAGCCTGTTTACCAAAAAAAAAAAAAAGTCACGAAATCATTCTACCTAAACGTTACCCCTACTTTAACAAAATGACTTCTTGCATGAAGCCTGCGATTTTCCAAGCAGTCTCAGCAAACTTGATTTGACTGGCCGCAAAGCTTCTTCCAGGTGCTCTGCGCTGTTGGCAAAATTTAATGTGCATGGATATCACTATTTTCCAAGCAGTCTCATCATTCTTGTTTAGCCATATGATGTTGAGCTTTAATGCTTTCAATTTGGTATTTCTGTTTACAGGTAGTACGCGATCCCCGCTTTGAGTCTTTGTGTGGCAATCTTGATGTTGAGGGGTATGTCTCAGTTGCCTTTCTTTATCTTTCAGTAAATCTGCTGAGTGCTTGTTTTATGGTACGGTGTTCCTGTTATGGCTTCGAGGCTACTTTGTGCAAACGTATTGAATCTAGTCTGTACGGAACCTTTTCTTTACTAGTCCTTTGTTCCCCATGTTGTGTGGACAGATAATATTGATCAGAATAGGTGGATAGTTGTCCAAGATACTAATCTATTTCTCTGTAGTGTCCTCTGTCTAGTATTTCATTAAACATTTTTAAACGAGGCCATATCCCTTTGAGTCCAAAATTCTGATCTGTCCATCATTAGTGCTCTCAGTCTGCTTTTTTATAGAACTCGTTAAACAAGGCCATGCTCCAGTTTTTCCCTGGATTTCAATGTTATTTCAAATTGCTTATAACATTTTGGACCTCATCTTTCTTAATTCTTATTGTTTTTGCATATTGTCGTATTAAATGGTGTTGTTTATAAAAGGCCACAGTTGAATATTATTGCTTAACCCATACTTTGGATGCAAATCTTTTACTTGTGGATAAATTTGATGAATAATAGTGAATAACTCTCTTTCTCCATCTTGGTTGTGTAATTAATAGCAGTGGAATTTTTGCAGGTTTAGAAAAAGATACGACTTTCTGTTTAAGAATAATCTTCCTGCTGAGAAAGAGGTAATTTCTGTGAATTCATCAATGACAATTGTTTTTCTAACTTTTTGTACCTAAATCTTAAATTACTTCCCCTAAAAGTGACTTTTTGGATATGAAGGAACTAAAGAAGCAACTGAAGAAATCCAATGATCCGAAAGTCATTGATCAATTGAAGGAGCGTATATCTTGGATTGTAAGTACATGCCTTGTTGGATGAAACTGTTACTCTAAATCTGGCCATTTGTCTGATCAATTGATTTGTTTATCTGGTCTGTCTTTGTCATCTTCTCATAAAATTAATAGGAGAAGCAGACGAAGTTTGAGTCAACAAAGCAGACTGATGCAGCTATACTGGCTGAGCACAAGAAGAAAGAGAGAGAAGCTGCGAAGCAAGGGAAACGGCCCTTTTATCTGAAAAAATGTATCTCCACCTATCTCTCGCTCTCTGTTGCATCATTATTGATAAGTATCCTCTTTTTTTGCTTGAACATTTTGATATTCTGCTCTCAGGTTTAGTATTTGTCAATAAGAAGGAATCGATCCTTAAGCACTGGTTATAGCCTGAGACAGTAATTAAATTGGTTATTCCTAATTTATGTCTTTAGACTGGCATTTGAATATACTTTAACTATTCATTGAGAAGCAAAACGTGTTTGGGAATGCCTTGCGAAACAAAACTGTTCTTTAGAATGCTGAACCAGAATGCATGGGACATTTGATGCAACCGATAGTATTAGTTTGTTTTAGTGGTGGATCCTATGAGAAATAGTGAAAGCATACAAGGTGTTGAGAGTATTGGATCTGTGTTTGATCTGATACTATGTGGGGCAAAAACTAATTATTATCAGAATCTGTAATTCTTGATATAGGTACCAATTTGCATGTGTGGTAGACAGTTCAGTTTTCTTATCCATTTGTTAATGTTCTTTTATTTTGTACGTTAATTTTTATTATTTCTCATGGTGCTTGGATAAATGAATCAACCAGCACTCAAGCAGTCTACATGAATACTAACTTGTGTTTTTTGCAGCGGAAATACGGAAACAGAGGCTTACTGAAAAGTACAACAAACTCAAGGTACCTTTTTTGGATGAGCAAAATGCTATGTGATGTGAAACTATAAGATATGACAACTCATTTCATCAGTTACATGGTTTTGCTGACTAATGAATCTTATAACATGACCAGGCATCTGGCAAGCTCGAATCCTTCATTGAGAAAAGGAGGAAAAAGAATGCTGCAAAGGATCACAGATACATGCCATACCGAAGGTCAGCCAATAGTGAGCAACAGAGCTGATGATTTGCGAGTTTTTTGGTTGCTAAAGAAATGTATATCGTTCTCCTCAATTTTCTGCTAGCATGTGAAGACATGCCTATGGTGTTCTGGTTTGGTGGGCAAGTTTAATGGTTTGTATGTACTCTTGTACTCTGGTAGTGTTGTGCCCTTTCTGGACCAAATTAGAGAAGCCATATTTTTGAAATTATGATTTCTATTAGTCTTCAAGCTTTGGATATGGTTGAATTTATTTAATCATAATCCAGCAGTTCTATTACATGGAAAAACTACGAATAAAAATATGCTTCACGCTTTGGTTCTCTAAGGCCTGTGATGGAGCCCATCTCTAAAATAACAATGAAAATTGCAATGAAAGAATGGAGCCCATATCAGTGTTGGACCATGCTTACCAATTACTCCAAGCCGACACCATTTTTCTCCCTGATACTTGATTTATTATTCTTCCTGAGAACATGTAAAATGTTGCTGATCATATTCTCGTGCTAATCGAAACCTAAACTTTTGCAGTCGTTAATTAAAAAGTGTGGTCACGATGCACTTGTTGTCCAAATTGTCACAAGAAAGTAGATTTTAGAACAACATATGTAAAATTATAAATTAATTTTTGCAATCATAACATAAGATTTATATGAAACAATTGTTAAATTATACATAAAATATTGAAATTAATTCCTAGAATGCAAGCTAAAGCATATATTGAAATGATACCTAAAATAGAAGCATGTAAAGCATTAATTTATTGGAGCTCTTAAAATTTAATTAAGCTGAAATATTTGTTGTTGATAAAGATTAATAATTTTTTAAAAAAAACTTTATTACTTGTAAAATGATTTTCTTTAATGAGCCTAATAGGATTTTAACATTACCATCTTGTTTAAATTTATTCTCAAATAAGATCTAATCTTTATAATAAAAAGAATGAGTAGAAGAACAAGGAAAACCAGCAACAAAAAACACTGACACCTATTTATTAGGCTTTAATGAAGATTCCAGATTTCAATGTGGGTGCCATATATGAGGATAGGAATCAAACTGTTTTAAATAGTATGATTAACTCGGAATTGAGTCTCGCAGCAGGTTCTGTACCTACTGGGGCTAACTCAGCTCTTCTGAAAGGTCTTAACCATCTTGATTTACCCACACCCTCTTGATGTCAACTAATTTTAACTGTTCTGGATCTTCTACTGCCCCCTGCTCGATAGCAGAGGAAGATGCCCATCTAGGACAAAATAGATCACAAAAGCTGAAAAGGAACCATCAACAAGGAGGTCTTAGTACCACATTTCAGTCTGATTTATTCAATTGATGTTGCGTTGTTCCCTTTTCTTCCTTGGGTCTTGCTTTAAATAGGAAGATCATGGACAAAATTTCAACTTTTGATGTCAAAAGGGAGGGGCTTTCCACTACTCAGCTACATAAGAAAACCAGATTAGACAGTAAGAAAAATGATATTCTACAAGGAATTCTTATTCAGCAGCTACCACCAAGTCAGGACTCTGTCCATCTGCAAGGTCAACGCCAAACTCTATATACATCAGTACCATAGAATAAGTTGGGGAATCAGAAGCAGCAGAATACTTAATTTGCAGTCACACTACAGTTTCTGGGAGTTAACATGAAGCAGCAGCAGCTACAAACCAGGGACTACCTGCAACGGCGGGCCTTGCCACAAGTCCAATCTGTGCATTCTTTCAGTGCCAATGGATGTTCATGCAGGCTAATGCAATACGTGTATCATCTGCAGCATTGACCACCTGTGAGTGACTATGTGATCAAGAATGTAATCATTTGAGTAGTAGTTTAGATGTTAATGTTGACTTGTGTCAGGACTCTTGCTGATGCTTTATTTCCATCTTAACATCATATTTCCGCCTGGAGCAAAGAAATACACCTTGAAGCTGTTGGAGAAAATTTGTTGCTGAGTATGAAAGAAGTGCCAAAGAAAATGTGGGTAAACTGGAGCAGCCATCCCTTTTATACGAGAGGTGTGAAAGAAGTGCATCTTCCACACCATCTCAAGTTCTCAAGACTTTGAGTATTCATGCAGCGTGGCCATTTCCCAGTCTCCAATCCTGCGGAGGTAGCCAGCATTGACTGGAGCATGCAGTCCAAATTTTGCTTGAGGAGAACATCGTTAGGGCCGAGGACAAAGCAGTTAGCTCTAAGATTGATGATATTGTATCTGGCTTGCAAACAGGTGCCAAGAGCAAGATGCTGCAACGGATGGGATGACTTTTGATCACAAAACATTAGTTGCTGTTGCTTCAGGAATGCTTCAAGTGGTGTTGTGGAAAATACCTGGGGGTTCACGGTTGCCTCTAATGCGGATTCTCATACTTGGTGACAATCCTAGTTTCATCAACTTTGTTACAGTCGTTAGTTTTCTGAGATCCTGAAAATGCTTTTCATGGATATAGCTTTCTTTTATGAAGTGGCAGCATGAACTATATGGTTGGGATAATCGTAAGTTTTTGTTTTTGGGTACTTTTTGTTCCATCATTCTGGGTAATGATTCAATATATAGAAGATACAAATAGAGCCTTAAAAGAGTTTCTTTCCTCAAGCCCGTTTGATTATGGTTACAGTTGGGATAATCGTAAGCTTGATGATGAAGATTATATGCTGTAATGTCGACATGAACTAATAGCTATCCCAAAGTCTAAACCTTACCCAAGAAATGAGATGGTGCCATTCTTTTATCACATTGTCAAGGTATTTATTTTTCCTTTCCTGTTCGCCGTATTAGATTTTATCCAGGTTTGTCAAGATAAGCATGGCACCCGTCCATGAATTACATGCACAGAAAGTCAACGGCGATCTGCAATTGACTTTCATGGCCTTTTACAATTTCAGATTTGTTGCATGACTTGGCTGTGATATCTTGCCTCTTTCTAATTTACATAACCATTGGCCAATGTTCGACACGTTGAACTCTTACCTGATATTTCTGTACTTGTGACTAATAATAGACTGTTGGCTAGATGGTCCAACCACTGTAGACAAGATACACTCATACAAGGTAACAAGGCTGATGCTGATGTTTTGGGTTTGAACGAAGTTTAGAACGATGTTTTGGCTCTGTTACGGGGCTGACAGGCTGAGGCTGTGGAATGTCTCTCATATTTGACGTATCAATCTGTACTCTTTTTTTTTTTTCCTTGTCTTGGCATGTTATTCGTCACACATTTTTTACAGTTACTTTTATTGCAGCTCATATGGTAAGAATGAGGTCACATTCTTTGCCATCCAAATTGATGAATTTGTCGAGCAAATTAGGGAATTATTATAAGAAACTCTAAAAGACGTGGCTAAGACACTTGTAGCTTTTTCTCGATATTTCACTGTGATGTGTGATTTTTTGTTTCATGTTAGTCATCAAAAATATATTTTTGGATGATTTCATCTTTTTGTAGCCTAATTGAAGGCTAATTAATTCATATTTGTTAAGAAAGGATAAATTTTTTTAAAAAAATCAGAGTAAACAATAAAGAAAATGGGTGGTAATTTTGAAATTAGATAAAAAAAAAACTTGACTTTGGGCTTTTTACTTTCAAATTATGAATTTTTAATTTCTCAATATTTCACAAAATCATGGTTCTAAACTTTATTTTTTAATTTTTTAATTTTTTGTTTGAAAAAGAAGAGAAAAAGTTATCAGATTTTAGTGATATAAAGAGACAAACTCTTGGTTGACACTGATTACCACCACAAAAAAAGATTGATTTTAGTATCAAATGATTTTATTCGATGAGAAGAATTTAATTTAGGTGTTCTTTCACCTAAAAAAGTTTTAGATTCCAAGTTGTTTTTTTTTTTTTAATTTTTGAAGGCATAAAGAGGTTTATGTAGATTTCTAGGTTGTTTTGTAGGAATTTGTGTAAAAACAAATTGAAAAGTGAATTTTTGGAGTTGAAAACCCTTAATTGATTTTTTTTTTATGATTTAGGTTATTGGAATCTAGGTAGAGCATGTTACACGTTTTCTATTTTAAAAAAAATAGTTTGTCCCATAAAAAAAATAGTCCTGACACGTTGACTACCCCTAAATATATATGTATCTAGGCTTTTTTTTTAGGTCCAGGCATGTTGAGCCAACCAAACCTGTATGTCTGAGCCTTTATTTATTTATTTTTGATTATTTATTTATTAATTTAATCCTTTATTGTTGAGTCTTTATTGATTTTGCAGATTTTTTTTAATTTTATACTTTAATATTTTTTTTATTTTTAATCGGTTAATGTAATTTATTTTGGTTTGATATTTGTAAGTTTATTGTAATCTCAAATAGACACCACAATATTTAGTTGGTTAATTTTCTGAAAGTCTATTTTTCTTAATAAATAGTTATATAAAATATTATTAAAAAATTATTGTACTTAATTGAATTCATAATTCAGGTCATGAGTTTAACATATTAACTTTGGTTGATTAGGAATTTGAGTATTCTAATTTATTTCGGTTGCATAAATAATTTTTAATTTATTTAATTAAATATATATATAAATTTTTAAATTGACAATTAAACTTTTTAATGTCAAGAAAATTACATAAAATGACATCATATTTATTTTCTTGAATTGAAAGAAAAATTTATTTAACTCATTACAAAATGCAGATGAATTGATAATTAAAGACATATTTAAGAGTGGTAGATGTTATTTTTTAAACTTTTTATATGAAAATAAATTAAAATAATATTTTTTATTTTTTAAAATTTATTTTTATCATCAATACAAAAACAATTTAAAAATATAAAACAATTTAAAAATATAAAACTTTTAAAAATATGATTACAACGCAATGTCATGTCAAACGATGAACAAATCCAACCGACGATCACTGAGGATCCATAAATCAAATCCATCTGTGAGTTACATAAGACAAAGAAGTACGAATAAGTGCAAAGTGTAAAAAATATCTGGTGTATGAGCCAAGGGAACTTGAGAGCTTGTAACATCACCATCTTGTCTGTCTCCCCGACTGTTACTGTGGCATAGCAGATTGGTTGGTGTTCCGATGTGAATGGAAGTAGTTATTTTTTAAAATATTTTTTATTTAAAAATATATTAAAATAATATATTATTTTATTTTTAAAAATTATTTTTATATTAAAACAACTCTAAAAATTTCTAACCTGACCTTCTTTTAAAACACAGTACCCCAACCTTCCTTCATTTAGAACACAATACTAAACAGTAGCGAAACCTGAAACTGAGAAAGCAGCAAGTTCTCTTCATGATATCAAATTTAAGCGTATAAGCAAAATTTCTCGCTAATATTCATCCCTATGCTTTTGATCCATGGAGCTATTTTACGGCTTCCACAAAAAAAGAGAGTGGTAATGATTTCCTCGAGACAAACAATAATAAAAAACTACACACTTTATCAACAACCTTAAATACGACAATATATACATTGCTTGGGTACTAATGATACAAGGCCTGAAGAACCAACAAATACTAGATTCCGCTTCGTCTCAAAGATGTCCTAGCTCACTACAACGCAGAACTCTACCCTAAGAGGTTAAGTGCGGTTTAAAAATGCCCTAACCCTTCTTTTAATTTACGAGGATATACTAATATGGAGTCCAAACATAGACCACCTTTGGTGTGTGTACAGTCTATCTGTGTCATTGAGAACTTGAGCTTCGTTGATGCATTGGTGCCATCAACCACAAAGTCCCCGGCATGGTAGAGGTTCCATTTCCCAGGATCTTCCAAAAAACACTGGGAAGAGGCATACTGGCCATCTGAAGTCCATAGCTGAAACTGTACAGGTTTTATATCCCAACCATGGACATGCTCAGTGTTACAGATGCGGCGACCAAACCTCTTAGCAGCCCGCCCCAATTGTAGTCTGAAGAACAGGCTATAGGTCCCTGTTGGAAATGGGAATTCAAATTGACCATCAACCTCAAACCACCAGATTTGCTGAAGATATGCAACTGAGTTGAAGCTGCATGCAAAACAATGGAAGTTCAGATCAATTCCAACACTATTTTCACTATATCTACACAGGAGTAATCATCAATTTGAGCACAAACATAGAAACAACCAATTCAATTAACGCCAAGTTACCCACTTATCAAAAGCATAAGGATGCAAAGTATCAACAGAACCAATTAGCATCCTTTAAATCAACTAGCATTGCCATGTGAAGAAGCAGTGGCTAGGAGAAAGATTAAAGCTACTCGCTTGGATCTTGGAATTATCTGCCACCCACCAACCCACCCACCCCCACACACTACAAAATAATGCATAGTTAAGAAAGGAGCGACACAACCACCATCCAATCAGCCAAATCAGATGCAAGTCTAAGCTACTCGATTGATCAGCTGATTATGAGTACTCCCCTCACCCATAGTAACCTATTAATTGTTTCAAGGAGGAAGAAAGAAAAATGAACTTAGGTCCAGGATTCAAACTTGTTGACCATACTTCATGGGGGAGAAGAAAGAAGAGGATACTTGGTTGGGGACAGAAAGGCAACCACAGAAGGTTCATTACTGACAAGGTGTTCAATAGCTTGTAGCTTCAAGGATATGATCAGGAATTCTGGAAGTTAAATTATCATATTATGCTCCTCAGTCACATTACTGGTTTCAGGCTCAGGGTCGGATGAATCTACTTCTACGTAAAATAATTTCTGATACAAGGAAATGGAAGTGACAAACTCTGATGTAATCCAAAATTCACTTGCCCCTTGAAGGTCCAATCATATAACCTCCAAGCTCATAATTAATAAGACACAACTGCAAAACAGTTGCTGGATTTCAAATTCTCACGCATCATGGACTAGAAATCTTGATTCAGAGAATCAAAATGAACATGAAAAGAAATATAACTAAAAACCTCTTCGAAGAAGTTTGACAAGAAAATGCTCTGATCAACTTGGACTTGACCGGCCAATCTAAGAAATAAATAATGAAAAACTAACCATTTGGCAATTCTAATCAAAATTCCAATACATAAATAAGAGTTTCAATAATCTCACCTAGATTCCTCTGTTGGAATATGATTCCAATATCTTCGATCATCGATTCCTGTTATCGCTAACCCCTTGGAAGCAATGGATAAGCATACACCTCCTGTTCTCTTATCCAGCCATGCTTTCTGCACAAAAACAAAATCTTAATTCAATAAGTTAAAAAGCTAAAACAATAAAACTTGATAGAATTGAACAATCAAATCCACAATCCCCCTACTCCTTTTCTCTATTGCGATCCATTTCTAAGTAACTGAACTTCAAAATCAAGCCAAAAAAGGAAATCTTCCCCCGTGCAGTACATTAAGTTAAGAAATTTTAATTTTCTTCTGTTGAATTTTCTCATAAAACAAACAAACAAAATCAGAATCAAGATTCCAATATCGTCGCTTTCCTTTCTTATTAAAAAAACATAAAAATTCCATTATTAGTTGCTGCAAAAACCAGAGAGAAAATCCACAACTCAACAAAACACCTTCTTTTTCTCAAAGTTTCCATTTTTGAATGTCCTAAATAACAAAATAACCAATAAACCAGAATTTCTTTTCCTTCTATTACCCAAACAAATAAGAGCCAAAAGATCATACCTTGGTGCCATCATCAAAAGTATTAGCTCTACAAAGCCTGGTATAAACCTCTCTCTTACACAACTTATCTTCGAGACCATCACCAAAAACTCTTTCAATCAAATCTTCATAATTCACAGGCAATTTTGACTCCCAAACAAAATCAGCCCAAGAAGCACCACGAAATGCCCTGTTTAATTTAGCCAATCTGCAAATCTCTGATGGGTTTAAATATTCAAGAACTAAAGCGACACAACTCTCTGGTAAATCACCAAGACCTGGCTTTATCCTTGGTGGCGGTGGTGATGGTTGTAAGCATAAAGACCCAACAAGAGAATAAACATTTGGGTCTGCAAAGCTTGAAGAAAGATTAGCGCCCATCAAGAGAAAAGAAAGAAACAAAGAGGAACCCAAAAACAGAGAGACTAGAAAGTTGTATATAATAAAGAGATTGGGGATTGAAAAGGAAACGAAATAGAGGTGGCATAGAGGAAGGTAAAGGGAGCTTTAAAGAGAGACACCAAACATTAGGAGATTTGTTTGTTTCTTTCGATGACAAGAAGCAGAGAGAAGGGGAAAAATGTAACAAAAATACAGTTATTTGTTTTTGACGGGTAGAAAAAAGATAAAACAGAGTGGATTTTTGTTTAAATTTATTTTGGATTTGGTTGGTTTTCAAT
>Ga0325403_1006348_pt1 | contig 11242 bp, 11 predicted proteins | sample PopdelMetagenome_19_FD_205665 | JGI IMG/M metagenome (GOLD analysis project Ga0325403, IMG submission 205665) | Populus deltoides microbial communities from Bellville, Georgia, United States - Xylem-PdKOR-R4 | ecosystem: Host-associated > Plants > Phyllosphere > Stem > Wood/Secondary xylem...
TAACAAGCAGACTTCTGTTTCATTTCTAGACAGAGAAAGAAAAGGATAGGAGACGTTGTTGTTGTAACTTACTTCTAGAGAGAGACACTGAAAAAAAAACAAGCAGAGTGAGAGAGAGGAGGAGAGTGTGTACTGTGTTGTGTTTAGAAGAGAGACGAGAAAATCGAGAAAACGTTTTGACAGTGAGAGTCAATGTTATATTGAATAAGAGAGACTCAAAAAGATTGAAGCTTTCAAGTTCAATCAATAAGTCGAAGAAACACAGAGGATTGAAACTTTGATCTTCAATTTCTTCAAAATCTCACAATTTCACCACACAATTGAAGCTCAATCTCTTCGAAAAAACCGAAATCAAGAAGTACCCATTTTACTTTTACCAATGTTGGTCCAAGGCCGAGTAACAACAAACCCAAATCCAAAATCTCCCAAATCCCAAATCAGACCCACCATCAACCACCACCACGACGACCTCCACCAGCGCTTCTCAGAGTCAAAATCTTTAGATTTCTCAACATGGGTATCTGAGAATTTCTACAAAATCATCACAATCACAGTTCTAATCGCCACTGTCGCCGCCATCTTCTTCCTCCGGAGCACTGGTGACACCGCCGCTTTTCTCTACCTTCAATCACAAGCACAACCTCTAGACAAAACCCATCATTTCCCTCGCATAGATTGGAACAATATCCCAGCAATCACTGACAAGTCTTCGCCTTATGCGAATTTCCGGTCAGAGAAATGGATTGTTGTTAGTGTCTCTCATTACCCTTCCGATTCGCTTAAGAAGCTTGTTAGAATTAAAGGTTGGCAATTGCTTGCAATTGGGAATTCAAGGACACCAAATGATTGGTCCTTGAAGGGTGCAATTTACTTGTCTTTAGAACAACAAGCGAGTTTAGGGTTTCGAGTTTTGGGTTATGTACCTTATGATTCTTATTTACGGAAGAGTGTGGGGTATTTGTTCGCGATCCAACATGGGGCAAAGAAAATTTTTGATGCTGATGATCGTGGAGAGGTTATTGATGGTGATTTAGGGAAGCATTTTGATGTGGAGTTAATAGGGGAGGGGGCTAAGCAGGAGACTATATTGCAATATAGTCATGAGAATGAGAATAGGAGTGTAGTGAATCCTTACGTTCATTTTGGTCAAAGGACAGTTTGGCCAAGAGGGTTACCATTAGAGAATGTGGGTGAACTTGGTCATGAAGAGTTTTACACTGAGGTTTATGGTGGGAAACAGTTTATACAACAAGGGATATCGAATGGATTGCCTGATGTTGATTCTGTGTTTTATTATACTAGGAAAACGGGTTTGGAAGCTTTCGATATTAGGTTTGATGAGCGTGCCCCGAAAGTGGCATTGCCTCAAGGGGTAATGGTGCCAGTTAATTCGTTTAATACGATTTACCATTCATCGGCTTTCTGGGGTTTGATGCTACCAGTTTCAGTTAGTAATATGGCTTCTGATGTTTTGAGAGGCTACTGGGGTCAAAGGCTTCTATGGGAGATTGGTGGGTATGTTGTGGTTTATCCACCTACTGTGCATAGATATGATACAGTTGGGGGGTACCCTTTTTCTGAAGAGAAGGATCTTCATGTTAATGTTGGGAGGCTTGTTAAGTTCTTGGTTGCATGGAGGTCGAGTGAGCATAGGTTGTTTGAGAAGATTTTAGAGTTGAGTTTTGCTATGGCAGAGGAGGGGTTTTGGAGTGAGCAGGATGTGAAGTTTACTGCTGCTTGGCTTCAGGACTTGCTTGCTGTAGGGTATCGGCAGCCTAGGTTAATGTCATTTGAATTGGATCGGCCACGTCCGACTATAGGTCATGGGGATCGAAAGGAGTTTGTTCCTCGGAAGTTTCCGTCTGTGCATCTTGGAGTGGAGGAAACAGGAACTGTGAATTATGAGATCGCCAATTTAATTCGATGGAGGAAGAATTTTGGGAATGTTGTGCTTATTATGTTTTGCAACGGGCCTGTCGAACGCACTGCCTTGGAATGGAGATTGCTTTATGGGAGAATATTCAAAACTGTGATTATCTTGTCGTGGCAGAAGAATGAGGATCTTGCTGTTGAAGCAGGCCATTTGGATCATATGTACAAGTAAGTTATCTATATGATAGAAATATTTATTGTGCTTGTTTTGTTACCATAATTTAAATCTAGATTCTTATGCAAACCATCGCCTTGGATATCTGATTTCAATTCATATGTTAGATAGAAAAATCTACATAACTAGAACTAAAACTGTCTCCTATAGAGGCTGGGGAGCTGGCGTGGTGGGAAGTTGTGGCACTCTTGTAAAATGAAAGAGATTTTTTTTAATTAAGTCTGAGGTTAAAGTTATGGGTAGCAAGGGTGCATGGAGAGAGTTTTCATGGAATTGGTTTTATTACTTACATTTAGTTCAAGATCTTTTTGATTATCTAGGATTGATCTCTCTTAGATTGGGGGATCCATTTAATGTATAGATTTTTGCTTATGCCCTATAGTCACAGTATTGAACTTGTGCATTTGGACATTAAAGTTGGAATTTGGATGGCTGTTGGAGTTGCATAAAATAAGGCAGTCAATGTAAACATGTTTGGTGGTTATGTTTCTTGTCATGTTTCTTATTTCAACTCCTCTTTCTAAAACATGTTTAGGGTAATATTGAAATCCTGGAGAACTTTTGCAATCCTTTTTGTATTGAGATTCTTTTAGTTGGAGACTATGGCCTTGGGAATCATCATATCCTTCAACTTACATTGCCGTTTACTCATGCCACTGGGAATGAGTTTAATCACCAGGTTCGAATTTGATATGTAAACTCTGGTCTTCAAGCCAGGACAGAGTACTTCAGAAAACATCCATCCACATTGATTGTGCTGATCTCCATTTGTGATGTTTTGAAATATTTGCCTTATGTTGAAGGACATTGTGTGCTGGAGGAAATGATTATGTACTACAATAGTTTAAGCTAGTCTATTTTCAAATTCTTTGGGGCATGAGGCATTGGTGCTTGTGGATAAACCATTCTAGTATTTGCACATGCAAGACCAGAGAGTGAGTTTTCTTGGAGTCTCCAACTTCCTTCTATAATTGTCCATTTCTTAAGGAGGCATTGTTTCCTTTTCTTCCCTCGAATTTATTTGGGAGTTATGTCAGTTTGAGTTTGTTGCCGTGTCTTTTATTGCAGTTCTAGAAGCAAACTCTGGTTGTTATCTAGTTGATATATTGGTTTCTTAGGCATGCATTTGTTATTGATAACCATGGAATTGGTGTGAAGTCAAATTTTAACTGCTTGCCTTGTCAAGTGGATATCCCATACTTTTCATCTTAACTGGTGTCACTTTGTTTACTAATAATACTATCAAATATTGGTTATAGGCATCTGCCCAAGATATTCGATCGATATAGCAGTGCCGAAGGCTTTTTATTCCTTCAGGATGATACTATTCTTAATTACTGGAATCTGCTTCAAGCTAGCAAGGCTAGACTTTGGATTACTGACAAGGTAATTTCTTTTTCTTAGTCCTCTACTTTTCTGGTCATCGCAAGACATAAAGTTGCCTTATTTTACCAATTTCATTTTTCTCTATGCATTAGGATCATGCACATTGGTTTGATATGCTGGAGCTTTGTTTCTTCTTTCTCACGCCATTCACAAAAATCAATATCTTAATGTCTTTTTTAAACTAGCAGTAACGATCTCAATGGTATAAGATGAAAGGCAATACTGCAGTTGGATAAATAGTGTTCATATCTATGTCCATATTGTGATGCTGCATGCTTATTGTGAGCAACACATGTAGATCCCCTTCCCCATCTTTCTAACACATTATGGCATTAGGTATCCAAGTCCTGGACAACTGTGTCAACCAATGGAAACACAGATTGGTATGCAAAGCAAGCAGAAATGGTAAGAAAAGTTGTTGGCTCAATGCCGGTTCACTTCCAAGTCAATTACAAGGAAGCTATGAAAAGTGACCAGAGCCTCGTGATAGGCAGTTCTGAGATATTCTATATTCCTCAGCACTTTGTTACCGACTTTGTAGATCTTGTTGGTTTGGTGGGTGATCTAGATATTCATCAAAAGGTTGCCATACCCATGTTCTTTATGTCAATGGATTCACCTCAGAATTTTGATTCAGTGCTTAGCACAATGGTATATAAGCGGAAGCCACCACCTGATAATTCAACTCTTTATTCTGCTCAAGTACCTGCTGTTCATCCATGGAATGTGTCTAGTGAACAAGATTTCATAAAGCTGATAAGAATAATGGCAGAAGGTGACCCGCTCCTAATGGAGTTGGTTTGAATGTAAAAACATCTTCTAATACTTACAAGAGCCAGAATAGAGGAAGAAAGCTTCAAACTACTTTGTACCTGTTATACCAAATTCTGTTTTTACTTTTTTTTTTTTCAATTTTTTTTGTTTAGGGGGAGGGCTCTATATCTTTTTCCTTAAAATTTTTGTAATTCTTCCTTTTTAACATCTTTGTAGATTTACCTTGTATCATTTATTTACTGATGGGGATCCCCTTCAATGGAAAAATGTGTTAGATCTTTCTTTGGCTGAAAAATACAAGAGAAGAAGATACTCGTTTCAGTTTCTTTTTCTTAATTTCTTGATTGAGTGGTGCAGTTCTCAAAATCAAGAAACATTTTTCGGTTTCTTCTTTTGTTCCTATTTCAATGTCTGCCTATTTCAATGTCTACCTTCCTGGCTGTGGTGCTTTGGGATATGGTTCTTTGTCGTGGCTTATCTCTTTGTTTGGGGCTTGTTCTGTTGGTGTCTTTCTGTTTTATATTAGGCCTTGGTGTTCAATTCTGTTCAGGCAGCTGCTGGCCTTTTTTGGCCCAGTTTTGTTCTCTCTCTTCAGGCAGGCTTACATGCCTCTGGGAGTATACTTTGTCTTACTCTGCTTGGCTTATCGTAGAGGGAAAAAGAAAAAAGAAGGCATGCTCTCCTTGGCTATCATATTCTGTCTTGACTGAGGAACATCCTTGTAATCAAATTAACATTCTTCTTGGGTTTTCATATTTTTATTTGAGGTATAGTAATGGGAGAGAAGATTTTTGTTCTTCTGAGATGCTAACAAAACCCTTGAAAGGGATAGAATTGCAAGAGTGAAACTTGTAGACAAAATTTGCGTTTTGAATGTTCCTGAGAGTCACATCCATTCATTCAAGAGAAACAACTCAGGAAATCAACATTGTTAACTGATATTTGCAAATCTTTCCAGCAGTACATTTACAATCTACCGATCAATACCTTCAATCTTGTCTTCAACTTCAGAATACAACTGCCTCAACTTCTCAATGTTCTCCTGTGAAGTTTCCCAGTACCCACGTCCATTGGCTTCCAAAAAGGTCTGCACCAACTTCCTAAATGAATTCGGGTTGGTGCTCATGAGTCTGTTCAACATCTCCTCGTCTTGGATGAAGGTTGAGTTAGCCTCTTCATAGACCCAGTTGTCGACTTGACCTGAAGTTGCACTCCATCCAACAGTGTTTGTTAGCCGCTTTTCAATTTCACGAACACCCTCGTATCCGCTAGACATCATTCCTTCATACCACTTGGGGTTCAACAATTTGGTCCGTGCATCAAGCCGCACAGTCTCAGCTAGAGTACGTACCTGGAAGAGACAAAATTTGATGTTTTTTTTATAACTTATTAATTACTAGATTCGACTGTTGAATCAAAGCCTTTGGAATTACAAGAGATTGCAATCGCAGTAGTCGTCCAATTGCTAACCTGAGCATTAGCTGTTGTTGTGTCTGCAATGTAAGCATTAGGCTTCTTCTTATCCTTCCTCATATTCTGCACCAAGTTTGTTGGGTCTGAATCAAAATAGTGGCTCACATCAGTGAGTGAGATCTCTGAGGAATCAAGATTTTGGAAAGTGGCTTCCGCTGTGCTCAGAGCCATCTCAAAAACTTTTCTTTTCTCCGTCATGCCTGCACCTGGGGCATCGCAATCAAAGGCAAAGGACTTCCGGCTTAAGTACATGTCTTGAAGCTGCTTCTCATCATTCCACGAAGAGTTCTCCACTGCAAGGTTTATGTTTGAGGAGTATGATCCTGAGGCATTAGAAAATACACGAGTTGCAGCTTCTCGAATGTCAACACCAAGGGCTTCAGCTTGCTCTAGAGCATGCTTCCTGACATAGTTTTGATCAGCTGGCTCATCTAGTTCAGCTACCATCTTAACAGCTCGGTCGAGGAGGTTCATCTGTGGATAAAATAAAGGAAAAATGATACAGAAGTTAGTCAGTGAAAGATTGAAAAAAAGTCAGCTAATAAAGTAAGAGAACACAAAGAAGTGAAATATTCACATGTTAAATATTATGAACTGATCCTCATGATTTTCCCCAAATGAAAACAAATGAGTAATATGAAAACGACCTAGTACCTGATTTATAAAGAGATCTCTAAACACTCCTGAGCAATTGACCACGACGTCAATCCTAGGCCTTCCAAGCTCTTCAAGACTTACAGGTTCCACCCGGTTAACCCTACCAAAGGTATCAGCTACTGGCCTGACTCCAATCATCCACAAGACTTGAGCCAGGGACTCACCATAGGTCTTGATATTATCAGTTCCCCACAATACAAGTGCAACTGTCTCAGGATACTTCCCATCATTGTCCGCCTTCTGCCTCTCAATTAATCTGTCCACCACAACTTTTGCACTCTGCATTGCTGCTGTTGTCGGAATGGCTTGTGGGTCTAGTGCGTGAATGTTCTTTCCAGTTGGCAACACCTTTGGGTTTCTGATTGGGTCACCACCAGGCCCTGGCTCCACATATTTGCCCTCCAAGGCTTGTTTCAAACTCCCCAGCTCATTGTCAGCCACTACCAGTTTCAAACATTCTCCTAAGAACTGGAATAGTGTTCTCAGCTTAACCCTATCTGCCCGGTAGAATTTTGTGTTTGACAAGTAATCAACCCATGGTTCATTGATTCCAAACCCAAGGATCGAGGTAAGCTTATCTGCAACATCTACAACTTGACCCTTATTGTTAGTTGTTTTCTGTACAAAGGCAGAGACGGCACCACGGGAGGCCTCGGTTATTTGCCGAAGAAGTTCTACATCCATCAAGATTCCCTTGTCACTCCCTCTATATACCTCCTCTATGTTTCGTCCAACAGTTTCAGCTAATATTGCTGGGAGCGATGAAATCCCATCTTCAGGACGGTCCAAGGCAGCAATATTAACCAAAGTTGCGACAGCTTCCATTGCAGATGGTGGTTCACCAATGACATGAAGCCCACAGGGCAAAAGCCGGGATTCAATCTCCATGATCTTGGAGTATACTTTTCCAACAACAAGATCTCGCTCCTTTGCAGAGATCTCCATTCCCTCGTCAGGAAGCTCAACATCTTTGTCAAGATTACATTGCCTAGCTGTACTGATAATGGAGCTAACAATTTGTGGCCCACGACCTGTGTCTTTGAGGGATTGGTATGAGGAGATAAGCTCACTTAACTGCTTCAAGCCCTTGTAAAGCCCAGCATTTTCAGCTGGAGGGGTCAAATAGCTAATGGTATTTGCATAGCTGCGGCGTTTAGCAATGGTGGCTTCAGATGGGTTGTTAGCTGCATAATAGTAGACATTGGGGATATTCCCAATGAGACTGTCAGGATAACAAACATCACTCATTCCCACCTGCTTCCCTGGCATGAATTCAAGCGAACCATGAGTGCCAAAATGAAGAACTGCGTCAGCTTTGAAAATTTTCTCCACGAAGGAGTAATAAGCTGCAAACCCATGATGTGGGCTAGCTGATTTGGAGAACAATAGTCGCATAGGATCACCCTCATAACCGAAAGTGGGCTGGACTCCGATGAAGATATTACCGTACTGTTTTCCATACACCAAGAGATTCTCTCCATCAGAATTCAGATTTCCAGGAGGTTTGCCCCAGTTTTCTTCCAAAGCAGTGGCATATGGAGTAAGGCTTTGGTATTCTCGAACACCCATTTTGTAAGCAATGTTCAGATTTGGGCTGCTGAATTGAGCCTCTTTATCATGGATTATGTCTTCAATCAAGGCTTCTGAAGTCTCCGGGAGGCCCTCAACATTGTAGCCATCTTTTTTTAGTTCTTTCAGAACTGAGAAGATAGATGAGAAGACATTAAGGTAGGCTGCTGTCCCAACATTTCCCCTGTCTGGAGGAAAACTGAAGACAGTGATTGCTAACTTCTTCTCAGTCTGCATGAGGTAATACACTTGTCATTATGTGACGAAAAAATATAGTCAAATTGAATTCAAGTATTGTTTTATATGAGAATATAGAGTGGGAAATGAAAATGTGAATCTTCTGTCACACAGTAGAGAGAGGGAGATGAGTAAATAAAAAATGGCAGAAGTGGACAGCCTATCCTGATCATCCAATCAGCATCATATTTACGTTGTAAGCAGTTGTTGAACTATAAAGCTCATTGCTAATCAATTTTTTAGTGCACATATACAATGTGATAACAGAGGTTTACATCAGCAAAGAGGCCTACTAATAGTAAATACATGCACCTATCGGACTCTAATCATTTCCATTATCTCTAATAAAATTTGTCATTTTCGTTATTTTTACTTTCAAAGAAATTCTCGTTTCACTTGTAAGCAAATGAAATGAGGGTGGGAATGATGCGCTGCTTCATTGTGTTTTTAGCATCATGAAGATTGCCTAAGCATTACGAACTTTTATGCTTCATATATTGTTTTCTAATTAACTGGAAGTAAACAAGAAACCTCAAGGTTTAAAAGAAAAAATATGACTCAGTGTATAAAGATTAGGAAGATATGTAGAATGAAGGAAAAAACCTTTGTTTTCCTTTTCAGTTCAGCCCATCTGATTGCCCTTGTGCAGAGCTGCTCCACCCTCCTGTGAAGAGCATGTGATTTCCCTGCAATTAAATTAAAGTATTTTCTCTTATTAATACTAAAAGAATTCGAAGTCATGTGTGCATGGATAAGTACTGCTTTGAATTAAAGTAATGAAGAAATTGCCCAGTTTCAACTTGTAAAACATAAGCATTGAAAGATAAAGACTGTTTGAACTGTAGTTTCTTTGAATATTTGTCTATTTTGGAAATAATAGCAGCTCTAAATTTTAATGTGGATTACAAAATATAATGGTGGTACCTAAAATCATATGAGCAATGACAAAGAACAAAACAAAGAGTAAGAGGACAGACTAAAGAAGGAAGTTAGACTTACCTGTTCTTGGATCTCGGCCGGCAAAAACAATAGGCTCCATGCCACCATCCAGCTCTGGAAGAGCAACTTGCAAAGCCACCTGAATTGGATGCAGACCCAAAGTACTATTTAACCACTCCTCAGTTGTTTGAAACACCAAAGGCAATGCAACAATGTAAGGAACATCAAGCTTGCTCAACGCCTCAACAGCTCTTGGATGATCCTGCCTTGCCGGCCCTCCAACAAGAGCAAAACCAGTCAATGAAACCATTGAATTCACCATTGGTTTCTTTAGAACTGGATCAATAAAAAACCTCTCAACAGGCCCTGAAAAATCAAGCCCGCCAGCGAAAATTGGAATCACTTTAGCACCTTTTGCCTCCAGCTCCATGATCACAGCCACATAGTGACTCTCATCACCAGTTACAATATGACTCCTTTGCAAAACCAGCCCAACTACTGGTGCATTAGGGTCTTTAAGCTTCTCATTAGCATCTCTCCTGGTTCCATACCAATTCAAGTACTCCTTCACATCATCATACATACAAGGAGCCAAAGGGTGCCAAATTCCACTATCCAGGAACAAAACTGGATCAGAATAGTCAATCCTTTTCCCCTTCAGCGCAGGAACGTAAGACCCGGATATCATTTTCAAGAAATTCTGCAAATTATCTGGTGACCCACCGAGCCAAAACTGCAAACTCAAGATATAAAGCCTAGCGTCTTGAGCTTTATCACTAGGCAAGTACTTCAAAACCTTAGGCAGAGTTCTCACTAACTTCAACATACTGTCGGCAAAACCTGCACCCTGCTTCTTTCTCTTGAACAACTGAAAGAATGGACTCTTTGATTGACCAAGCTGTGACATACTGAAAGAACCCAACTTGTTAAGCCTCATTACCTCAGGCATTGAAGGGAAAACTAAAACTGCATCAAGCCTATCCCTTTCTTTCTCCACAGCAGCTTTAACCTTCAATGCAAGCTCCTCAACAAAAATCAGTGACCCAATAAAGATATTTGCATCTTCAAGATCCTTACAGAAAGTTTTATACGTGGATTCATCACGAATCTCCTCGACTAAGTAACCAACAACTTCATATGATGCATCTTTGGAGCTCTTGTTAAGAGCTTGAACTGCTGCAGTGAGTGAAGATTGATACTGAGCTTCAAGGACCACATAGACTATCTTCACAGTGGGGAGGTTCTGATTGTTCTCAGGTACTATTCGGCGAACTTCTTGGGTGGTTTGTGTGAATAGGCCATTGCCAATTGCAGCACATTGTACTTTCAATGAAGACTTGAAGTTGGTTTGGTTGATTTTCTCGGGGAGAAATGAGTGAAGAAAGTAGTGTTTTTGAGATAGTGAAGAGAGTTGGTCTGGTTTGGTTGACTGTAAAGTGAATGGAGACGACACTAGAGAAGCCATTCTTGGTAGGAAAAAGCTCACTTCAAGCAACTCAAAAAACAGAGCCCTCTGTTTCTCCTCTCTGTTTCTAAATTTGAGAGTGGGAGAAACAAAGGTAGAGAAAACAGATTTCGGAAGAAAAAAATTATGAATCTGCTTCTGTTTCTTGTCAATGTGTTTTTTTGGTCGTGGTTCAATTGTGTTTCTTTTTTTCCCCCCAGGAGGTTAAATGCTGTGAGTTTATAATTTCTGTGTGTGGAGGTGTAGGGGGGCATTTCAGAGGAGAAAAGTTGGTTATTATGGTTAGTGGTGAGAGGGAGGGACACGTGGCGAAATGGGTAGTCAAGGAATTATAATGGGAGTGTGTATACCCCCATCTATCTGTTAGGGTTTTTATGATGGAGTTTCCTGGATTCTGATTGGTTGAATTGGACCAAAAGCAGCCGATGAGGAATTGGATGATGATAGGGAAATTGAGAACTAGATTTTTTTCTTGCAGTGTAAGAGGGGCCATTCGCCTTGTAATAGATTCTTCATTTTGATTGTGTTCTCAGTGAAAGGCAAGCATTGTTTTTAATTCTAACATAGCATTCATGCATGGACGACCACCAAGATTGGAAATTAATTAAACATGAAGATTTGTTATTCGCACAACA
>Ga0325403_1006353_pt1 | contig 11238 bp, 6 predicted proteins | sample PopdelMetagenome_19_FD_205665 | JGI IMG/M metagenome (GOLD analysis project Ga0325403, IMG submission 205665) | Populus deltoides microbial communities from Bellville, Georgia, United States - Xylem-PdKOR-R4 | ecosystem: Host-associated > Plants > Phyllosphere > Stem > Wood/Secondary xylem...
TCGAGGCCCTCAAGTCAATTCTAGCTCTCCTGGACAACATCAAGGGCCTTGAAATGACAATAGCGACAAGTACAGCATACCAAACATGTCTTAATATGAAGCGAGATAACAGTTCTCTAGCAGGAGATAGTTGATAATGATGATGATGATTATCCAAGCATGACTTTATAATATGAAGCAAGATCACAGTTCTCTAGCAAGAAGAAGAAGAAGAAGATGATCATGATACTCATGCTATGATTATAAAATACTCTAAAATGCATGGTGTTTTCATTGAAAAAATCTACAGTGATTTTGTTTTTAAAATTTAGTTCTTAAACTTTATTTCTCTTCAATTATTTTCTTTTATCCTCATGTTCATGACCAATTTATCGAGAGAATTGTTAAGTAGAGACAAAATTGAAAAAGAAATGATCAAAATGTAAAACAATGATAAAAATTATGGCGGCTTAAAAATTAGGTAAAAAATTCACTTTGATTCTCTTACTTTTTAAATTATATCTTTTCGGTCCCTCAATATTTAAAAATTTTAATTATGGTACAAAAGTTTTTTTTTTTTACTTTCCTGTTTTTAGTTTGAAAGATGAGAGAGAAATTTTAAAATCTCAGTTGATATCGATTCAACCAATGAAAAATATCGATTTGAATGTCAAGGGATTCTATTCAATGAGTGGACTCTCACCTAGGTATTTTGTTTTGCCTTCTCATACCTAAAATGGTAGATATGAGCTTGAAAGTTTTTTGATTTCGGGTTGATATTGGGTTTATAGATCTGTTTTTAGGTTATTTGAGACCATATATGAGTTTATCAAAATATATTAAGTTTTTTACATCAAAATGGTTTTAAAAAATAGGTTTCTAAGTAAAAAAATTATCAACCTTAATTTTGTAGCCACCACTGTGGTCAGGATTTGGGGAATGCAGGTCATATATCACCATGCTTTTTTGTTTTAAAAAACTTTTAAGGCAGACAACATGTCATCCACTCCATTTTAATATAAAAAAGCCCCACACGTGTGAGCTTGTCCTTGCAGGCCAACACATATACCTTTTTCAAAATAGATCAAGCCTAATAATATCTCACTTTTTTCCTTTTTTTTGTTTTTTTTTCTAATTTTTTTTTCAGGCTCTATTTTTTTTTCAAAGAATTTTGAGGCAGGCACATAACCTGTTGTCCATCCCATTTACAAATAAAAACAAATTAAGGCCCCATGCATATAGGCTTGTCCTTGTAGGCCCGCACACATGCTCTTTTTAAAATAGGTCAAGCCTCACAACGTCTAACTTCTTTGTTTTTTTTGTTTTTTAATTGATACCTCTTCTATATGTATTTTTTAATTTATATTTAAATTAATACAACTTCTCTCTAATTCTTAATTTTTTTATTTAGTCCTTTTTAAATAGAATTTTTTTGGTATGTATTTAATGTTTTGAAGAGATTATTCTAATTCATCTATAATATTTTTATGTTTTATATAAATAAATTTTTTTAAAATAAAAACTATTTGTTCTTGGTAAGAAAAAGTGACCTTTATGATAATAAAGAAAATGTGCATTCAAGGAAAACGTTGGGATTAATTATCATACTTATTTGATGAGAACCCAAAGGATAAGAACTAGAGCCTACATACAACAAAGAACAACCCAAGAAAGCAAAAATCATATGTAAGGATTGTCATGACATGCACGTCGTTAAATGACAAAGTGACCTCATGGATTAAAGGATTTTTGGATTTAATCATAAAGTTGTGATTAAAAGGAGTAGCTACCTAGTATCATGGTCGCTAGGAAACCTATGATCTGCGAGAGTTTGGGTAACGAGACTAGTTGTGTACCGGGGAGAACATAACCCCTAGTGCATATTATCTAAGATAAGTTGCATTGTTGATTGATTGTTAATTTAAGTTATGTTTCTATTTGTTGGTCTCATCTAAGGTTTAAGGTGGATATCCCTTTGTGAGGAATTCTCTACCTTATCAGGTTAAATCCTAACCGTTCTAAGACCTTAATTTTAGCATCGCATTTATTTCCTATTTAGTATCTCTAATACCTAAGGGTATACTTTATAATGTAATTTTATACTACCAAAAATTAAAATCTAACTCTCCGAATATTAAATAAAAAAGTTAATTGTTGTGAGATTTTGGGTATTTTGATTCAACCCTAATGGATAATTATAAATTGATTACGATATCCATTTTGTATTTTTTTAAAACATGATAAAAATATGATTTGTTTTTTAAAAAAAGTATGAGAAACCTTTAGAATTTGTTCATATGCATAAAAACAAAATATATTTTTTTTCTTTTTGAAATGAGGAAATTTTTTAATATATTTTTTAAAATTTTTGGAGAAAACCCATGTTTTTTTAATATCAGGTCTGTTTCTTATAGTGTAAGTTTACATCCCACTATTAAATGAAATTCTTGAAGAAAAACATATTCTTATATTTTTTGAAATAAGGAAATGTCTTTAGAATTTTTTAAATTGTTTTAAAAAATTTAGAGAAAAATCAGGTATTTTTTGTACTGGATTCGTATCTTACAATGTAAATCTACAACTCGATATTAAGAAAAAAATATTGAAAAAACACGCGAGGAACCGACAAATAATTTCAAAATGGTCCCTGATGTATGCGAGGGCTAAAAATTACACTCAAAAGAAATCAAATAAGGCTAGAGAGCATATTATCTAATATGCGAGGGCTAAAAAGTGCACAAAAAGAGAGAGCAGGGATAAGGCCTGAAAGCGCACTATCTAATGGACGAGGGCCTGAAAACGCACTTGAAAGAAAAGAGATAGGGCCTAAAGGCACATTTAATGGATAGGAAAAAGATAGGGCTAGAAAGCACACTATCTGATTGTGAGGGATAAAAAACGCTCTCGAAATAAAAAAGATAGGGCCCGAAAGTGCATTATCTGATGTGAGGGCACAATGACACACTTAATGGATAGGAAAAAGATAGGGCTAGAAAGCGTACTATCTGATTTTTAAGGGCTATAAAGCGTACTTGAAAAAAAAAGATAGGGCTGAAAGGCATATTATTTGATGGTTGAGGGCCTGAAAGCTTACTTAGAAGAGATAAGGCCTGAAAGCGCATTATCTGATGTGAGAGCTCAAAGGCACACTCAAGGTGATAGGGTTAGAAACGAACTATCTGGAAGACAAGGTCTTGAAGGTGCACTCAAAAGGAAGAAGATAGGGCCTGAAGGCGCATTTTCTGTGTTAAAAAAAAAAGATAGGGCTTGAAGGCATATTATTTGATGGTTGAGGGCCTGAAAGCTTACTAAGAAAAAAGGAGATAAGGCCTGAAAGTGCACTATCTGATGTGAGAGCTCAAAGGCACACTAAAGATGAAAGGGTTAGAAAACACACTATTTGGAAGACAAGGGCTTGAAGGTGCACTAAAAAAGAAGAAGATAGGGCCTGAAGGCGCATTATCTGAGTAAAAAAAAAAGATAAGGCTTGAAGGCATATTATTTGATGGTTGAGGGTCTGAAAGCTTCCTTAGAAGAAAAGAGATAAGGCCTAAAGTGCACTATCTGATGTGAAAGCTCAAAGGCACACTCAAGGTGATAGGGTTAGAAAACGCACTATCTGGAAGACAGGGCTTGAAGGTGCACTCAAAAGGAAGAAGATAGGGCCTGAAGACACATTATATGAGTGATGAGGGCTCAAAAGCACGCTCAATATAGTAGTGTTAGAAAACACATTACCTAGAAGATGAGGGGTTAATGACGCACTTGAAAGGAAAAATACAGGGCTAGAAAGCGCACTACCTGAGGGCTCAAAGAAACATTTAAAGAGAAAAGAGATAGGATTTGTAAAGAAAAAGATTTGTTGTGAAAAAATAAGAGATTTTTTTATGAAATAATAAAAGATTTTTTGAAGTAGTATTGTTCTTCACCTTGTTGTGTCTTTAATCATTAGGAGCCTTGCTGGGTTTAGAACCTTGCTAGGTTATTGTCTTGTTGGAATCTTGCTGGATGCTTTCTTTGTCAAAAACTTGATGAGTTTTTAATCACTAGAGCCTTGCTAGGTTCTTTTTGTTGGAGTCTTGGTATAATATTTCTTGCTAAACCTTGTTGGGTTTAGGATTATCTTGAGCCTTGCTGGGCTTTGAATTTTTTTTGGATTACATTTTTGTTAGACCTTTATTGGGTTTTGAAAACTAAATCAAGCTTTGCTCGACTCAGAACCTTGCTAGGTTTCTGTTTGTTAGAGTCTTTATAGACTGTATTGAAGATTATTTCTTATGCAATTCCTGCAAAAACATTATGCGATGATTTTGGATTAGATGATATGTATACATCCTTACTTGGTTGGAAACATAGGCCCCTCTTCCTTTCAATTCAACTTTTGATTAGTGGCAAGGATTCTGACTACTAAGCTGGCCCCATGGTTGCTCAACTTAAATCTTAAATTCACTTGAGTTTTTCCATGTGATCAATGTGTTTAGTTACCTTCATTGCATCATCCTGCTCGAGTTTTGCCCATATGATCAATTGTGCTTGATTGCTTCTTTGTTGCTCAGCATGTTTTTTTTACTTTTTGAGGCCTTCTTTAGAGTTACCAACTCCTTGTCCATCATCACATGCTTGTTTAACAGGTCGTCATATTTGGCCTTTTTTTCTTCCAACTACTTATTCGCCTCACGCTGATTCTTCCCTTGCTTTAATTCAGCAACTTGTTTATCTTTTTTCTCTCAGTTATTGGTTCAGGAAGGCCTTCATCTTCTCTTCCTTCAAGAATTGGTCTTGCAAGTATTTTTTATGACTCTTGCTATTACCGAGCTCAATCCTCAGCTTATCCAACTCCTTTTGCAGGTCCTCCTCACTGTTAACCCTTTTTCTCTTGGGTATCATCTAGCTTTGCTCTTTCATCGCTCGAAGCATCCCGAATAAGCTGTCATTCCTTCATATTGAGTAATTAGAGCTGACTAAGGACTCCTTTTACTACTCCTCTTTATGAACTAAAATAAGTTACCCCTAATCATTTCTGATGGCATTTAGCTCGGACAAAGAATTAGCCTCTTTGAACAAACTAGTATGCTTAGCTAACCCCCGTGTTCTTATCAAGTACTGTAGTTCTCTAAACTATCTAGCTACCAATAAGGGTAAGTAGCTAATACAATCAGTTAAGCTGATTAGTGGGACCCATGCTTTGTCACCACAACTCATAAGATAAGACGAGTTGCTTACCCAAAAAGCTTTCCTTACTTTGAGGGAGTGCTTGATATTTCTTTACCCATGCCTTCTCATCCAGGTCATTCCAATCTTCACTCAGAACCAACCTAAGAGGCCTCATGTTGAACCATTAGAAATTATTAAAGATTTCTCTCGATGTTTCCAAGTGGTTGATTATCTATATGAATAGCAGATGAACACTATATCGCATTACTCATTTTCCATGCAGTTTTATAATGGTTTAGTGATAGGTAGGTTTCAGCCAAGATAGCTGAAGTGAGGTTATTCTTCGCCTGTTTATACTCATCGAAGGCGTTAACAGCTTCAATGTTGATAATCCCAGTGACTTCCGAGGGAAACAAAACTAACCCAAAGATGGTGAAGACAACCACTTAGTATTTCTCTTCTCCTTAACTTTCCATTGTCTTTATCTATCTTCATCTTTTTCTCAATTAACTTCTACTTGAATCCCCCATTGGACATTTTCTATTGGTCAACTTGGTTTAAATGCAATAACTTTACGACCTTGATAATTGTGCTCTCAATCTTTTGTCTAAAATAGACTTTGTGAGGATCATGAAAGAAGTTTAAAATCTAGACATATTCTTTAATGATGAGGGTCATATCAATGTCCATGAAAGTGAAACACCTGTAGCCTAGATTCCAAAAGTGCATCAATGCTTTGACCACTAAGATCTGAACTGGGATCCTTATAAGGTGAGCAATTATCCCATACTTTTTTTCAAACAGAGTCTCATTTACATACCCCAAGATTGGCACAAGCTTTTTTATGTTTTTTATCGAGCAGTGTATTTTGGTTATTTACGGTAATTCCTCGACTTTAGTCCTCGAGCAATCTCCTTCAACTAATTGTGTCATCTCATATCTTTCCCTATATCCCGAAAAGGTCGTGAAAGTCATGGTCTTAACTCAAAAAATCTTGCATAGTTTAAGATTTTAATCTGGTTTTCTCTAATGTAAAGTGAATTATTAAGAAGTCCGTACCCTGAAGGCAAGTTCTAGGTCATTACATAAGGGTGGAAGGCTTAATTAATTTGAGGACTTAATTATAAGAAAATTCATTTTTTTTAGTCAATTCAGGTGTTAATTAGAAGATATTGAATTTTGGGGACTAAATTTGACTTTGAAAACGTTAATTGGTTAAATTAGGGGTTTATTTGTAATTTTTTTTAGTTTTATAGCCAATTAAAGGTTTCAGTGAAGAAATTCAAAGTTAAGGATCAAATCGTAAAATGAACGAGACTTTAAGGGATTAGGTTGACCAAATCAGGGGCCAAATTGAAGAAAATTACAAGTTTTATGGTCAATCAAGGGTCCAAATACACAAGTCAGAAACCAAGGACCAAGATGAAAATGGTGCTAAATTTCAAGGCTGATATTTGAGTTTGACGAGAGTTAAATTGCATACAATTAAAAGTTTGTGTCAATTAAGGGTGCATGTGCCACAATTAGAAGAACAAGGACTAAAATGAAATCTGTCAGATCTCAAATTAAAAACCCTAATTTCTAGGGATTTTACCCAGAGGATGTGCCATTCAGCCTATATTCATCTTGTTTTTTAATAGTTCATGATGATCAGAGTGACACCTTCTAAGAGCTCATTGTGGAGTTCTAAACCAACAAATGACATACAAGTTTATGCAAATAAAAAAGAAACATTCCCTCTACAGTCCCATTTTCATGAAATTAGATGTTTACATCCTAATTCTTCCATAGAAGTCCCCAAAATCTTGTCCTTAATCAGTTATCACTCAATTTTCAGATTTCGGGCTGATCGAGTTGGAACCTTCAAGTGAGTGAATATAGAGCCGCAAACCTCCCTCGTGTGTGAGGGAGGTTTGTTCTTTTCTTGACCATGCATGTTTCTATCGGTGCTTTATCAAAGATTTCTCAAAGATTACAACACCCTTGTGCAAATTATGAGCCAAGAAAATAGATTTCATGTTTGATCAAGCATGTAGAGATACCCATAATGAACTTAAGAGACGTGTCACAACTGCCCCCATCAAACAATCATCGAATTGGGATGAACCATTTGAGATAATGTACTATGCAAGTGACTATATGATAGGGGTTGTACTTGGGCAAAGAATAAAGAAGAATTTGCATGTTATCATATATGCTTCCCACATATTGGAAGAAGATCAATGCAATTATCATACAATTATAAATGAACTTTTTGCAGTGGTGTTTGCTTTAGAACAATTCAAGTCCTATTCATTTGGTATAAAAGTTGTTGTTTTTATTCACCATACAGCTTTAAGGTATCTTTTGAAGACAAAAGAATCCAAACCAATATTGATTAGGTGGATCTTGCTTTTATAAGAATTTGATGTTGAGATCAAAGATAAAAAAGGTGTTGAAAATCATATAACTGATCACTTGAGCCGACTACAGACCAAGGATATACAAACTGAAACAGTAAGAGAGACATTCCCCGACAAGAAGTTATATGTGTTACATTCCTTTACAAGACTATGGTATGCTGATTTGGTGAACTATCTAGTCACCAAAGAATTCCCTTTGGATTTGTCTAAATCGTAAAAAGACAAGTTACAAGCTTATGCTAAATATTATTTTTAGGACACTTCTTATGTGTGGAAATTTTGTATGGATCAAGTAGTTAGAAGATGTGTACCACATGATGAATTTCATTGCATTCTTAAGCCAAAAAATCAACCCAAAGTATATTATCCTTAGTGAGCCCTTTTGAGCTTGTTTATCTATTCTTTGCTTTACCCATATTATAAGCCTTAACTTTTTATATGTTTTTCTTTTTTCTTGGTCAAGGATTAATATAGCATATATTTGTTGATATTTCATAAGATTTATGGTTGGAAATTATATGGAAAAAGTGATACTTGATGAAAAGAATGGGCAAAGTTGCCAAAGATAGACCATTTGAAAAAAATAAAAAGGAAAAGGAAAAGAAAAGAAAAGTTGTTCCATTGTGTTCTAAAAGTTTTATGTTAATGGAGCTTGAAATCAAAAGAAGTTTAGTATTGGTGCTTAAAGATGGTGCATTTGTATACTATGATGAGATATCTTATTTCAAAATTCCTTTTTTTTTTTTTTATAGAATGCTCTACTTCATTTGGTTTTAACCTTTTCTTTTCCTTTCTTTTACCACACCTTAACCTTTAACCCCATTACAATAGAAAAGTAAGACCTTTTAATTCATGTATTGCATGTAATATGTTAGTAATGGAGCTGAGATTGAAAAGCAGGGTAGAACATATTCATTGATTGAATTCGAGAGATTTAAACACGTAAGCCTTAAACACGTGAGTGAGGGAGTGTATATCAATAAGAGGACCTATCACTTTAGCATGACATATATTTCATTTAAATCCCAATGATTAATTGAGTTTTGAAGTTTGCATGTAAATAAATTTATGAAAATTTATATTTTTATCCTTCTTGATTGCATTCATGTTTATAATGCATGCAATCTTGGATATTGATGGGAGATTCAGAAATTAGTCATAGTTTTTTTTATTTTTATTTTTACACTTTGGACTTTCTTAAGTTTAATATTATTTCTCCTTTCTCGAGGACGAGCAATAGATAAGTGTGGGGGTATTTGATACAATCTTATTATTAGATGGTTTTACCCATATTTACCTAGTATTTTGCCCATGTTTTATATATAAAATGTCTTGATAATCTTTGTTTTATGTTTTGAAGTCACTTTTGGATGTAAGATTTGAAAAGGAGTAAATTGGAGAAAAAATTCAAATCATGTTCTAGCTTGAGTTGAATATTGACATCTAATCAATATTTTATGCAGAACTTGAGTTGTAGAGGTCCAAATAAAGTGATTCTAGTGGCATTAGAAAGCTAACTTCCATATCTTTCTATACATATATGACAAGAAAAATAATAAAAAAAGCATGGAAATCACATCCTACAAAAACAAGTCTTACATTCTGTTAATTTTGACCTTCAACCATTCCGACTTGAATATCTTGAGTAAGAGATGTCCATTTGATGCAAACTTAATTGTTTTGGATTCATGACTGAAAGACCTATCAACCTACCAAATTTCAGCAGAAAAAAAGTTCGTATAAAAAATATATGTTTTTTCTAAGACAACCTATAAAGTTTATCAGCAGACATGTTTTGTGAAGCAACAAGTCCAACTTATTTCCCAAGCATCCAAACCGACTTGAAAATTATTCCTTTGTATGGAAAAAGTCTTTATTTGGGCAATTTAATTTCTCTAATTCCAAAGTCAAAGCTTGAAGATTTTATGCTATGCAAGACTATTTTTCCTTCTTTTTAGAAAAATAGTTATTGTACTACTTAAATGTAGATCATCTACTTTAGAAAGGACTATTATTATTTTGAAGGATACATAATAGATTGGAGGGATGTGGAGTTTAAGATTTCCTATCAAATAAAAAAAAGATAGAAAGAAAAAGAGGGGCGACTAGAAAGAAGATACTCTCACCTTTTTATCCTATACCCAAAATTGTATTTTCATCCTTTCTCTTACTTAGTTTTTCAATAAAGATGCAAGACTAAGTTATTTTTCTTGGTTGAAAGGATATAAAAAACATTAGATTTCAAAAACTATGAGATCTATTTTATATTTTCTTTTCAGTTTATATGATGGGTATGAAATGTTTTTTATGCTTATTTTCTATGACTATTTAGTTTGATTATTAGAGCAGACTCTAAGTTATTATTTTAACCAATCTATTGTTAAGTTTGCTATCAAAATCGGAGTTGTGATATTTAAACTTGTGAAGTGACTAAGTTTAATAATTATGGCGAATCTATGTTGTTAATCTTAGGGAAAACATTCAATTAAATTGAACATAGACTGCAAACAATTATGTTGTCTATATTTATTAACATATCTAGTTCTTAAGGTTGCCATTGAATTAAATTATTAATGCGGACATTGTGGTTGTTTAATGGTTAGAGTTAGTTACATTGCGGATAAGTTAACTTACTAATGTTAAGAAAAAATAAATATTCATAATATAAATTGACGTATCGTTTCAATAATCAATTTTAATTTCTGTAGGTAGACGTTTGCTTGAGACCAAAGTTTTTCTCTTAATAAGTTTCAGTTTATTTAATTTAGTTTGATTACTTTATTTTGTTTACCATATCATAGCTTAGATAACCTCAAAACCCTCTAATTTTGAATCATCTAGTATAAGAACCTGAACTAGATCTTTCTCGTGGGATCAACTCTTTACTTGCTTTATATTATTGTATTTATTTAAGTTAGAATAATTAATTTGTATTATAAATATCGCAACAATTTACCTCATTGAGATTAATGGAAGGATTTTAGTTTTAGGTATTTCCGCTTGCTAAAATGGACTTGGTAAAATGGGGTCAAACATCACCGCGTGTGAGCGAGGACCGACGGTTTTGTGGCTGTTTGCTTGGTAGGAAGAGAAGACGTATTATTGATTATTGGATTGTCCTGCCACAGTCACAATGTGCCGGATTGTAGTTTCGAGTCCTCACGATTCATACACCTTGCTGCTATTGACAACATAACTTCCACACGGACCCCAATGATTAAGACCGCTGTTCCCATGCTTCAAAATTATTTATTGGTAAGGCAGATTGTTATTTATATCAGTTGTATTAACACATCGATACATAGCCAGCCAGCGCTAGCTCCTCGTGGTTCTCTACTAATGGCCTGCACGAAATCAAGAAACAGAAGAAACACTAACCATGCGAAGCCAACGCCTCTTGGATGGTGGTGGGGGTATTGAAACTTCAACAAAATAGTCATGAGCATTGAAACCCAAATAGATATCTCCTCCGTTCATGTCATGAAGCCTGCGTAACGAATGGTTTGATAATGCAAGCAAGATAATACAACAAAAAATATAGAAGCAAATTGAACAATTCAGAGAGAAGATGAGTACGATTTCTTACGTAAATTTAAGAAATTTGCTTTCGTAATTGTCTCAGTTGTCCTCATGCCATGTCACATCATTCTGCATAACACGTACAGAAGAGTGTGTTTTGATCTCTTTTACAAGTGTTAACATG
>Ga0325403_1006354_pt1 | contig 11238 bp, 9 predicted proteins | sample PopdelMetagenome_19_FD_205665 | JGI IMG/M metagenome (GOLD analysis project Ga0325403, IMG submission 205665) | Populus deltoides microbial communities from Bellville, Georgia, United States - Xylem-PdKOR-R4 | ecosystem: Host-associated > Plants > Phyllosphere > Stem > Wood/Secondary xylem...
AACGTGTTTTTTTGTTAACAATATTTTTTTATATGTAGCAAGATAAGCCAAGGTGTTAGGCACTATAGAAAGGTTTCTCTGACGTGTAGAAAACTCTCACAATTAAAGGAGAGGTGTGGGCCAAACCTAGTCTATGAGTCCAAGTTTAGAGTCTAAAAGCCTAGTCTACATGGCTCCATAGATGTAGGCTACAACCTAGCAGAGTAGGCATCTGCTCAGATGCCTTTGCTTTTCTTTTTTTTTTTTTTTTGTTTTTTACTCGTTTTGGGAACAATGATTTTCAAGTGCTGCACCGCTGTGCTCGTTAACCGATTGCTGTGGCTTCTTTCCATTACATGGTGGCCGGTGGGGTGGGGTGGGCCATGGCGTGTGGGCTCGGTTGCTTTTGAGTATCAACCCAGATCAGATGGGGGAGCCTAGGCGACGAAGGAAGGAATCTCCTCTGCCATTGATTACTCTGTTTTACGTGATCCAGGAGGGCTCAAATTGTCGATCATTTCCAAAGTATAAACTGTTTTAATTCTTAGGTATTACGTTTAATCTTGTTCATATAACAATTAATCTTGTTCATGTAATTAAGTGATTTATGTACCCACAACGAAGCTTCACACATAGCAGCACTATGATCCTGAAGCGATCAACCTGTAAGCACGAGGGAGTATAAACAAGACAACTAACCATATGATGTACACCACAGCCGCTCAATCTCAAGTGTTGAGTTTGTCGTATTTCATAGCAACTTCATGACATTGTGTTTTTATACTTGTTACCCTTGATGGAACTAAGCAGTATTATACACAGTATTATACGCGAGAGACACATGTTAGGAGTGTTGTGGTTAGAGCTTTTGCATCGCGAGAGATAAATTATACAGCACCTCCATCAAAAAGCAAGTTCTTCCCAAATTTGACTGTTGAGCTGAAAACATTCCCTCATGGATGCCAGGTCTCAAAAATAGGAGCATCAGTTGAAACACTCGGCATCTAGATGCAATTTGCCTGAGTTTCTGAGTGATCTGGTAGTATGATGAGCAATGAAACCCTAAAGATTCCCTTCTCCTTGTGGGTGGGACATACAGAATCAAGTCAGACAAACCATCTTCTTCCCAGCTGGCATGAACCAAATTCAACTATCTTGCTTAGTGTGCTGAAACATGAGATTTGTTTCTGAGCTGTCTGATACGAGGCTCTACCAAGGTTCAGAGTTATTTCCAAGAAAATTTCTAACATGTGAAGGCTTGCTCCAACCTTCCTCCATTGAAATGAGGTTAAGGCGTATCATTAGTTTCTCCACAGCATCTTCCTCCAAGCTGCTTAATTTATTGGATGCCTGTTTTTGTAAGGAAGAACCCTGCAAAAGTTCAAGACTTTTTTTTTTCAGTTTGTTAGAAGAATGGAAGTGTCATGGTATGCCAGGTAGAAAACATACCTTCTCTTGATACAACTTGAGATATTGCAGCGATTGCTCATAAAACCCACAATGGTACAAAAGAACACTGTAGTCTCTTAGTTCCTTAGGGTCGGATTCAAGGAGTATTAAACGCTCACAAGCTGCAACAAAAGCAATACTTTCCTCATGAATACAAGTTTAAAAACAATTGCGAGGATCTTTTTCACGGTGATCAACTATGTGGCAATTGCTTGAACCAGTGATTATGTGATAGTTTGTGTATCAAAATCCATGGCTATCTTTCTTCCCTTTCCATTTCTTATCCCATAATGGAAATTAATGATTCAATTTGCCACTCAAGATAATAATAGTTTAACATTTTGAATAGTTGTGTTCTATCTTCGTCTGTGCTTTTCCCAGACACTCCTCCCTCTGTCCCTGATGAAAAGAGTAAAGGGAAGTGATGGCTTAATTTGTCACTCAAGTTAATGCGATATCAAAAATGATAGTTATCCTTATAGTTTTAACATTTTGGATACTTATGTTGCATCTTGGTCCACACCATGGCTACAAGGTCACTCATCCCTCTCTCTCTCTCTAAGTTCTTTGTGTCACGACACCATACAAGTGGGATGTAAGCAGACAACCAGTGTACAGGGTAGTTATGCCATAACTTGCATCAAATATAGCTCACTGGTCTGTAACCGTCCCAAATCAGAAGCCCATTATTAAGTTTTTAAAACTGAGAAACCAAAAAAGTTGATTAGCACATGAAGCATCATGCATCAAGGATATGGGGAGGTCCCACGACACACCTTTCTAGTAACACACTCCATAACTCGACTCAGTGGAGGAGGAGGAGGAGGAGCAAACTACTGTCTTCCAAGCATCATGGCAACAAAAGGGCGATGAAGTTGAGCAAACTACTGTCTTCCAAGCATTGTGGTAACTAAAGGGCGAGGAAGTTAACAGACAGAGGGAGGATGCGAAGCATCACACAAGTCTCTCCATCGTCAAATAAAAAAAAGAGAACCAAAGAAGGACTAGGGAGACACGATGAAAACAACTCTTCAAATGAATTGCTCATTTTGGATGGCCATTGTATATTCTACTTGAAGACAGCATACCCGCCCAACCTGGTAAGGCAAGGACTAAGATTTTCTTCCAACAAATTAAAGAGAGTGTGCAACCCCCAAGCCGCACTAAGGAAAACACACACACACACACACACACACCAGAATTTGAAACTTCTGCCATAGTGAATAATGGTGATTGAATGAAAAATGACTACAATGCATGGATCCAGTATCACTGGGAAGCTAACGCAAAAGAACAATTTGGTTTCACATGTCAACATGTTGCCATTACCTGTCTGGCGCCTCAAATACAAAGTCCCATCAAACTGCCTGGGACATCGATGGTAAACAGAAAAAAAATAACTTAACAAGTGCACCTTCATCTTATAGATACATACCAGATAATGCACGTCTCATGTCCCCGAAGTGTACACTAGTCCAAACACCACGGTCTAGCCTATGTTGAGCAGCCTTTGCAGATGCAAGCTGAGCACCACTGCAATAGGGAGAGAAATAAAAATAAAAAAAGTATAAGCTCAACTACAACAAAAGGAGGAGAAAGAGAAAGGCTTCACGGAGCTAAAAAGTGAAAAATAATGCACACAAAGTACAAAATTCATTGCAAGATACTGTTAATACCTTCCTTCAAAAGTTTTTGATATATCAACACAGTCAGCTGCATGTGCTGCCCGTAAGAATAAACTCTTGGTATGATCATGTTGAAATGGCCAAAAAGCCTCCTTTAAGTTTCTCAAAATCTGCATGCGTGATATAATGTAAGGAGGAGAAAAAAAATCAAGCTAGAAAATGCTGCACATGTATAAATGCAGCAGGCAACCTCATGCTTAACCTAATGTACTAAAGACATTCACACATGATACCAACATGATACAAAAACACATCATCTGTAAATGAAAGAAGTTGCTGAAAACAAACTATTCAAGATTCATGAATTCATTAGTAAAAAAATATCACTTTGGACTTGTGTTGGTACCATGTGGGTGTCCCAATTTTGTGCTCTTTCATCATGCATATTGGAGGAACTGATAAAAGACAACAGGAAAAAACACAACCCACCTTCTCCAACAGAGTAAGTGATGTCAAAATGTGTTGATGATCAGACTCCTTACTTTTCTGCTTGTGATAGCCTCTTGGAAGACCATGGTTGTCATGTGGGAAGAAAATCTCACAATCAAAATCCAACAGGCTCCATAACCGAAGCATTTTCAGGATTTCCGAGTATATAAGTGCAAGCATAACAGCAGAACCTGATCGATGTGTCAAAACCTGCTCAATACAGTATATTAAAATATAGTAAAAAAAGGAATCCCAAATACAAAAAATATTCTTCTCTTGTAGAGAGTTCGAATTTATAAGCTGGAAGGCAAATTTCTATACAGAATGAAGATACAAAGATCGTGGCTCCAATCGACTTTTCATAGTGCTCCTTCGAAAGCCCTGATTAGAAAGAAGTAAAGAACCAGATTGTATAAATCACAGTCGCATCGTACCAAAGTGCAAGGAAGTAAGTTATAAAAAGCTAAAATTCTAGTCAAATCTTACTTAGGATGAAACTAGGATAACAGTTTCGGTTCATCTTTAATACAATAAAACTAGGATAACAGTTTCGCTAAACAAAATTTTCATCAACAACCTAATTCCTTTCTTTGACATCAGCAACTGAGACACAAGAAATTATTACATAGACCAAGCAAACCAATCACCCTACAGGGATTCATTAAACTAAGTAATCAATCAAAAAGTTTGTTCCACATAAACCCTGTACTTGCAATAATGCTTCTTTGAACACCGAAAAAACTAAACACCTAGAAGGAAAAAGAATGCAAGAAAAATGGTTACCTTCTTGACAAACAAAAATTTCTCCAAGCTATCCGGAAGCATCTCTGGCGATGAATTCAATGCAGAGCTATTATTAGTGCAGAATCCCATGGAAAGATCATCCAATCTTTCAATGAAAGCATCCACGGGGAGAGCAACCGAAGAGTGTGATATGAGAGAATCATCCTCAGCTGCTATATAAAGTGCCGTTTTAGCCAAATCAACACGTCTATTAATGCTAATGCTGATTTCCCTCTCAATGCTTGACAATCTTTTAATTTGTGACATGAAATTTTGCCTTGCCTCCTAAATAATTAACAATCAATCACTTATCAATTTCACCATTTTAGAAAAACCCCACATCAAAATTTTAGCTAGAAACAAAGGTTCCAAATTCAAAGATAAATACGTAACTTTAACATGATTGGAAAATAAAAATAAAAATAAAAAATGGGTTCTAAATTTCTACCAAAAAAAAAACCATATAAAAATAAAACAAAATCTCATACTTCATTAAAACTGTATCAAATTTAATAAGCAAGAAGAACCCATATGGCAACTTTCTATTAACATCCAAAAAAACAAAAACTTCAACGAAATTAGAAAAAAAAAAAGGCATTTTGTGATTACTCTGGCATGAGTGGTGTTGATTCCAGAAGAATCCAAGGCATCATGCAATGCAAATTGGAAGTCAGTTGTTACCGGGGGAGGAGGTTGGGATCCTCCACGGCAAACCACACGGCATGGAGGAGGAGCAGAAGGATAGGATTGGTATTTTGAGAACTTGGAAGATGAGGAAGATGGTATTGATGATAAAATTGCAGCTATGGCAGCCATTATGTGAGTAACTACATTACCTACCTTTCCAAGTGGGAGAAAGAAATGTTGGAAAGAAAGATAAATTAAGTTGATTTTTATTTATTATTGGTTTGTAAGAGGATTTTTTATTTGGAAAATAGAAAATGGAAAGATTTTTTTTTATGAAAATGAAAAATAAAATTATTTTTTATTAATTGATATATTTTCTTATATAAAAAATGGATGGACCATATAAAATTTATTAATTTTATATTAAATAAGTAGCTCGTGAAACGTTAACACCCAAGTTAATTTTTTCATTATGTAAAAATGGATGTTAGACAATGACAATATTTTAAAAAAAAGCAAAAATAAATAAATTAAGATCTAGAGAATTTACTTAACTAAGTTTAATTAGATTTAATTAAAAAAACATTGACAACAAATAAAACAAAAAAAAACAATAATTAACAATAAAAAAAAGAGCTATCAATATTATATTTGAAAAAAAAAAATCTATTGAAGACTTACCATTACTCTACGTAGACATAACTCCACCACCTGAAAGAACTCATCAAAATGGTTCTAACATCACTGTAAAAGATTGCATGACAATATTAAAAGAGACCATACACGTTGATAGAGCAACAAACCAGAAAGCAAATCAAATAAAATATCATCAAGTGAGTATCTCATGTTTATATTTAATTAATTAATTTAATTTAATTCAAAATTAATAAAAAAATTTATAGAAAGAAAATAAAAAAAGAGCCTAATCTTCGATTAAATAAAAAAAGAGAAAAAACACCAAACAAATCTCCTAAATTTGAATTAATTTTCCAAACTTGTAACTCGTAAAATTATAGACCTGGATTCAATCAAAAAGCTCAATTCACTATTAATTTAATATTGAACGATAAAATAAAAAAATCAATTTAAAAAATTTGCCTAGATAAAAGAAAAATAGCAATAAAAAAGTAGGCTGAAAAATATATTCTGAGCTTTTTTATTTGAAAAGCACAAAAACAACCCACACGATGACACGTGCAATGAACACGCCAACCACTTTTATTTTTTTAAATAATATTTTATATTTATTAAATTATTAAATTACCTTCTAGTCATCTTAATTGTAACAAAAAGACCAGGCTGAAATTACAAAAAAAAAGTCTATGGACATCTGTTAAAGAAATTTTACTTTTAAAAGTAATTTAGTTATTTTATTATATTTTTAAAAAAATTATATGAAATCAGTTAAAGAAATATTGCTTTTAAAAATAACTCAGTTATTCTATTGAAGTATAAAAGTTAAGAAGAAAGATTTACCCATAACCAATATGAAAGTAATTAATGAACTTTGTAAAAAAATTATATTATCTTTAATAGTCAGTCCAATGATTTTTGTTGAAAAAAGAATATTTGTCTCAAAAGTGAAACACTAACATTCTCTATTTTTTTTTTATATAATATAAAATAGTAGTGTGCATCAACATTTAAGAGTGTGTTGAGAGCAACACAAAATAATTTTACTTTCTTTTCTTTAAATTTTTGGTTTTTTTAAATAAAAACTAAAAACATTTTTATTTGTTAAAAACAAAGACATATTTTCCACCAAAAAATAAGAAATGCATTATGATTACAACTATTTTTTTATAAAAAATCAAAACTATCATCTTAATATTTTGTATTTGTAATAATCTAATTGTAGAATATGAATTTTATTTCATTCAAATTAAAAATTATTATGACCTAAAAAAATATATTTACATTAGATTTATAATAAAATTTAAATTCATGACATTAACTAAATATGAGAACACATAAAAAATAATATTAATTTTTTACTTTGCTAAAAAGCGCTTATATACCAAAGAAAAAAAAGTGTATTTTTCATGTTTATTATTATTATTATTTAAAAAACGGTGGAAAAATTGCAAAGAAAAACCGAGGAGAACCTCTAAAATATGTTTTTCAAATTCAATATAAATTTAAAAAATCAGTTTTTCAGTAGTTTTTTCTTTTTTGGATGGAGAAATATCATATTTAAACATGATTCTCCTAGTCTCGCAGTTGTCAGCTCCTTAGCTTTGTTTGGTTGTTGCCCCTTTCCCCCTTCTCTGATAAGAAGGTTACTTTTAGTTCTTCTTTTCCCAACACCGATTTCTAGAAAATTGGAGCATCACTGTATTATTTTTGTTTTCAACGAGTTATTTTTATCATTGATTGATGAATATCCATGATGTGAATTGCTCTTTATATTATTAAGAAGTAAGAAAAAGAAATGCAAGCTTGAATAAAAATGGCATATCTAATTTCTAATTTTGGGTTAGTTTAAGAACCCGATTCTTTTACCAAAATAACTTTGTTTTGGAATTTTTTCTCAAAAAAAATTAAAAATTGAATTGATCCTATCAACCCTCGACCTGCAGCCTAAACTTTGAACGGGATCGAACTCAAAATCAGGTATCATGACAATACTATTTCACACAAATATTTTACTTTTGTTTTTTTATTGACAGAAAACAAGAAACAGAGGTGATTGCAGAGCTTCTTTGATTTTGGATGCGAGCAGAACAACTCAGCCAATGAAAAATGTTCGTGGGATAGCTATTTTTTCAGTGAAAGCATGCCCGAGAAAGAGAAAAAAAAAGAGTACTAGCCAGACACCTCATATCAGAGTTCCCTTCTAGCTGTCTGGAACATGAACAGAAAACAGGGTAGAGAATTTACCCAGAGAAGATCATCATATACATGCTTACCAGAGATAATGCAAGCCTTATGTCATCCAAGTGTAAACTGTTCCAAATGCCACGGTCTGGCCAATGTTGAGGAGCCTTCGCAGGTTCAGGATTAAAGCTGAAAGCTACTGCAGCACGCAGATTTCAAATAAACATTTGTAAACACAACTATCACAGGGAGGAAAAGAAAGGCTAGCAATCAACTAGAAGAAAGGATATTTTTTGTTCAAATCCTATCACTTGCATTTCTCAACCTATACATCAGTGTGCGATCGACTGAGAACTTAATGTTAACAGGCTCTCCCCTGTAATTTAGCTCTGAGTATTTTGTAGAGTGCTGGTTTACTTCCTTTCCTGCCATACAATGGGTTGGCAAGGATAAATGACTGTTAATCTCTTTCAATTTTCCGCCCTGCTGTTCATAACTTATTTTATAAAATTTTTCTGTCTACTGAACATCATGCCAACAAAAATCCGGTTAGAATGTGCTCTATCCATTGAACTGGTACGTACTTCACCGAATACCGAATAAGAAATTAAGATGAAGAATTTATGAACATGGACCTTGTGTAATTACTAAACCAGTTATGGATTCACCTTGAATATCTCGTCATTAGGTGGTCAGTTGGCTCCATGTCAAATACTTCACCGTCTAGTCTTGTTTATTTCACCTTTAATTACAATGAGAGAATGTCATTTGCATGAACCAGTGTATATATTATAGTGGGTAGTTCTCCTCTGGCATGATTTACTCTTTATTCTTCGCTTCGAAAAGTCATGAAAAGATCAATGACTACATCTGCTGTCATAATTCCTATGTTCTGGTTGCACTTGATAGTAGCTATCATTCGTGTTGGATTCTGCTGTGGGTGCTCCAGTGCAGGATGCAGGCTGAGTGAGAATGGTGCCCTTTTGAAGTTCAAGAATGATCTCACCGACCCTTCAAACCGGCTTGCATCCTGGGTTAGTGATGAGGATTGCTGTAGATGGTCTGGAGTTGTTCGCAACAACTTAACTGACCATGTTCTTGAGCTCTATCTTGGAACCCGCATTTCTTATGATGTAAATTTAGCCTCCACTGCTTCTGTTGACTTGGAAGATAATCGTGGATCAAAGCTCGGCGGCAAGATTAGCTCTTCTTTGCTCTACTTGAAATATTTGAGGTACTTAGACCTAAGCAACAATGATTTTGGAGGAATTCACATCCCTAAGTTTCTTGGCTCCATGAGGAGTCTAAGGTACCTTAGTCTCTCTCATGCTAGAATAGGAGGAATGATCCCTTATGAACTTGGGAATCTCTAATCTGCAACATCTTAATCTCCAAGGTAATGATCCTGAAACCTATGCTGACAATTACGTTGGCTATCTGGTCTTTCTTCGCCAGAATTTCTTGATTTGAGTAATGTGGACCTTAGCATAGCCTTTGATTGGCTTGAGGTTATAAACATTTTTCCATCTTTAGCAGAACTACGCATATTTTTTCTTACTAGGTTATCTCTTCAATACCCAACTGGTTATATTCTTTCAGCCATCTTGAGTTCCTCGAACTTGTGGACAACTATTTTCAAGGTAAAAATTCAAGTGCCATCGGTAACCTGACTAGCCTTGACTTCTCATCTAACAAACTTGTAGGAGTTCCAATAATTTGAAGGGTCCGCTGCATCATATATCGTCCGGCGTTATTGGATTAGATCTTTTCATTAATTCATTTTGAGGGTACATTTCCAATTTCTTGCGTTATAATATTGGTTCTTTAACATGTTATTAAGTACAAGTTGAATAGTTTAAGTTTTGATGTTGTGATGATTCTTTAACTTACAAAATTGATGGGCCGAAGAAATTGAATACTCTTGGAAACCACTTGTCTGGAGAGATTCTGGATTGTTAAAAGAACTGGCGAGATTTGGAAGCCATGAAAATTAAGTTACAGCTAATTTAGTGGCAATATTCCTAACTCCATTGGAACTTTAAGCTCTCTTCAGTCATTGCATCTTCAAAACAGCCACCTCTCTGGCAAGGTTCCTCTGTCACTGAAAAATTGTACCCAATTAGTCACACTGGATTTTACTGTAAACAATTTCAGAGGGAACCTTCCAGCATGGATGGGGAAACTTTCAAGGATGAAGATTCTAAACCTCCATGCAAATCAGTTTGATGGCCAAATACCTGTAGAATTTTGTGATCTAGCTTCTTTACAAGTTTTGGATCTTGCTTATAACAACTTGAATGGAACTATACCGAGCTGCATCAACCATTTCAGTTCCATGGACAAGATGAATGGTTCTAAAGGCCTCATTGATTTGGTAAAATAGTCTTCTGAAAGTGCGCTTCTTGTGATGAAAGGAAGAGTAGCTGAATATAGCATTATTCTCAATTTCGAAAGTATAGATCTTTCCCTCGATGATTTATCTGGAAAGATTCCAAACGAAGAAACAAGCCTTGAGGAATTGCAGGCACTAAATTTGTCACATAATTGTTTGGAAGGAAAAATTCCCGAGGATGAAGGTGATATGGGATCGCTATAATCTCTTGACCTCTTTCAGAATCCTCTATGGTGAAATCCCTCTAAGCCTGGCAAGTTGACATTTTTTAGTCACTTGTACCTATCCTACAATAACTTGAGCGGAAGAATTCCTCAAGCACTCAATTGCAAAGCTTCAGTTCATCCAGCTTCACTAGCAACAAAGGTCTTTGTGGACTTCCAAGAATCGCAGTGCAGATGGTACAAATAATGATCATAATGGAAGAGATAAAAGGGGATTATAGTTCTGACGTTAACTGGTTCAATGTGAGCTTGCCAGTTAGATTTGTGGTGGTATTTTGGTTTGTACTGGGTCCTTCGGTGTTGAGAAGACATCTGCATTCCATGTATGCAGTCACCCATTGCATGGGAGGAACAACAAAAAAGGAGGCAAGTTTTAGCCAATTTAACTGATGGTTGCTTCATTTCAGTCCCTATATAAACCCGCTTGCACTTGGACGGCGGAGTTAAAGCAAAACGTTTAGAACAAGGATCGGTAGGCCAATATAACAGGGAAAATAAACTTCAGGAAACAACATTAATGTGCAGCGGACCACTCAACTAGCGTTGCATTAGAAGCCAGCCTAATCAAACAAATCATGATCTTCTGGATTCTATCTTATTCTAATCGATGGAGACCTACATAATCAATCTCCATTCAAGTCTTTAGTGATTCAATCCAATAAGTTCCACTTGATTAGTTCGGAAGCTGGGATTTGTATATCTCAAGGCCAGATGTAGCTGCAGTAATAGGACACAACCTGATAGAATAGGAGTACGGCACAGCTGGAACAAGATAGTTGTCATGGACGCATGGTGACCAACTATCATCTCCACCTACTCCCATATGTTTGTGGTCAAGATGCACCTGAAATTC
>Ga0325403_1006357_pt1 | contig 11235 bp, 15 predicted proteins | sample PopdelMetagenome_19_FD_205665 | JGI IMG/M metagenome (GOLD analysis project Ga0325403, IMG submission 205665) | Populus deltoides microbial communities from Bellville, Georgia, United States - Xylem-PdKOR-R4 | ecosystem: Host-associated > Plants > Phyllosphere > Stem > Wood/Secondary xylem...
CCCTTTCTTTATTTAATATTTTTAATTGGTTTGGATTGGGTTTTTAATCAAGTGTATAAAATTAAACGACATTCTATGTATTAAAAATGTTAATTTACACTATTTAAATATTGTTATTAATTATTTATTTCTTGCTATCTCAATATAATAAAGAAATCTTGGATTTAAATACTTAAAGAGAAATAGGGATGGAGATGAGTGTAAATTAATAAAATTTGTTTTCTTCCTTTAATAATATTATAATTTGTTTTCTTCTTTTATTATATGAGGGCAACACCTAGACAATATCATTAGCAAGTACGTGGACTCCCATGCAAGAATGGAAACAAGCTGGGAAAATTCCAGGAAGCTACCTTTAAAAATAAACAGCAGTACTCTCGGGTCTTTCTACCTCAAAAATATTTAGTTCACTCATGATATCACGCTCTCTTGATATAAATAGCCCAAGAAATTAAAGCTAGCAGGGATCACTTGGATTTCCTTCACGTAGAAGGTTAATTGTGGGGTGGTAGCTACACAATTACCATAATAACATGGACCAGTACTACTACTCACAGGCTGATCGGGTCTCACCAGACTTGGAAAATGAAGATGTTAATTACAAGGTAGGTTTTAGCATCAATAATAAGGAGGTCTGTGTCAATGGGAAGACACCACAGAATATATCATCTTCCATTTTGCGCAATAAATCTGATCCAATGCTTGTTTCGTCAAGTGCTCGGTTTCAAATGCTTTGGCATTTCCTGACCAATCTTCAAGAAGTGATTCTTGGAACTAAGCTGGGTGTTCTCTTCCCAGCCATTCCTCTAGCAATTGCTGCTGACTATTATAAGTTTGGAAGAGTAAGTTCATCCTTTTTTTTGGTTGCACAACGTCCATGTCGTTGATTTTCTATATGAGCAAAGGGAACTGATTAGGATAAATAATTTGATCATTGCATTTGCCAACTCCTATACATATTTAATTACACACTATGATGGTATGTGTGTGTGTGTGTGTGTTGTTGTCTCTCTGTTTGATTTTCAATATTCCGTCACACGTAGCCATGGATATTTGCTTTGAGCTTGCTTGGACTCACCCCACTAGCAGAACGTGTCAGCTTCCTCACCGAGTAAGTATGATACTATATATGCTCATCTTGTATACAATTACTTCTGGTATATTTTATCCAGTAGTTTTCCTGACATCAATTTTTTATTTTTATTAATTCTCAATTTTCTTGTTCTGATTAATCGCAGACAAATTGCGTACTTCACTGGTCCAACAGGTAGTTTAAATTTACCCATAGATTATTTCTAATTTTGGATGCATGCTATCATGTGAAAATCGAAGATGATTTTACCATTTGCAGTTGGAGGTCTCCTTAATGCAACATGTGGCAATGCAACAGAGCTGATAATAGCGTTGTTTGCTCTCTACCAGAACAAAATACATGTCTTAAAGTATTCTCTTTTGGGTTCCATTCTGTCAAATCTCCTTCTAGTTCTTGGGACTTCTCTCCTATGTGGAGGCTTGGCCAACCTAAAAAGGGAACAAAGATATGATAGAGTAAGACTCCCTATCAAAATTCAAGAAGAAATCCATTTAATTTTACAGATAGAGTAATTAGTAATTATTATGGTCGAAATACAGTTAATTATAATCTTTTTCTTTTTCTTTTTCTTTTTTGGCTTTCACAGAAGCAGGCTGACGTGAACTCCCTACTTTTATTACTGGGGTTGTTGTGCCACATGTTGCCACTGATGTTCAGATATGCGGTAGGGGAAGGAACCGACACTGCCTGCTCTACTCTTCAGTTGTCCAGAGTGAGCAGCATTGTTATGCTTATAGCATATGTTGCTTATATCTTCTTCCAGCTGAAAACTCACAGGCAACTGTTTGATGCTCAAGAGGTGATTAATTAATTAGTACTAAATGCAAATAAGTTTAAGATAAAAACTATAAGAGGCTCATTTTTTCTGCAGTTGTAATATGAAGTATATTTCTTTTCTGAGCAAGCTAAGGTCAAAAGAATTTACTAGGACTCATCCCAAAAACGATTTGAACATCAGAACTTACTTTCTTTGTTCCATGAAAGCTACCCTACTTTCTCCCTGACCGTCTTGTAAATTAAGTTTATCTTAAAAGAGATCTAAAAAATGGCCTTTTCTTGTTCATCCATCAATTACTATTACTATTACTATTACTATTATTATTATTATTATTTTGTGGCGGTTTTGTTTACCAATATGTTTAGCTGGTGCCTCACATTGCATGCAGCACATGAAGATATATATATGAGACTCAAACATCCTTAGAATGTTCTATTCAGTGAGGTCACTTGGTTAGGTCAGAAGGAAATATTTAATCCAAAGTTGATTTTAATGCATGGAACTTACTGGTTCAAGTTGAATGGCAGGAAGAAGATGATGACGAGGAAGAAAAGGCGGTGATAGGATTTTGGAGTGCATTTACTTGGTTGGCTGGCATGACAATTATCATAGCTTTGTTATCTGAGTATGTTGTGGGCACAATTGAGGTACATTACACTTGAGAATTGCTCAAATATTCTTTATTAGCACATTAATGCATCTTCTAATTTGTGGATTTCATATTATAATGTTTCTCAACCAGGCTGCATCAGATTCTTGGGGCATTTCTGTCAGTTTTATCAGCATAATTTTGCTGCCTATAGTGGGGAATGCTGCAGAACATGCTGGATCGATCATATTTGCTTTCAAGAACAAGTTGGTATGATATGTTAGACCATGTCAGTAGTCTTACTCTTATATTTTGTTACTAGCTAAGTTTCAATAACACCAATTATCTGGCTGTTATGCAGGACATATCTTTAGGTGTTGCTTTAGGTTCTGCCTCTCAAATTTCAATGTTTGTGGTAAGATTAAAGTATCCCAGGAAAAGAAAATCCTTTGCCAAATTAACCTTGGAAAGAAATCATGATGACTTGTTTTTTTATGGGCTTTAGGTCCCTTTATGTGTTGTTGTTGCCTGGACAATGCACATCCGTATGGATCTTGATTTCAGTCTCCTCGAAACTGGTTCTCTTGCTTTCACAATAATTATCACAGCCTTCACTTTACAGGTATTGTCACCTAATATTTTTTTTAATTGCCAATGATAATGTATGTTATTTTGGATGTTAATTATTTAGCTGGTTTGTAAATTTTCTTACGCTAGTTTTTTTCTTTACTTACAGGATGGAACTTCACACTACATGAAAGGAATGCTTCTTTTCCTGTGCTACATTGTTATTGCTGCATGCTTTTTTGTTCACAAAATTCCTCAGAGTAAGTTCCAAGCTAGGAAAAATCTAAGTTATGAATGATTAAAGTTTCCTCATTCCGTGACTTCTCACTGCTAATGTTTCCTAAAACTTCGATTGTAGGTCAAATCTCGGAAGGCAAACCATTCACTGGACTATTTTCAGCATAGCTGCATTTGCGTGTGGGGCTTGATCCCCACAAAGATTGTTCCACGGATCAATTCCGTGCATTGACATTCTGGTAATAGAGGATGGTATGGTAAATGAGAGCCTTTAAGAGAGTTGTGAGGCCATCAAAAGTTGAGACTGGCATTTTTCGTATTTACAAGGGAGCTCTAGAGAAGAAACACAACTACTCATAGAACAAGTTTCTGGATAGCTACGTGTTTATGTCTTCTCAATAATATTTCGGTAATGAATTGAAGTACAAAAGCAGTAGTGCAGAAATGCATATAGTTTTTTTCCCTGTAGATGTTAGTTTGCATGTATTTGATTAAATTCACTGTATTATGCTGTTTATGAGAATAATCTGTCTTCACTTCTTGCAATGCAATAATCGAATTAATAAAGATAAACGACTTTCGATATCAGAGTGTATTTATTAAATTTTTATAAATATATGGGTCTGACACATATATCAGACTCAATAGACTTGGACTTGGCAATGCACCAAGTCCAAGGTTGTATAGGTCTAACACGCATGCTAGATCCAATACATTTGGAGTTGGTAGTTAGCCAAATCCAAAGCGCTTGGACTTTGCAGTGTGCCAAGTTCAAGGTTAAAGTCCAAGGTAGCATGGATCTGACACGCATGCGAGACCCAATACGCTTGGACTTGACAGATTAGCCAAGTCCAAAGTGGCATGGGTCTGACATGCATGCCAGACTCAATACGCTTGGACTTGGCAGTGCGCCAGGTCCAAGGTGTCGTGAGTCTGGCACGCATGTCAAACCCACTATGCTTGGACTTGGCACTACGCCAAGTCCAAAATGGTGTGGGTCTGGCACGCATGCCAGATCCACTATGCTTGAACTTGGTAGTATGCCAAGTCCAAGATAATTACCATCCTCTCTTGGCATGTCTAAAGAGTGACCAACCTCCCTTGGGTTTAACCTCAGGGAAGAATTCAGTTTATATAGGCTTAGCTACACTTGACGTCTTAAACTCTATTTTCCCTATTCTTTTTTTGGTGTATAAAAGTTCTTCAAAGACCCACCATATTCTTATTAGGTAAGAGATTTTTATGCATCATTCAATGATATCAGGGTAATTACCCTATAGACCCTCCATTTATGGGCTATAAATGCACCATGAGAGCTTCATGAAAAAAGGTTCACAATCTCTAATTTTTTACTGCATTTATATTTTTAAAGCATCTTTCTAGAATATTCTTGTATTTTCTCTCTCTAAAAAGATACTTAGTTAAATATCAATATAACAACCCCAATAGGTAGATCAATTTATCCGTTTAACTTCCACATAAAGGGTAAATGGAGCATAATTTTTTTTTGTTCACTGAAATTTCGGCAGAGTCTCCCCTATACCGGGAGGTCCCAAATTATCGATAATTTACCTTGCACACATTTATAATTACATCCCACCCATAATCACACCCATAATTCAACTATTTAATTCATTTAAGAATATACTTGTTATAACCCAATTCTGAGTTATTCCTCAAAAATTCACTTTTTTTCAAAATAAAAATAAAAAAATAAAATAAAGGCTAGCAACGTGGAGAAAGTAGGCCGGAAAATCAAGCTGTTATTTTTGGAGGAAATTCAACGCTTAATTGTACCCCATTATGCTCAAAAATGGAGAAAACAAAATGTAAATTCAAGGTTAAATTAAATGATTATTGGATGAATTTGCATAAAAATTAAGTCCAATGACATAATTAAATTTTTAATAGGCCAATTTGATTTAATCATGGACCAAATTAATTTTTAATTATGTTTATGAATTAATTTGGGTTCAATTGAAGGATTTAATTAAGTGCAAGGACTTAATTATACTTTAAATGGATCAAATTAATTTTATTTGGGGCTTAATCGGTGAAAAATTAAGTTTGGGAGCCTAATTTAGGCTTAATTGAGAAGATTAAAATTTTAAGAGACCAGATTTAATTTTTATCAAGTTAATTGATTGAAATTAGAGGTTAAATTGCAAGAAAATTGAAGTTTTTGGGTCAATTAAGGGCTAAATTGAAGAAATCCGAGACCAAGGATCCTACCGCAATAGGCGCGTAACTTCGGGGCTACAATTGAAGTTTATCAGGGGCTTAATTGCAAAATTTTAGGGTCAATTGGAGGTTCAATTGAAAGCAATTTAAAGAAGGAGGACTGAAATGAACTTTGGCTAAAATCAGAACTTTAGTATTGTTCATCTTCTTCTTTAAATCTCTGAAATAACTGCTCAGGTTATTTACTTTACAGGTGCATTTAATGCAAGTAACGTCCACCAAATTTATCTAAACATGCACGAAAATGATCCTCTGCAGTTTCTGTACAGCTCCATGTCAATAGTTCAGTGTGAATGACAATTAATCGGCGCCGGTGTCGGCCTAAACATGCCAACTTAGACAACTTTTTCTGCAGATTTGACAGTGCACCATGCCTACTTTGAGCCAACGGTTGGGATCCTTCCTATCTGAATCAAAAGCTGAAATTTTTCTTTAGAGTAGACAAGATTGCCCTCTTCCACCGCCCATAAATAGAGGTGGATTTGATGGCCTGAAGGAGGAGAAAATTGGGTCCAAAATCAGCCAAAAAACTAGCTATTTTCCTTGTTTCTGTAATTTTTCTCTCTTTCCTCTCCCTCTCTCTCCATCGTGGCCTTCAGCCACCACTACTCTCATCACCGGTCTTCCCACCATCAGCTTCACCATAGGAAGCCAACACAACCACCAACCGACCACCGAGAGCCACTGTCGGTTTCTCTCTCCTCTCTACAACCCCTTATGTTTTCTTCTTCTTCTTTTGCTTCCTCTACCACCGACCTCCACCGCCACAACCGGCTTTACCACTGTCATTTCCATCAACCCAGCTCCTCACCAGTGGTAGAGCAGCGACCGTGACCTTCTCTCTCTTCTCCTTCCAGCCTTTCTCTCTCATCTGCAACTTTTTTCTTTCTTCCTCCCACAGCCGACTCCGGCCACCGGCCGAACCACCTCATCACGTCCGAGACCCCCACGCTAGGCAACTTTCTTCTCCCTGCTTTGCCTCTTGCTTCCTTGGTGTGGTCGCTGCATGCAGAATTCATTTCTGCATGCAGCAACTAATTAATTAGCCCGTGGTTTGGGCAGGGCCAGTTATGGCCCAGCCCAAGTGGCTGGGTCTGGCCCGGCCCCCATTTAAAAAAAATCCAAAAAAATTTCAAAAATCATTAAAAAAAATATTGTGATTTTTCTCGCATTTTTTCCCCCTACAAATTATGCATAATATCGGGTTGTATATTGACATTGTAAAATACAAATCCGGTATTAAAATACCTGATTTTTCTCAGATATATTTCAATAAAAAAAATCAAAACATTTTCAAAAAAGAAAAAAAATATTTTATTGCATACGACCAAATCCTAAAATTTTTCCAAGCATGTTTTTCATAAAAAAAAATTGTATTTTTTTAATAAAAAATCCAAAAATGGATATCATAACCAATTTATGATTATCCATTAGGATTTGGCCAACATGTCAAAAATGTTTTTCCAATCTTTTTTTTTAAGATCCAGATATAGACTTTAATATTTGTGGGGTTTAAAATTACACGATAAAGTACACCCTCAGGTATTAAAGATACAAGGTGTAGAAATACGATGCTAAAATTCAGACGTTAGAACGGCTAGGATTTAACCCAATAAGGTAAAGACTTTTTCATGAAGAAAGATCTGCCTTGAACCTTAGAAAAGACCAACGAATAGAAACCCGACTTAGAAAAATAATCAAACAACAATACAACTTACCTTCGGTAGGGTGCACTGGGGGTGATGCATCTTCCCTTGCACAATCAGTCCCTTACTCAGACTCTCGCAGACCATAGGTTCCTAGTGACCATAATACTGGGTGGCGACTCCTAAAATTTAATCATAATTTTATGATTAAATCCAAAAACCCTTCCTAACACACAACACCTCACACAAGAGGCACGACAAAAAGCCTTCGCTGTCGCCAAACGACGTCGCGTACCCCGCGACAATACTCAAGAAAAATCTTCATACTCAATCTCCATCTCATATCACATGCATAAGTTAGTAATTAAGAGAATTATCTAAGCACTGGAATTTCATATATAAGCACAACACGGTTTAGCATTCTGAACATAAGCTAGTACATTATAATTTCTCAAGCATAGAATGATACATTTAATATTTCAAAAACAAATTAATACAAGGAGTATCTATTCAGGTTACATGTTTACTGCATAACAAAATTACATGAATAATCCCTAAGTTCCTAATTATACAAAACAGGATCAAGAAACCTAAATTCTACTCCTAACGTGAATGGAAGGGACCTGCAAAACATAAAATTTTCATATAATTAAAAATAATTAAAATACAAACAATTCACTAAAGAAAAATTATACAACACATCTACCTACTTAAGTCATATGCAATGCAATACACCACCACCAACCCCTTTTAAGGATTATAAAATTTGTTTCCTTTAACTACTTCTCCCCACATTGGGAAGACTACTACCAACACTAATGATCTCCGTTACTGTCTTTAGTCATGAAAATACTGACACTAACGCGACCGTTGGTGTCATTAACTATTTTTTGGTTGAAATAGTTAATCATTGTTCTATGTTACCTTGGGAGGTCATCGGGTATGCCAATGTCAAGGATTCTTGACATCATTAACTTTCACCTCAGAAAGCTAATCAAGTCCCATAAATTTTGCCGATATCGACGTCACACGCTGGATATCATTAACTATTCTGAACTCGAATAGTTAATCAAGTTTTATATTTCTCCTCCCACGTACCGATAATGCTGATGTTAACCAACTTGGCTAAAATCATTAGTCTCCCATATCTGGGACAGGCTAATCAAATTCGAAAAATAGTCATTTCTAAAATTCATTGTTACTGTTCATTTCCTCCAAAAGAACCCATAAATTAAATCTAATTCTCCGTTTCTATTTTCCCATCATTTAACCTTTCCTTTCCTCCCTTTTCTTTTCCTCATCAATAAGCATCAAATTTTTATAGTTTAATAGTTAGTTAAAATAATTATTAACTAGAGGAGATATAGGTACCGAGTACCTACCTGCTATGGACACTCGACTTGCGTTCCCCTGTTGTTGTTGTTGCACTCCTCCCACGGTTCCTTCTGAAACCATAAATATCCATCATTATTCCATGTTAATTCACATATCACAACATTACAGCAAAAATGGTGATAATATTCATTTCTCTTTATCATCATTCTTTCTCACCTAAATCCCCTATTATTATCCTTTAAAATTCCATCTCATTAGTAATCCTAATGAACATCATGAATTTAATTTCAAGCACGTTTCAATTCCTTTCTGAAGATCACAACACAATGTTACATGCTTTACAAATGGCAAGAAAATGAATTCCCCCTTAATATGGCTAAATTTCGTTGTTTTGTCGACTTGGCCGAATCTGCCAGCAGGGGTGACAACTTGACCTCCCCTTAGATTTTTATTTGTATATGGAGTTCCAGAACTCCAAATTAGACGGGGTCAAACTCGTTGGAAAGCTTACACTCCCGGCTACAACTTTTATAAAGGGACCCTTCCCGGATTCTATTGTCTTCATATCCAAATTCCCTCAAGAACCAAGGCAACAAACCTGCCCAGTTTTGTCAATGGACAAGGTATCTCCAATTTATCTCCAGTCCTTACTTCCTCATCAAATACAGTCATGCCTTCCTTTTATTCATGGCAACTCGTCTCATTTATGACCTCCCAAGGTCTTGGTGATGTGTGCTATATTTGATCTTCACTTAGAGTAGTTAGATGTGAAAACTGCATTTCTTCATGGAGAACTTGAAGAAGAAATTTATATGCTCCAACCAGAGGGTTTTGCTAAAATAAGCAAGGAGAACTTGGTTTGCAGGATGAACAAATCTCTATACGGTCTTAAACAAGCGCCGAGGTGTTGGTACAAGAGATTTGATTCCTTCATAATTAGCCTTGGGTACAACAGACTCAGTTCAGACCATTGTACGTATTACAAGAGGTTTGAAGAAGATGTTTTCATCATTTTGTTGTTGTATGTGGATGACATGTTGGTAACAGGCCCCAATAAAGATCGAGTCTAAGAATTAAAGGCACGGTTGGTTAGGGAGTTTGATATGAAGGACTTAAGACCAGCAAACAAGATTCTAGGGATGCAAATTTATCGAGAAAGAAGTAAGAGGTAGATTTGGCTTTCTCAAAAGAATTATTTGAAGAAGATCTTCCGATGCTTCAACATGCAAGATTGTAAGCCAATTTTCACCCCACTTCCTATTAACTTCAAATTATCCTCAAGTATGTCTCCTAACAATGAAGCAGAGAGGATGGAGATGTGTCGAGTATCGTATGCATCAGTAGTGAGAAGTATAATGTTTGCCATGATATGTACAAGACCAGACATTGCACAAGCAGTGGGAGCAGTTAGTCGATACATGGCAAATCCTGGTAAAGAGCATTGGAATACTATTAAGAGAATCTTGAGATAAATCAAGGGTACCTCAGATGTCATATTATGTTATGGAGGATCAGAATTTACTGTCAGAGGTTATGTTGATTCAGATTTTGTTGGTGACCTTGAGAAAAGAAAATCCACTACAAGCTATGTGTGTTCATAATTACAGGAGGAGTTGTGAGCTGGGTCTCTAAACTTCAGACTGTTGTAGCGTTATCCACAACAGAAGCTAAGTATATGGCAACTACACAAGATTGTAAAGAAGCAATATGGATGAAGAAACTTATGGAGGAGTTCGGGCACAAATAAGAGAAGATTCTTTTGTATTGTGTTAGTCAGAGTGCCTTGCATATTGTAAGGAATTTAACGTTTCATTCAAGAACAAAACATATAGATGTTTAGTATCATTTTGTTCGTAAAGTGGTGGAAGATGGAAGTGTGGATTTTCAAAAGGTTTATACAAAGGAAAACCCAGCAGATGCTTTGACCAAACCAGTCAACACTGATAAGTATATATGGTGCACATCCTCTAATGGCCTAGCAAAAACATAAGCAGCATGAAGTTGGCAAGTATAGAAAGGATAGAAGAATCACAGATGATCAAGTGTGAAGACTTGATTAAATTATCAAAGTCTTTAAGTGGGAGAATGTAAAGCCACTTAATTAAATCCACTTAATTGATGGAAGATGAGTTGTTAGACAAAAATAAATGGGAGATGAATTGTTGGCATAATTGGTAGAGTATGAGTGAAAGATGAGTTATTAGGCATATATTCCTCCATAATTTATGGCCTTTGTCCCCTCACTCTTGCCTATAAATAGGCAATGCATCCAAGCCTTAAATGCACACCAAGATAGAGAGCAAGAAGAGAGAGTGAAGAGAGAGTAATCCCACAAAGTTGTGAGGTATTTGTGAGAGAGTAAGTGTGGTGTTTTCTCCTAGTAATAGAAAGATTCTTAGTTGTTCTTCTATTATTAGAGAGAGGTTGTAATTCTCACATTACTTAGTAAAATCCTTCTATACTTGCCCGTGGATGTAGCCAAATTGGGTGAATCACGTAAATTCTTGTGTGTCTCATTTCTCATTTTATCCTATCCCTTACCTTTTATCTTGTCGGGTTTACATGCCAGTATCCTAACAACAATAGATTAGTGGATTACTCACATGTCATGATTCATGCATCTATATATATTTTCTTTTTCCTTGGAGTAAACAAGCACTTCAAGTTTTTGAATGCAGATTCCCAAGACAATGACCGAATTAGCACCCTTCTGGTTGTTTATATAGTATGAACTTGGTCTGGTTTTGTT
>Ga0325403_1006359_pt1 | contig 11234 bp, 9 predicted proteins | sample PopdelMetagenome_19_FD_205665 | JGI IMG/M metagenome (GOLD analysis project Ga0325403, IMG submission 205665) | Populus deltoides microbial communities from Bellville, Georgia, United States - Xylem-PdKOR-R4 | ecosystem: Host-associated > Plants > Phyllosphere > Stem > Wood/Secondary xylem...
TTTTTTTATCATGGCTCTTTTAATCATTTCTATTCAACTAGCACCTTTACTCTAGAAAATTTCCTTCTGTATTCTCTTCGTCTATTTTTCAATTTAGTAATAATAATTCTTGACATTATGTTAGAGATAGAAGACACAGAGACGGAGACAGGGGAGGCTGGCAGGAACCCCGGCTCTCGAGGGAAAAATTTTTTCCATCCCTTTCTAAGTTTATTCTTAATATTTTTATAAAACACCGCATAAATCACGGCATTTTAACCCCCTTTAATTTTATGTTTTGGTTCCGCCCCTGCACACAGAGACCATGTAAATTTGAATCTTTCATTAAGAAATCCCTACCAGAGAATTCGTTAGCTAGGAACTCTGATATATAAATATCACCCAATAGAATATCTTGAAGGAATATCTAATATCTTGTTCGTATTTTATTGTCACTTCCCTCCAAATTGAGAGGAGGAAGGTGTGTTTTTATTTTTATTTTTATTTTTTATAGGATGTATAAAAAAAAAACAAAAAAAACATGTATTTTTAGTCTTTAATGAGATATAATTTGTGTTTTAAAAGAATTATAACTACAAAAAACTCGAACCTCACAACACTACAATCCCAAACAAGTAGAATCAATATTCCTGTAAAGCATTTTTTTTCTGAATTTGAAAAGGAAGCTCCTTGATTTTGTGTCAAATTTTGATAACGAGCCACCAATTACGAAGACAAGAAGTTGCAATATCCGATGACCCACTAGCCATGTCTTTTAAATTAATTTTTCACTGTGTACACATATATCCGACCACTATAGAGGGAGATATGGTCGGGAGAAAGATGTCCTTGAAGGAAGTGGGGAACGGAAAAACCATCCAAAGTGGAAGGAGGGTGCTTTTCCTTTTGAAGAAAGGAAAAAGAAAAAGGCTAGCAAAGATGGTGTTTTTGATATATATTTTTATGCCTTTGCCTTTTGAATTTACATCAGTTTTATTATCTTTTGCAAAGAAAACCAATTGACCTATTCAAAAGAAGAAGAAGAAGAAGTGTAGTAATAGTTTGTGTTAAGTTCTTGAGCTGGGTTTGATCCCTTCAAGTTTGGCTCGACTCTTTTAGGCTTGGTTTTACAAGTAAGAGGAATGAGTTTTGACATTAGAGTTTTATTTGTAGCTAACGATAACTTATACCTTTTTTTTTTTCCCCTTAAGAATTTCGAATTCAAAAATCTCTTTCATAGATTAAAAAAATTTGTTTTAAAAAGGAAACAAGGTCACAGGCAGGCACGGGGCACGCAACTGGAAGACTCATGAGGTTCCACTTCAAATCTGGTTGAGACTTGGCTGTTGGTCCATGGAAACCATCATTAGCCACGTTGCGATGTCGTCCCTCTCTTTCTGCGCATGCATGAGCCAGGCTACAACTTAATTGAGAAGGTCTATTTTTAAATCCAAAGCGGTGCCATGCTAATTAATTAATTATAAAGGGCAAAGGACGAGAGTTGTCTCGTATGGTAGACGCTGCCAGGCTGAAATATATTCTCATACCAGTTTAGTACATCAAGATAAATAAATTTATTTATTTTATTGATTTTAAAACACAAACTCAAAATTAAAATTAAACGACAAACTTCTTTAATCACGGTAGATTTTAATCCAAATTGTCATCTACAGTCAAAATTTCTTCAAAATTCTTTTTTGAAGCCTTAATTAAAAAAATTACAATTTATAATTTTTTTAAAATATTTTTTTTAAGCTACAGTCATAGAACTTTCATTATATCAGACGCCCCCTTATTTTGTTTTTTGAGCTACATGAAGCTTTTGAGCTACATGAAGCTTTTGAGCATTTTCTCCAATGGGAAGGTATGTTGTTGCTATGATATGATTGGGCTTTTTACTTGGGTATAATTGTAGTTGAAGGTCTTTTGCTCTATTTGCTATGGACTTCTATTGTAGACTGTAGTGTGGGCTCCTATCTGCATTGGCTATATGCCAATTTTTCGCCTGGCCATTGTCAATGCAGTTTGTAATGGTGGAGAAATTATCATAATATGAGGATCGATTTGGAAGAAATTATAGGGTGTAGATTTTGCATAAGGCATTTTATGAACATTATATATATATAAAACTTAAAAGAGAGGCAAATGTGTGTTAATTGATCTATAAACTCATTAATTATATACAATTACTGCTACTGGTCTAAGAGGGGACCAAAGGGTAACAAAAGCAGCATGTATCCCCATATTTTACAGAAATCAATGCGTGAACCGCATTGTATTGACTAGAAAAGATTCTGTTCATGCAGGAATTAGGTACGTGATCCATGCCTCCAAGTTTAGAAAACCTCCACATCTATTTGTTGCCGTTGGACTTCTTCTTCCTCTTTTTTTTTTTTTCCTTGCCTGTTATTCCAGAAAATGGAGATCAGATCCTAGGCAGGCTATTTCCACAACTCCCTTGAGGCCACATATCTGCAGGGTTCCCGATTTCCGGTCAAACCTAAGGAGATCTTAGTAGTAAATGTTAAATAATATTTATTTAGTTTTATTTATTAAAGGTAAAATAATATTTTCAGTTTAATCTATATATAAATTTTTTGTATTTAGATTAATTTAAGCACTCATAATAAACAGATTATTGAGAATTCTAGCCTCCTCTTATATTTAATCTGAATTACTTTAATATGGTATCAGAGCCTGGTTGATCGAACCCTTGGCTTGCTAATTTTATAGCACTCGCTGCGCCTGTAGAAATCATGTTCACCAATGTCAGAGCCACTGCTGTTATCAAAATCGTTATCATCATCCACTTCATTCCCTGTAGGATGTTCCAACACACTCAATGCATTTATTTGAAGCTTAACTTCAGATCTATTTTTCAAAACATCAGACATGGGTTGTTTGACTTATTAAAAGATGGAGGATGAAGATCAAGTTTTGTACTTGCGGTAGAAGAATTAATATATGAACCTTTATTTTGGATTCTTTAGCTTTTGCAATTTGATATTTTTGTTTTGTCTTTACAATTATTTTGGTATTTCTTCTTCTCTTCAGTTTATGCAATTTGGTCTTTGCGTTCAGTTTCTACAATTTTTTTTGAGTGATATTTTGTCTTCCGTTTCTGTAAAATCTGGTATTTTGATTTTCCTTCAGCTTCTGTAATTTGGTATTTCTGTTTTGTCCCTGCAATTGTTTTGGTATTTCTTCTTCTCTTCAGTTTCTGCAATTTTGGTATTTGCGTTCAGTTTCTATAATTTTTTTTGGAGTGATATTTTGTCTTCTACTTCTACAAAATCTGGTATTTCAACTTTTCTTCAGCTTCTATAATTTGGTATTTCTATTCTGTCTCTGCAATTGTTTTGGTATTTCCTCTTCTCTTCAGTTTCTGTAATTTGATATTTGCGTTTAGTTTCTGTAATTTTTTTAGAGTGATATTTTATCTTTCGCTTCTGCAAAATCTAGTATTTCAACTTTCCTTCAGCTTCTGCAATTTGATATTTCTGTTCTGTCTCTGCAATTGTTTTGGTATTTCATCTTCTCTTCAGTTTCTGCAATTTGGTATTTGCTTTCAGTTTCTATAATTTTTTTTGGAGTGATACTTTGTCTTCTGCTTCTGCAAAATCTGGTATTTCGGCCTTCCTTCATTTTCTGCAATTTGGTATTTATATTTTGTCTCTGTAATTGTTTTGGTATTTCGTTTTCTCTTCAGTTCTGCAATTTGATATGTGCGTTCAGTTTTTGTAATTTTTTTGGAGTGATATTTTATCTTCCGCTTCTGCAAAATCTGGTATTTCGACTTTCCTTCAGCTTCAGCTATTTGGTATTTATATTCTGTCTCTGTAATTATTTTGGTATTTCGTTTTCTCTTTAGTTCTGCAATTTGATATTTGCGTTCAGTTTCTGTAATTTTTTTGGAGTGATATTTTTTCTTCCGCTTCTGCAAAATCTGGTATTTCGACTTTCCTTCAGCTTCTGCTATTTGGTATTTATGTTCTGTCTCTATAATTGTTTTGGTATTTTATCTTCTCTTCAGTTTTGCAATTTGATATTTGCGTTCAGTTTTTTTAATTTTTTTGGAGTGATATTTTGCCTTCCGCTTCTGCAAAATTTGGTATTTTGACTTTCCTTCAGCTTCTGCTATTTGGTATTTATATTCTGTCTCTGTAATTATTTTGGTATTTGCATTCAGCTTCTGCAAAATCTGGTATTTCGACTTTCCTTCAGCTTCTGCTATGACATCTACTACCAACGAGATTGTTTGGTTACGTTGGTTACTTGCTGATATGAGTCTTCTTTTCTCATCCTACTCCTATGTATTGTAACAACTAGAGTTCTATTTAGATTGCTCACAACTCGGTTTTTCATGAGCGAACTAAGCATATTAAGATCGATTGTCATCATTTTATCATCATCTCAAGCATGACACCATTACTTTGCTTTTCGTTCCTTCTTCCTTGCAGATTGCAGATTTCTTTACCAAGGCGCATTCTATCTCTCGTTTTTGTTTTCTAGTTGGCAAACTCTCGATGCTTGTAGCTGCCGCATCGTGAGTTGAGGGGAGATGTTAGATAATATATATTTATTTAGTCTTATTTATTAAGGGTAGAATAATATTTCCAGTTTAACCTATATATAATTCCTTTGTATTTAGATTAACTTAAACACTCATAATAAATAGATTATTAAGAATTCTAGTCTTCTTTTATGTTTGATCTGAATTATTTTAACAATAAATACAAGGGATTGTCAAGTAGATTTATCACCTATCACGAGCTATGATCATGGCGTAATTATAATCGAGAGTCTACTTGGCCAAAGGAAATCTAGCTATTGAACCATCTTGTTTCAAGTCGCAATGTAATCTTGACTTTTACTAATAAAAAAGAATTAAGAAAAACTAAAAGACAACGAAGGGTTGCACTGTAGCTATGAAAAATCTAGCTCATAATTTAAGATTAATTCATTAAATATTTCCTTTTTTAGAAAGCAAATCCCCACATTTAAATTATATAGTGCTGATATTTGATGTTCTTCAAGATTTGTATATATGAAATGATATATAAACTTTATTTGTTTTAAAATAAGGTCCATGTAATCAGAGGAGAAAGAGTCAATGAGAGAGAAGGAAGGAGAGAGAACCATTTTTTTTAATTTTTAAGTTTCTAGATTTGATCAAAACAAGTTTTGAGGTTTAAAAGTAGTTTTTAATATTGTTGGGATGATTTTAAGATGTTTAATTTCCCAGCTAACTTTTGATAACCTAATATCGTCTGCCTTTATTTTTTTTTATTGTCCATGCCAGCTTTTTTTTTTTTTTTTAATGCTGTTATTTTTCTATTATTTACTATTCTCTCAAGATAAAATTTCTCAGTAACTAATGATTTATTTAGCACTCTTTCATTGTCAGGCTTCACATTCTTTCACTTATTAACTCTTTTTATTAGACTTTTGTAAAACAAATGTATTTTATTTTTTTATTAATTAAAATTAAACATATTCATATAATATATTTAAACTTTAACATAAAATGCACAGTGAGTTAAAAACTAAAACATATATATTAAAATCAAGGAAATTACCTCTTCATTTTACTTTTATTCATATAAATTTACAAAATATAGTAAAATATATTTTATAGACTTTCCTGCAACATCACGCATGCAGTATAACAGTACACACTACAAAGGGCGCACCATATAGATTCATTATTTATCGTTTGTACTGCCATGGTTTAAATTCTTTTTAATGGTACCCTTATAGCTTCTTTTTAGATTTTACCCTTTGCTATTAATGACAAAAAAAAAAAACTCAGTTTTCGCTATTTTATTTCCTTTTCTTTCATTTTTGTACTCCGAAGCACGGAATCTATATAAAAAAATAAAAATAAAATGTAAGTTATTTAATGAATAAAGGTAATATTCAAACTTTTGAAAATAAGGTAATATCAGAAAGATTTGTAACACAAGGGCATAAGTGAAAAATTAATGAATCTATAAGGGGCAGAAAGAAGTTCACCTAACTACAAACTATATCAAAAGAAACAAACCGGATCTACCCTACAAAATGGTAAAAGAGCATTCGTTTCATGTTAAAAAGTTGATCAGAATGCAGGTTTCCCTTCAAGCTAGACTTTCAAAGGGCTTTCGACTCGGTCTCCAGAGACATGCTTAATGTTACGGAAGCCATGGGTTTCGGGACAAAATGGCGAACTTGGATATCTAGCTCTGTGTCTTTCCACGAGTAAACTCCCAGTTCTTATAAATGGTTCTCCTACCAGCTTAGTGCTCCAAGTGTTTTGGGTATCTATCAAGGTTATTCACCATCTCTCTTTTTTCTTCTCAATATCGCTGCAGATTCATTCAAACAGTTAATGACTTGAATCTAATGCGGGTATGAATGTTTTTTGTGCTCCAAAGTACAAAAGCGGCGCTTGGGATAATTACAACTATGAACCAAGCCCTTCTTTTTAAATGGGTCTGGCAATTCATTGACTCTGATAATGCTCAATAATAGAGATAGATTATTGCAGCCGACTATCAATCCACGAGAATAGACTCACTAGTTTTTGTCAATGGCAGTGGCATAAACTTATCAGATACAAATATTCCTACTTTGACTAACATAATTGCGGAAAGTGCCCAATAAAGATCAAAAGACAAATGAGCAACAAACTAACATATAACTTCTAGCCTTAAGTTATTCTTTTTTATGACTTTTAATGTATTTTCTAGTAAAAATTATTTTGAAAAGTGTTCTTATCCAATTTTTAATCCCATTCTTGAAAATAAAAATAAAAAAGAAAACAAAAAAACTAAAAAAATACATTATTGATGTATTTGTGTCATTTTCAACGTCTTTTCTAAAAAAATTTAAATTAAAAAAAATCTACTTTTGATGCGTTCAGTTATTAACGCGCCTTTTGAGTTATTGTTAATGTTGCTTTTTTTTTTTCAAAAAATGAAAAATACAAAAAAAAATGAAAAATCAAAATGAACAAAGGGATCAAATATGAAAAGAAAGAAGTTGAGGGACCAAATTATTTTTTTAGATTACTTGGTCACCAAGTTTGCTTGGAGACCAAGCAATTAAAAATAAAAATTTTGTTTTGCCTATAAATAGGTAGTTACACACATAAAGAAGAGAGAACAATTTAAAAGAGATTTTAGAGGGGGAATGAGAGGAGATAATTAGTTAGAAAAAAAAATCACACACAGCTTAACACTCCCCCACTCATCAGCACACTAATAATAATAAAAAAAACACAAGAATCTCATGAGAAGAAAGGAGGGCAAAAACTAGTTAACTCTCCTCCAACAAAACTCTCTTCACAGCCTTCACCATCGTGACCCAAACCACCAGCCAATACTAGCTGCCCCAACATCAGTCCCTCTCTCATCATCTTCCCCAGCTCTCAACCAAAAGAAAAGTCTTACAACCATAACCTTCTCAGTCGCATCCCTCATAAGCCTTTGAGTGACTACAGTCAATGGCAGCCAACAACCTCTATTCTAGCCACTCAAACACATAATAATCTATCTTACCTGAGAGTCTAAAGCCTCCCTTCAAAAAGAACCTAAAAACTCTCTTCCCAAAACTCATCCTCAACCTCCATCAATAGCCTTCATTAGTAGCAGCATAGCCACCAGCAGCAGCTGAGCCAAACCATTTACGTCAGTGCCTTTAACTAGACCATGACATCCTTTTAACTAGATCCACGCCCACCAGTCATTAAGACTTAGCACCACCAATTAACAGCCCTTATCAATGCCTCTAGTAACACTACCATCCAATAACATCCATCCACTCAGCCACCACACCAATCACCCCTTTAAATTATTTTTTTTACCACCATCGACAGATCTCCTTCTAGTCGAGAATCAAAACCAACAACCTAGCACAACAATCTCCATCTTTAAATGTGACACCAACAACCAGTAGCTCCCACAACGGTGGCTCCTCTAACTCACAACATTCACGACAACTTCTTCTCCTCCCATCTTCGACCATCAACACAACACCAAACAATGGTGGCATTGAATCTATAAAGAAGGAGAGAAGATCAATAGAGAGAGAGGTAGATCTGGAGAGAAGAAAGAAAAATAAAACTATTATTTTATGGATTTTTTTCTTGGTTTTGTAGGTGACGTTGGTCTTCACCACCGGCACAAGGAAAGGAAGACATCTTTTAAATCCACCTTGTTTTCCGTTTCACTAACGGCGGCACGTGGAACCACAAACTAATAGTGACGGTGGTGCATTGAACCCACATGCCACTACCGTTTCTCCATTTTCAGCACTTTATAGTAGCCTCTGGAAGGTTTATTTTGGGATCCAAATGAATTTTTTTATGATTTATGTTTAATTATAATGTTGTGTAAATATTTGTAATTGTATAAGTGTGGATAAGTTAGTAAAAAAGATGGGCGTGTGTATTTGAATTTTCTTACATGTTTTTGAATGTTTAAAATAAAAAAACAAAAAAATTAAATATTTTAATTGCATATGGTCAAGTCTCTCAAAAATGCAATAATCATGTTTTTGTTTAATACACACATGTTTATAAAATATATATTTCCATGCATTTTGGATTTAATAACCAGTTTACTGAATTCAAGAGAATTTGATCAATATTTAAATAACCTCTAAAATTTTAATTTATGAGAATTAATGGTCAATATTATGGTATAAACAATGAACTTACAAGTATGCTGATATTTAAATATCAGGAATTGACTAGAAAGTTCTTAGAATTATTCTGAATATTTATCAATTTTAATTGAGAATATTTTTCACCACAACATACGAGTTGTGGAAAACTTTTTTGCCTTTCAGGATAGGTGAACCTTATTAGGGTACCTACACTGACATTTTCCATAAGAATTCATTTAGGCGCATAAGCCCATAATAAATTTAAAATACCATATTTATTCGCATGAGTGAATTTAAATCACATTCAAACTACTTAATGCAGCTTAACTCAAGAAGGGTGCGCTAAGGGTGTCAATACTTTTCCTAGCCACAACCAACCCCTTACCTTTAAAATTTTTGATAAGACCAGTACACTCGGGTTTTCTAGCGATCCTTAATCAAACAACTAGGTGAAGACTCCTGACCCTTCAATGTCGCTTGCCCACGTGCGATAAGAAAACAACTTCTACGCACTACACTCTCAAATATCCCCTAAAAAAAAATAATTGTGAAAAAACATGAGTTTCCACAACTCAATGATTAATCAATGTAAATATATCCAAGAATGATAAAATCAAAACACACATAACTTTCATAATATTTTATAATCCATCACATCATATACATAATTCACCATCATAACCCATTACACCATATACAATCCCATCACACCATGAATATAACCTAACTTCACACCACCTATCACTCAAACTATATAACCTAACATCACACAATATATGTAACCCGTCACACCAAATATATAACCCATCATCACACCATGTTCACATAACTTATTTTATAATAAATATAAGGATGCAAACACACATGCTTTATAAATATTTTTTAAAACATATTTACATTAATTACTCAAAATCACATATCAATTTCAAAACAAAGTATAGATACAAATTCATAATACTTCTAAGGAATATTTCTATTAATTACTCACAATTATGCAAAAAAGAATGTAAACCGCAATCTTTAACCAATTTCTTACAAATCAACGGTATATGGACTTTCAAAAAATCTAAACACATTTCAATGTATAATAAAATTAATTCCAAATTCAAATGAAAGCAATAAAATTGATAATAAACATAAATAAATCTCAACTATTTAGCAAAACCTATCTGAAAAATATAACCAGGGACTAAATTAACAATAATTTTTTAGAATTCAAGGGCAGAACAATAATTTTCCAAAAATAGGGATCAAACTATAATTCTGCCATCTTCAACCTTAAAACAGATTTTCCAAACTCTCAACATAATTCTTTCTATACAATTCTTCAATAATTCCCTATTTTCTTCCTAATATCAATATCCCCCGGGGGCTTTTATTCAAAACTCATCAATCAAATAAAATACTTATCAATTCGTATTTATATCATATAATATTAAACATACACAAATTAACTTCAACAAAATTACTCATATATCAACTAACATCATATAAACCCTAACCCTAACTTTCCACAACTTATTATAATTAAAAAGATACAAAACAATATAATAAAGCAATAAAAGAAGCTAAGTAAACTTACTCAAAAAGAAATAACTTATATGATGAATTGTTGTAGGTTAGAAACTTGAAGAGATTTTGCAGAGGGAAGAGGCAGAGTTGGCAAAGGTAATTATGCAATCAAGGTTCGGGTTAAAGGTCAACAAAAACATAAATACATATGTGGGCTAACATATAAAATATAAGACGCCACTCACAATTATTATTAGTAAAAATAAGCCAACATCAATCCACTTTTAATAAGAAGAACAAGGGTTATCAGATTTTCAAGAATTTGATATTCAATAATAAAACAAATAAAAACGTTCTAGAGATTAAATATTCCTAGATTAGAAGAATTATTTTGAGATATTGTTCTCATAATAAACGCTTCCGAAGAGTTTTTGGATGCGTTGAACATGTTCAATATAGTTTTTGTCAATGAGTCTATAAAAGGATGCGTGCTGCCTATTAAAAAAAGAAGAAGATTCAACAGTGATATTACAAGAAAGTCATAGAGACAATCTTGGTTGAGAGGGCAGGGGTCGTTGCACTTCATGTCTGTAACAGGAAAGATTACAGTGCCAGAAAAAAATTGTAGCTTTACCATCTTCCCAATTTCCACAACATGCTCCGTCCTGACTCCTGACAGCGGAGTGAAAAAGGGCGAAAGACAAAGTTTCATTGGATCCTTCAGTAATTTTCAAGGTCTAGGGCTCTAGGTTACACTTGTACGTACTTTTGTGGAGCTATATACTTACAAGGTCCTCAACTTCTCATCCAATGGCACAAAGTTTTCATAGAGTTTTGGTCAAGTTGTACACATACCAATCACACCATGGAAAATTGTGGTCATAATTAAAACCTTCATAGGAATTCATCAACATGGCCAAAGACCCCCCTCCCTCGGCTCCCACAAAATCAAAGACTAAAGCAAAAAATATCACGGACAAAAGCAAGAGAGAAAGTGGTTTACTTTATGTTTGCAAAGGTCAAAAAGATTCAATTTCCCAAAAGGCGGTGCTTTACGAGACAGCATTCATACATGCAATCCCCTTTTCAACAAA
>Ga0325403_1006360_pt1 | contig 11234 bp, 7 predicted proteins | sample PopdelMetagenome_19_FD_205665 | JGI IMG/M metagenome (GOLD analysis project Ga0325403, IMG submission 205665) | Populus deltoides microbial communities from Bellville, Georgia, United States - Xylem-PdKOR-R4 | ecosystem: Host-associated > Plants > Phyllosphere > Stem > Wood/Secondary xylem...
TAACTGGTGCTACAACAATGAGCTTCAACTACCCAAACTTCCCTGGCAAAATTGCAGAATGGTGCGTACGAGATTCCAATCCCTGAACATGTTGGGGGCCACGATAGCCTACAGAGGAACCCATCCTCAGGCTATGCCTTTCTTCAATGGATCAATTTTTTTCTTCTTGAATGTTTCATCCTTCACAGCTTCAGCGACAGCAACAACCATTCATACAGACACAGCAAAGCCAACAGGGTCATCAAAATCCAAGTATTTCTAGTGGCTCCTCGTCATCCCAGAAGCATTTGCCGAATTAGGTGGAATCAGCAGCGGTCATCAAGATCCAACCATTTACAGAATCATCAGCAGTATCATTCCCTGCCGAACTAGCAGCGGCAGCTGATGCAAAATCAGAATGTTACTCACAAACACCTCCTCCTTTTGCAATGTCATTTGCTCCATCAACGGAACCACAACTTTCCCAGGTCTTGATGTTTCATTGCTGGTACAGAATCATGCTCTTCTCCAAAGCCCTCCAGAGGCAGCAAGTCATGGCTATCACTTCATCACTGCGGCCCAAGCAACACAGCAGACGAATTACCGTGTGTCTGAAGAAGGGAAAAATGGAGGAAATGACACTTCAAATATGGAAGGAGAGAGGAAGGCTGATATGGTTGGAGGACAGACCCCATTAACTGCTGGGCGGTCAGTTGTGCTCTTTCGGCATGATTTAACAGACTCCTCTGTTTCAACAATGCCTGTGAACAATGTTGTTGATAGCTCAGCCCGAACTCTTAACCTTGGGTCCACTCTTGCTCGGACCTCAGGCTCTGTTATGTCAGCTACTATTGGTAGTGCAAATGCACCAAGTATACAACAACAGATGCAGCGGAATCAGCAGCAGCAGCAACGAAGTCGGCAAATCCTTCAACTTCAGAAGCATCAATAATTTGTAGCTGCAGCTTCCACTCGTAGTGAAACACCAACAACTAGTAATGGAAGTGTTTATTCGGACCACATCTCATCATCATCATCTATGGGCACCAAGTCACCTAATGCACTTTTGCGTTTCCTCAAAATCTTGTTCAAAGCGGCAGTAGCAGCAGCAGTTAACAAAGTATGCACTGCAACAGGCTCAACTAATCTACACTAATGCTTTTATGCAAGCTCAAGCTCAACATGTGGCAAATTCAACAAGTTTTGCATCAGCAGCTAGTGGGTTTCATCTGCCAAGACATCGCAATGAGCAGCAATCAGAATGCATCGGCAACCGCTTTTACAAGGATGTTGTTGTTATGTCATCCAGTCATGTAAATTTTTGTGACTCCCAACCTCCTAGCAACCACGAGAGGATGTTTCTAGTTTTTTTTTTTTTCAACAACTAATGCTGAGATAACAAAAATAGAGTAACAACCGATAGAGCTCCAGCATTCGAGCCGAGATCACCACCACAATATCCTCTTCCCCGGTTATAAGTGAAACTGACAAAGTCATTCTTTAAAAATTAAAAGGATTGTTAAAGACAAAACAAAAGGAGTTATAAGGACATAGCTGAAACCATAGTATGCTGATGGTTTCTTATGCTATGGAATGTTTTTTTTTTAAACACTAGCTTGTGACTCTATGTTAAGAATACATGTTTTATGTAATACAATTCTTTTTTCTATTAATAAAGTTTATAATTTTCCTTTATTTGTGTCTTGTTACCTAGATTCATGTTATGGTTGTATTTTGAGGTTTAGTTATCTCTTTTTTTTCATTCAAACAACCATATGGGTTTAAATGGTTTTAAAGGATGGTGTGACTGTAATTAGAATAATTTCTAAGTTGCCTATGTATCTTTGTGAATAAATGATCAAGTCATAACGTAGTTCAAAGGATTTTTTTTATCAAAGAGGTTTTTTGTGTGTGTGTGACTGTACTTGGAACAAATTCCAAGTTGCCTTTGTACTTTTATGGATAAAGGATCAAGTCATAATGTAGTTCATTTTTTTGTTTTTTTTTTTTTTTTTTGCCTTTCATAGTTTTAGCTCATACGGCCAGGAATAACATCAGATATCAAGCATAGTATCTTTTCAAGAATTTGCCGTTGATGGGTCCAATCCTCAATCCATTCTTATCAATAATTTTGTAAGCTCTGTTGGTGTAGACTTCTTGAACCACATAAGGGTCATCCCATTTGGAGAGGAACTTGTTGCCCATGTGTTTTGACATGATTATTGAGCATCGTATTGCCAAGACAAGATCTCCTTCTAGGAACAAGTGTGGTCACACCTTTTCGTTAAAAGCTCTATAAAGTCATGCTTGATAACATTTTAATTGTTGTCGTGCCTCGAGACGCTTTTCATCTAAAGCTTCAAGTTCTTCGAGGTGTAGATGGACATTGTCTTCATTGGAAAGTCCTTCTTGGATCGCAATTCTTAAAGATGGAATTTAACATTCTAGTGGAAAAACAACTTCAACCTCGTATATAAAGGAAAATGGAGTAGCTAGCTTAAGTTAGTGTTTGGAATATAGTATGATAAGCCCATAGCACCTCTCCAATTCTATTATGTCAATCCTTCTTTAAACGATTCACCATTTTCCTAAGAATATTGCATAAGATCTTGTTAAAAGCTTCTATCAGGCCATTAACCGGAGCATTGTACATAGAAGAGTTATATTGTTTGAAATCAAATTGTGCACACAACTTGTTCATGGTTGTATTATAGAACTCCTTTTCATTATCAGTTATGATATATCTTGGTACCCCAACAGTAGATGATATTTATCCGAATGAAATTTATAACTGTCTCTTTCTTAACCTTTTTTAATATTGTAACTTTTGCCCACTTTAAGAAGTAATTTGTTATAGCAAATATGTAAAGATACCCCTATAGTTTTTTGAAAATGATCCCACCATATCAAGTCCCCCAACATCAAAGGGTCAAGAGGCAACTATCAAGTATAAAGGCCCAGGTGGCTGGTAAATCAAACTAGCATGCAATTGACAACTTTGACATTTTCTAGCATAATCTATTTTACCCCATTTTTTTGATCTAAAAGTGAAGCTTAGTACATAATTGGTGTGCTCTATAGATCCCTAAGTGTATTTTTTTCTAGTGCTTTTGTAGCTGCTCCTTCTCCGAGACAACTATAATAGAGGAGGAAAGTCTGTAAAAATCTTATTATTTTATCAAAAGCTCACAACATTGTATGAAATTACAAATAAATATCAATCCAAATTACAACTCACAATTGAGCAAAAAGCCAATAAATAAAATGTTCAATAAAAATAGCATAAGTTAAAACCTAATAATAGACTCAAATAAGTCCAATACCATAGACGTGATAAATGCTCAATCCCTCGACTAAAGAGTAGCAGGTTGGGTCTAGTGTTCCCCCACCTATAAAATTTGGTACAACAAGGCTGTAATTTAGATATTCAACAAAGAAGTGCTTTAAGCTTATTATAGCATACACTTGTAGAATTCTACACAATATACTCCTATGAACAGTTTCTAACTAGCCAATGTTAACACATTGGTCACTCTTAATTAATCATGACTTACCCAAGCAATTTTTTTTTAAAGAAATGAAATAAAAGTTAGAAAAATAATGGTCATTCTTAATTAATCATGTCAATTCAATTACTTAAATTATAAGCTAAAGTAGTTTATTAGGTTACGTGAGGCTTGAATAAAAAAAATTTAATGTAAAAACAATATCCAAGTTGCAAGGATTCTTTCCAAATAGGAAGTCCACAAGTCAAAAGGCAACAAATAATAAAATCCATATTGCATCTACTAACCTATATCATAAGATCTTTTTAAGCTTTGATTGACCTAAAATTTTAACCCGAAATAGAACAATAAGTCTGAACACTTTTGGTAAAATTTCAGCCCAATCCAACAGTCAAGTTGAGAGTTATGCTCAATAACGGAAAACTGAACAACATGTATAATTATGCTAGAATCTTAATTTCTTTATTCAACCTGTTCTTGAATCGTATCAGAGCTCTTTGGCATTGTTTATTTAATCTGGCCAATAATTCAACTATGCAACCTTCTGATCTGATTATTTTCCTAACTCGAGTTTTAAATTAAACTATGTGGGAGTTATTCCGATGTGAAATAGTCATCTTGACAAGTCTGAAGGGTAGCTGGATTATTGGTAAAAACATAGTTTGGATTTTAAAAAAAATCAAAATGGTATATGGTATTTTTTTTAATATTAAGACAACAACATATTAGATCGATTATGGTTTCGTGGTTTAACTTGCTAAACCTGAGACTCGAGTCATGAACTCCACTGGGTTTAATAACTCTCTTAATAACACTCTTTTTTTAAATTAAAAAAAAACTATCTTTACTTAATTATATTATAATAAAAATAGATGTTCATAAAATCAAGCACTAACCAAATACCATAATGTTTATTTAAAACTAAAATAACCTTATAGAAATCAAACCAAAATAAATCATGAAGGTCAATTAAAAATTAACCAATTATCAAATGATAAAATTAAAAAAAATATATATATAAAAACAATGAATGACCTGCTTGCACTGTTTATATAAATGGTGCAAGAAGGTGATTCCCTACCAAATATTTTAGTGTTGGAGGTTATTCCCTCTCAATTTTTTTAGTGTTGTTGGTAATAGTAATTATATAGTTTTTATAATTTATTTGTTAAAATGCTATACAAAAAGCAATCATCTTTATCTACCACAAAGTATTTATAGCACAAATTTTCTTGAAAAAAAAAATCCTTGTTCATATCAACTGCTTAGATCTACTTAAAATTATATTCAACTAGTATTTTAGATGAGGATCGACAATGGTTGTGTAAACCCTAGTTGAAATTTAGACAAAAAAGCAATGTAGGTGATTATAGGATAGATTTATTAGAAGTACCAAATAAGCATTAGAACAAACCATGTACGAAAAAAAATAAACAAATATAGAAAAGTGAATAAAATATTACTGGGAGTGAGTTACTTGAAAATAAAATTATCAATATGTAACTAAATGAAATTCGAATTCACCCAGGTAAAAAGTTCATATAGAAAAATATCAGGATCCAATAATTTTATCTTGGGAACAAAAAATTTACTATTTGGGATATCAAGAGAATTTGGTATTGAAAGTTACTATATCATTGGTTTGATGGTAAAAAAGGTAACACAATTATACTACTCTTCTAAAAGAGCTAGGGTTTTTCTTTATATTGTTCATATTAACAATGAAGAAGGTTAATGTCTTTGTTACAATTCCATGTCTTAGATCAATTGGTTGGCATACCTATGTAAACCTAGGTGTTGTTAGTTTGAGAGAAGGAAGACACAATAAAAAATAAACAAACATAGATGATATATCGTTTATGTTTTACTTTTTTTAATAAAAAAACACGCTTAATAAAAAATATAAAGCAAGGTCAGATGCGTGAGCCTTGTTTTATAAATTTTTATTCGAATTTTAATAATTGTTTTTAATTATTATGTATATGACATAAAAATTTGTTCATGAAAGTTCAATTCAAATCACTTTTTTAATCTTAGAACTTTTAGATATAGTTTTAGCATAATTTTATCATATTTATGATTTTTTTTAACTTTCAATCACACATAAAAATATGACATACTATTTTGATATTTTCTTAATTTGTTGTGACAATTATAAAATATTCTTTTAATAGAAACAATGATTCTAGTTAAGAAAAAAATCTTGCATTCATCGAGATAAACAAGAAATATGTTAATAAGAAAATTTATCTTGATGGAGAAAAATTCAAAACGACTGTATTTTCAAGTTTAATAACAATGCCAAGGAGTTTCCTTAATAACAAGATATTTTGTTTTATGGTTAAAGTTTTTTTGATCTCCATAACATAGCATTAGCATACAAACTTGTATATTTTTAAGACAGTGTTTGGTTACTATCCGTGACAATAGAGATAAAGACAATGGAGACAAAGGAGACAAGAAATAAAAGAAAATGGAGATAGAATTGTGTTCAGTAATGATGTACAAGACAAAGTGATTGTCTTTTTATCATGTTTAGTTATGGTGGATAAAAAAGAATAAAATATATAAAAAAACTATTTTACCTTTAATATGTATTGTTGTCAAACTTACATATTTTAAAAAATAATTAGTTTAATTTTTTTACTTTAGTTTATATTGAGTGTTGAAATTATTAATATTATAATAACCCTAATTATAAAACCAGGACTGACTTGACAGGTTGATTTAAGGCCTAGACTGGTCCGAGTTTTAGAAAAAATAGAGTAATGATTAACTAGACCTGACCTGGTAAAAAATATAAGTCAAGTTAAGATAAAACACAGGTAAAAAACCCATTGACTCTTTAAAAAAAAAATTGGTCAAAACAAGGTTTCTTTGACTATTTTTTTTTAAAAAAATTGGGTTAATCGAGTTGACCTTCCCAACCCGTGACCTAAACCTTTTATTAGGTCAACTCCTGAGTTGAGTTTTAAAACTATGATATTAATCATTTTTATTCATACATTAACTCAGGTCAACCTGTGTTGACCCTCTTGACCCATGACCTAGGCCTTGCTTCTGTCGACTCCCGAGTTGGATTTTTAAATTTATGATAATAACTATTTTTATCCTTACATTAATCTATGTCAACTTTCTTGATTCATGACCCGAGTCTTGCCCCAAGTTGACTATCGAATCAAATTTTAAAACTATAATTATAATCACCTTTATTTTATGTTGACCTGGGTCAATCCAGGTTGACTCATCTAACACGTGACCCAAGTCTTATCCCGAGTCGATCCCCGATTTGGGTTTTAAAACTATAATAATAACTATTTTTATCATTACATTGACCTACATCAATAATCAGCCCCACTCGTGACTCGAGAATTGCCCGGGTCGACCCCCAAATCGAGTTTTAAAATATGATAATAACTATTTTTATTTTTATACTAACACAGGTCAACTCGACTCGTGACTCAGACCTTAACCAGTGACCCAGAAGTTGCCCTAGATCGACCTCAAAGTTGAATTTTAAAACTATAAAAGTAATCATTTTTACCTTTATATGTCTTAGTTAGACATTTTGGAATTGAAAGTTTTTTATAAGAATATTTTAGAAATAATGAATATTGTTTCTAGAGACATGTGCTCTTTATACCTCATGTTTTGGAAGTACAAAAATTTACTCCAAAATTATTCTAGAAACAAATTTATTTTTATATATTTGTTTTTGTCTTTTCAATCAAATGTATTTATATTTTTATTATCTTTGTCATTTTTATCACAGGACAATGACCAAACACGATCTAAAGAATCTAGAACTGCTGATGACAAACTTGGCTTTATTTCATCTTTGATTTTTTTCTCAATGATGTCTCACTTATTCTTGGAGGCACTTGATCAAAACCTAGTTGATTCAAAGGTTGACTTTGAAAAAATATATTCATAGAGTAATGTTTGAATCTTGCTGTTTTTTATTGGCTCAAAAAAAATTACCAAGCCGCCAAAACCTGTATGAAACATTTAGATTTAATATTATATGTATAATTTATTATCATAATTGATATACTATTCAACTCACTAACTTAGTAGGATGACCTATAACCTGCTGATGTAGGATTTTAGTCGAATCAAGCTTTAAGTCAGATATAATAACTATGATTTTATAAAATTACTATGAGCTTCCCTTTTATGTCTTCCTATTTACTCATTTGAATTTTTTTTTATGAAGTTAAGATATTCACATTTATATCATGATTAAACTCTAGGGTAACATTTAGTTATTATCTCAGAATAAAAAGAATAAAGATAGTAAAAACAAAAATATATTTGGTTGAAAAGACATATATATAAAAATAATTGTTTTTATTAGATAATTTTAGAGTGAATTTATATGCTTTCAAAACAGAAAGTACAAATAACACATATCTTCATAAACAATATTGTTTTTTATTCCTAAAATATCATTGTAGAAAACTTTCAATTCTAAAATTGCACAATTAAGACATGTAAAAATAAAAATAGTTATTATCGTAGTCTTAAAACCTAACTTGGGGGTTGACTTGTAGAAAGATATGTGATCTTTGTTGACCCAAGTCAAGGTAAAAATAAAATTAGTTATTATCATAGTTGTACAATCTAACTTGATGGTCGACCTGGGACAAGGCCCGGGTCATTGTTTTGGTTGACCATTGAACTGTGTCACCAAAAAAATAAAAGTGGTTATTATTGTAATTTTAAAACTTAACTTGGAAGTCGACTCAAGACAAGGCCCGGGTCATAGGTCGGGAGGGTTAACTCTGGTAGAACCCGGTTAATGTAACGATAAAAGTGGTTATTACAATAGTATTAAAACTCGACTTAGAGATCGACCTGAGGTAAGCTCAAGTCTTGGGCTAGGAAGGTTAATGCATGGATAAAAATAATTATTATCATAGTTTGAAAACTTGATTCAAGAGTCGACCCGAGACAAAGCCTTGGTTATAAGTTGGAAGGGTTAACCCGAGTTGACCCAATTTTTTTTTTAAAAAAATCAACACAACCTTGTTTTGACCAATTTGTTTTTTAAATAACAGGTTTTGCCCTGTCTTTTATCCCGAGTCGACCCGTGTTTTATCCTGAATCAACTTGGTTTTTTAACTCACCTATCTTTTTTAAAACTTAAATTAATCCGGGCTTAGAGACGACTAGATCCCGAATAGATTCACTAGGTCAGTCTAGGTTTTATAATTAAAATTATTATAATATTATTAATTTCAACACTTAATATAAACTAAAGTAAAAAAAATCTAATTATTTGTATAAATATATAAGTTTATCAATAATACATATTAAAGGTAAAATATTTTTTTTATATATTTTTTTGTTTATCATTATCAAATAAGATATAAAGATAGTTACTGCCAAACACAATTTTATTTTCATCTCCTTTTCTATCTTTTTTTTCTTTATTTTCATGGTCTTCTTCTTTTTTACTCATAACAGTAACCAAATATTGCCTAGTTATAACATATAGAAACATACAAGTTGTCATGTTCAAGCCGTTCTCTTGTCATTTTAAATAAATTGAAACACAATTGCGAGGAGAAGAATGTGTTTTGTATTGTGTTAGTTTTTATATTTATGGTTTGAAAATTGTTATTTTATAAAATGTATTTTTGGTTGAAGTTGATTTGATATTTATATATGTTTGGTTAAAATTACGGTTGAAATTAAAGTTGAACAAAAAACAGTTTAATATTTGGTTAAGAATACTTTTCAAATCGAGGTTATAAAATAATTAAAAAAGATATATATTAATATTGATTGTTTTTAATTTAAATATTGTAAATTTAACTACTACTATTACATCATGAAATAAATAATACTTTATATAAAATATTTTTTTATTATTCCATGAAACTATCTACAATTCCATCACGTACGAAATTCATTCAACAAGGACTACAGTTTCCTTGGTTTCTTAAACGCACAACAACATCAGGTAAAATATCATCAGGAACAAAATTAGGATTGCGATCAAATTCTGCAAATGCTACGTCATCAAGCAATCTCCTTATAATTTATGTAGTATTATTGAATAATGCTAAACACTAGTTTTTCAAATAAAACATAATTAAAAATAAAAAAAATTAATTTTTTTTATTTTACTGGATCGGATTCGGTTCAATGCATTTAGCTTTAAACCAGATCCAGTCCGGCCGGAACAGTAAAAACATTCTTTACTGTTCACATAAACTGTGGAGACAGCAGGAAAAGAGGAGAAGCAGCTTCAAGTGAGTCTCGTAAACAGTAAATAACATTTTATCAATTACCAAACAATTATTTTTAGTAATTTGCTTCAAAAACAAAAGCAACCGAAGAAGAAGAAGACATGTGATTACGGTGCCTTGCAGCATTTTGACATTATCAGTATTTCCATTAATTTATAATATACAAGTATATTTCCACGTTTCTTTTATTTTGATAGAACATTTTTCCAATAGAATTTTTTTTTATTGGAATTCCATATTGAATGGATGTCAATTGAAACTAAAAATGTGTTAGATACCAACATAATAATAGAAATACCAAATAATGTTTAATTAAATTGAATTTAACTAGACAATATATGTTTTTATTCTACATTTGGTGCACTAAAGATAAGATCAAATAATTTTGTTTTTATCTTTGAGATTTTTTCAATCATTTATTTTAGTTTTTGCATTTTATTTTTATGATATTTTAGTCTTTACTAGAATTTCTTTGTCATCTAGAACAATCTGGTTCTTAAATCAAAAAAGTTTTTGCAATTAAACTCTTACACGTACTTATTTATTTTAATAAAAATGGTCAAATTTTGGTTTTTCAAATTAAAAGATAAATAAGTGATAAATAAATAATAGTTAATATAAAAATTAAGAAAAAATAATCTTGGACAAATTTTTTGTCCTGAGGAAAACTTTGGACAAGACAATGATCAATCCTTGTCATGTCCAAAGTGCATATCAAACATTTTATAGCTTGCCATGTGCAACAAATATATCACAACTTGTTTTTATTGTATTCTATTACGATCTGTTTCGTGCTTTATATTATTTAATATATTAAAATAAATTTAATAAATTATACTGAAGCAAGATCTAATATTAGAAAGTTAACGGAAATAAATGTACCTTTGCCCGTCCCTTCAACAAAATGCTGAGCTGTATATTAGTTCTCAGAGGCAGTGATAACTAGTTGTTCTAACTAATCCCTATACTTTTAAATATGTTTACAATTCAGTCCCTTCATTAATTTTTCGTTAGTAAAATGTTGAGCTGTCAGCAATATTTCCTTAGTTTGTGCCGCTAACTTAACGGTAAAATGTGATTCAAGGATCAATTAATTATTTAAATGAACTTGAGGGATTAATCTGTTTGTTTAACAAAAATACAGACACTAGTTAAATAGAATTTAACTCAAATTTTAATCATCATATGCGTGCGTGCGTGCGTGCGAGCGAGCGAGCGAGCGAGCGAGTGTTTACTCGTTAATGTTTTTTTAGAAGGAATCTGGAAAAGAATAAAGTCATCCATTTCACTTTGGTCCAGCATTCCTCACCTCTCCCCGCCAGAGCTCTCCCTCCCTCCCTCCCTCCCTCCTCCGCCTCTCGGAAACCGCCGCCGCCAAGAAGGCTTCAGATTTCTGCAAGGTGCTTCTATTTCTATCATGTTTTTGTTTTTAAAATTTATGGGTGTTTTCATTTATTCTATTGGAATTATTATTCAGAGACAGAAATTCTAT
>Ga0325403_1006361_pt1 | contig 11234 bp, 8 predicted proteins | sample PopdelMetagenome_19_FD_205665 | JGI IMG/M metagenome (GOLD analysis project Ga0325403, IMG submission 205665) | Populus deltoides microbial communities from Bellville, Georgia, United States - Xylem-PdKOR-R4 | ecosystem: Host-associated > Plants > Phyllosphere > Stem > Wood/Secondary xylem...
AAGGATCATTGCCTATTAATCATTAGCATCCTTATATAAATAAAGTCATAAGCTTATTAGGACTTTTTCAAATAAGATTTTGAGATTAAGTTAGCTTTCCAAACTCCCCAAATAAAATATTTATATAAACATTTATCTATATAGCCATAACCTTATTCTTATAATAAGGTATCTCTTTTGTTCTCCTCTTCATACGGAAATGGAACATGCGACCAAACAAGAAAGGTATATATTATATTAAGTCATTATCAAAACTAACATAATATTACAACTTGATATCTCGTTTATACCCCAAACTAAATAATCACATTAGATCAAACATCTATGATTCCTCTTTCGATAATATGAAGAGTTATGCATGATCTCTCACTATATAAATTTGTACTTGTAATTATATTAAATACATTTATCTAACATAATCACCTGGGCAATAACTCATAAATCATTAGTATGATTCAAATAGTTTTTTCTTAGCGCTTTATGTCAATTAATTTTAAGTTAATTACTTTTCTAAACATGCTTTGTAGGACTGTATGATTCATAACCCTTTGATAAGATGCTAAAGTAGCAACATCAAATCTCCACATCATAGCATTATTCTAATTCCTAAATGGTACAATTATGGATTCACAAAAGAACCAAAGGACTCACACAATGATGAAAAAAGGATCAATTTTATAACTTCCTTTTATGTTTGATTTAGCACATGCAATATGAATTGTATGCTATAGCGGAGCTCCCACTATAAAGAGTGTCACGCTCATACACTATTCAAACCTTGGTTTAAATACTATAAAAAGTTCCTACCTTGAGTATCTCAAGACAATCACTTTTCTAGTGCCTTCTTGAAATTCTCACATCTAGCTATCTAATAGATTTTATGGAGACATAGACCTCTTCATTTTCAACTTATAAATCTCATATTAGCTTTAACTAAGGTGATATAAAATAACAAAAAAAATATTTCCTTGCTAGCTTTCTAAGTAATAAGCATATCATGAGCATTACAAAAATGCATCTTATGATAGGAATATGTCTCATCCTACTCGCATTCTTAATGACAAGACGATTTCCTGTATGAGACAAACAATCATTTCTTGGTGACATTTATATTTAATATGATATTGTGCACTAATTTAAATAACATTAATTATCTAAGAAGAATACTCATAATTCATTAATGTTTAAAAGGTCCACAATGTCAATTCATATAAAATACAAGCATATTAGATCCTACATAATCATAAACCTCTAACATGCCTAAGAAAGATGTCTCTTAGGAAAGGTTTGGTAAATGGATCAACAACCATTTTATTAGTGGAGATATGTTTAAGGACAATTTGGACCTGTGCAATGATGTCTCAAATAAAATGGTATATGGTATCAAAATGCTTTCATCTTTCATGAACCGTTCTCACAATAAGTAATGATAACATCATCTGCATGTACTATAAACATTCAAACTCTGCAAGAATAGCCTAATCCAGACTGCCTCTTGCTTAACAATTGTACAAGTAATGTATTCTGACTCCATCATAGACAGGGAGACTCAAGACTATTTTTTACTACACCATGAAATGGCCACACCTCCTAAAATAAAAGCATATCCTGAGGTGGATTTCCTCTCATCTTTATTAGTAGATCCATCAACATTATTGTATTTGATCAATCTAAGATTGTCATCGTGGTAACATAAAAAAAATTATTGTTCCTTTTAGATATTTAAAAATCCTTTTAACTACTTTCCAGTAAGTAATAGCAAGACTACTTTGATATCTACTGACAATGCTAATAACAAAACATATATTAGGTTAATTACATATCATTGCATATATACGACTACTAATTACACTTGAATAAGGAACATTTTCCATTTGCTTCTTCTCTTTCTATGAATTAGGACATTGTTCAACACTAAGAATATGATTCTTTACCATTGAAGTATCAGTATTTTTAGAATTATACATACAAAGCATTTTAAAATTCTTTTACTATGAGTATCTTTAGATAAACTTAAAAGTCTATTAGATCAATCCCTTTAGATCTTAACTTCTAATATATAATCTACATGACCCATGTCCTTTATCTCAAATGTAGAGGACAACCACTTTTGAGTGGCTATATGCAACTCCAAATCATTTCTAGCTAATAAAATATCATCCACATGTAAAGGATAAGAACTTTCTTCTCAACTTTCTTAACATACACACAATGATCTTTTTTGATCATCACAAAAACAATCAAAATAATAGCTTGGTGAAAATAATGATACCATTGCTTAGATGATTATTTCAAGCCATAGATAAAACATTTAATATGGCAGACTTTGTGCCTTTTTCCTTCTACTATAAAACATTTTGGTTGATCCATATAGATCTCATTGTCTAGTTCTCCATTGATGAATGTAGTCTTTACATCCATTTGGAATAACTTTCATTCCAAATTGGCAACGATAGCTAGAATAAGGTGAATGGAAGCAAATCTCACTATAGGGGGGAAAATTTCCTCGTAATTTGTTCCCTTTTTTAGGCATAGCCTTCCACTACTAAACAAGCCTTGTACTTGTCTATTGATCCATTTTCCTTGTGTTTAATCTTAAAGACACATTTATTTCCTATAGATTTACACCCATGTAGAAGATCAACTAACTCCTATACATTATTCTCAACCATTGAACTCATCTCATCCCTCATAAATACCATCCATTTTTTAAATGCAGGTGAAGTTATGGCTTCCTTAAAAAAAGATGGCTCATCCTTATCCAAAAAGACACAAATGAAAGATTCCCCTTCAATCTTAAAATGATGAAGAGGAATAGTTCCACATGTACATTTATGTACATCTGGACTTTGAGGATACACTTTTAATGGTATACTCCCACTAAGCAAAGGACCACTCCCATTATCTATAACAACTATAAGATAAGGGTTAGAAACCTCATTCTAGCTATAACAATGTATAAAACCTTCATAAGGTTCTTGTAACTTTATAAAATTAAAGATCCTTTTTAACTTCACCAATATTTGGAGAATCCTCTCGTAAGAAATTTACATCAAGGGACTCTATCCCAGTCATTCCTCCATCAGGATGTTCACCATACATAATATAGCCTTTAGAATGCTTAGAGTATCTAATAAATATTTTTTTTACTTGGCTTAAGACCTAATTTGCTGATCCTCATGGGCGTAAGCCTTCAAAATTAGGCTTTTTTCCATTCCATAGTTTATAAGGAGTGGAATGAATAGACTTTTGAGGATACTTGGTTAAGTAGGCAGTAGACAATAGTGCATCCTCCCAAAAACTAATTAGAAGGTTAGTTTGCACCATCATAGACTTAATCATGTCTAAAAGTGTATGATTCTTTCTTTCTGCAAAACCATTTTGTTGCAAAGTGTAAAAAATCATCAATTGCCCAAGTATCCCTTTTTTCACATAGTTTCTTGAATTGTTCTGATAAATACTCTCGAGCTCTATCAAAATGAAGAACCTTTAAGTTTATGTCTTTTTAATTTTCAACCTCTGTCAGAAAATATTTGAAATAGTTCAAGGCTTCTGACCAGTGAGATAATAGATAAACAACACCGTATTATGGGTAGTTATTTATATTAGAAAATAAGAAGCATCATAGTGTGCCCTCACATTGATAGATCCATAAATATCTGAATGGACTAGATCTAATGAGAAATTAGCCTTTTTAGCCTTACCAAAAGGCTTTTTATAGGCATTTCCTTCTAAACAAGGTTCCCATATAGGTAGGTTTACTTTAGCGAGCGAGCATAATAGGCCTTCTCTAGCTAACTTGACAAATTTATCTTGTCCTATGTGTCTTTCCTAATCTTGCATGCTATTTTATGTAATGAGATATAATATTATAAGAAATAAAAGAGCTAATTAAAGCAATGTCAATATTAAAATAATCCAATATAAAGAAACCTTCACCTGACCGACCAAATCCAAATAGTTTTCTACCTAAATAAATATTCATTTGAGTATCTTCTAAATGAAAAGAAAACCTAAATGAAATAAAGCTAGAACTGATAAGAGATTACAATGAAAATCTAGATTATACAACACATCATATAAAAGTAGGTCACGCCCAATGCGTATCCTCAAACGATATGTGCCTACTTTAAGGACATCAACATGGGCACCATTACCTATAGTAACATAATGGCAATTTACTGGCAAACACTAATAATCTATATATCAAACTTGATCTTTAACTCAATCCAACCAAAGATAATATAAGCAATAAATACATGTGAACAAATATATACATTAAAAGAGTTTGGATAAGGTTTTTCCTTCTTCAGCTCAAAACAATTTTGAGCAAAGTGACATATTTCTATAGTTATAGCAGTTGACCTTGGTCATGTTCTTCTTTCCACACTTTTTTTTGTGGCACTTGGTTACTCCTTCAGCTCTTGGTCTTAAATTTGCAGCATTACCTTGTGCAACACCCTTTTGTTATCCCTTGAATTTAGGCTTAAATACCCTATATTATCTAGCTTGGGCTGAAAAAAATACAATACGGTTCACCTCTCTACGCTCTACCTCTAGTTCAAGATGTTTCTTAATATCACTAAAGGTTCTAACACCCTTATTATGTATTAACACCATTTTTATATGGCCCTAAGAGGATTCAAGTAGGGACTTTATTATAACTTGAACATGCAACTCATCAATGAGATTATTACTACTTGTTTATAACTTTTTAATCATGGCAGACATCACACTAATGGGTTCCACCATGGAGTGCTTTGAGTTCATCATGTATTGGTTAAACTTAAAGATCAGGGCTCACAACCTAGTTGTTATCATGCCACCAAAGTTTGCCTTAAATTGATCCCATATTTCTTTGGCATTCTCATAAATCTCAAATGTTTTAATTAGGTCATCTTGCATGCATCTCAACTTAGCAAAACATTCAATCTTATCCTTATTGATCCAGACCTTATAGGCTTGTTAGTCATGTCGGTGTTAGGTGTAGTTATTCCTTCCTCAACTTGAATCACACTATTGGTCAAGGTCTCTTAGTACCTCTTTCTTATTTAAGAAATATTGAACTTTCTTATACCATATATCATAGTTCTTTCCATCAAGTTTTTCATCCTCATTCCATTCAAATACTATGCTCTTGGAGGCCATGTTTTTACATTCATTGCATTCCATTCAAATACTATGCTCTTGGAGGCCATGTTTTTACATTCATTGTACAATTTAAATTAGGCACATATCTATCAGTTTATTCTATCTATCAGTTTATTCTCAATCCAATTAAATAATAAAATTCCTACCTACATATTAAGATCGAAAATCTCATAGCGGAAGCTAGAAATCATCTCCTAATATGTAAGTAAGAACATTATATCTAATTGATCAAGATTTAAAATGTCAAGACTATTTTCTTTATCCATAATATTCCATGCATCACATACATTTATTTTGAATCCTTCGTGGACTCTTTTGGCATTTTGGTGTTATATGATAAAAAAATTTAAGACAAATAGTATTATTGTGAAAACACATCCTATTACATCCTCATTAAAATTAAAAGAAATAAAAATGGTAAAATTACAATAATAATTTCCTATTACAACATCACTACATTAAAAAAATAATTTATAAATAAGGATGCCACACTCATATTATGCCCATAAATTATTTTAAAACATCAAGATAATAAATAATAAAAAATAACAAAAAAAAACAATCTCATGAACGTAAACAAATATTTAGTGTTAATCTCTCCATCTCTTATAGAAATAACACATGTTGGTCAATTAGAATGGAGAAAATCACACCTATCTCTTAAGAGAGTGGAATATGAATCATTTCCTAAAACGGTATAATTTAATGCTCATATGGCACTCACACATCAAGCAATCCCATAATAATTATGTACGATGAAATATCAACTCTTGAAAAAAAATATAAAAAAAAACCAATTATTATTTATAACATGTCATGCATCAAAATTAAACAATTATATAAAGATATGTTAATTAATTTGGCTATACCGTGCACAATAATAAATGAAACCAATGATTTCTTTATTATCTTATATATATATATATATATATATATATATATATATATATATATATATATATATATATGTTGCAGTAAAGTTGTTGTTAAACATTTATAATGCAAGGATAGAATATAATGCAAGGATTCCAAACTATAACTACATTTCATAAATACCCTATTAAATTCTATGTTCGATCAGTATTCAATTACAAATAAGCACACTCAGTGTGCCAATAAACTAGACATCAAATATCAATATCTTTTTTTTTTCTTTAAAAAATCTCAAATTCAAACCTCCATACATATAATGACAGGGTGCTTTGATTTAGGATGAGTGTGAGAGAGATCGGTAGTTGACTTTGAGAAACTCTTGAAAAAATAATATGTATATACATATATGATGTATTTCCATGCAATTTGACTTTATATTATTTATGCACTTGAATGAGCAAATATGATGCATTATTAAAAAAAAAAAAAGAGTTTTGATAGAACTAGAACATGAACCCTGGTTTTTCAGGCACCAAACCTTAATTTGGTGCCACATTGTCCTTTTTTTTAATAACAAATCATATTACCACTTGAATTAATTAAAAGTTACAACTTCATTCATATTTATAAATGTTCATGATCATAAAATTCATACAAACACATATCAAAGCGAAAACTAGTATTAAAAAGCTTGGTTACCACTATTGGTATATTTTAATAAAAGGGTTAATGTAACATTTTAGATTTATGAACCAGGATCTCCACTTGAATTACAAACTTCTTTCATATTGTATGAACCAAAAACATTGGACCAATCTCGTTCCTTAGATGACTACATGAGTCACCTAAATAAATAGCACATTACGAATCCCTAGAATTGATGGTGTTATAGATAGAACAAAAGAGATATTGTGAGAAAGCGTTTTTTTTTTCTAACTGATAAAAAAGATAATAAAGAGACCATTGCCTATTAACCATTAATATTCTTATGTAAATGGAGAGTCATAAGCTTATTAGAACTTTGTTATAATAAAAATCCTAGATTAAGTTGGCTCTCTAAACTTAATCATGATAAAACTAGACTATATCCCTAAACATAATACCTATATGGATATTTATCTACAAAAACAATCTTCATTGATCATGTCATTCCCTTCTTACAATTGCTTAGTATTCTCATCACTTGCAATATTATGATTTTTTTATGATAAAATGAAATATTGACATGCATAATATACCACTGAAAATGATTGATGATTTTTTTCCCTTTTTCCTTTATTTGTGATCCTTTAATTTCTTTTCATGACAGGTTTTAATCAGAAGTGTAATTTGGTTGCTGCAAAAGTTTGATCAACTGACAAACCAGCTATAATAAAAACATATGTTATGTATATCCACAATGTAGTCCATTTTTCTTCTTTGTGTCGTGACAAATGTCAAGTCCTCTTAGCATTTAATAAATAATAGTGGTGTTCACGGTTTCCCTTGAGCATTGTAGCTTGTCCAAACATAACTTTTAAAAGACAACAAAAATTAAAAGAAATCGATTATCTCTATTGGTAGATCTGAAGCTCCCAAAAGTATATTTGCTTCTTTAATAGATTATTTGTCACTTAAAGTTTCTTTATTTTTGACTGATTTATCTAAACAAATGTAATTGAGAAAATTGCTACAATATTATTTTTCAAAAAACTATTAATTATTTTGCTATGTTATTGCTTTTTTACTTAACCGTAATGATATTTGGGGCTAACTTTTGCTTGCCAAAAGTTAGCAAACAATAAAACTAATACAGAAAAAAGTATAAATAAGAAGACAATAAGTGAGAAGGACAAAGTTATTAGCCGAAAAGGGTTGCTAAAAAAGAACCCTAAATTCATAGTTTTATTCTAAAAATAAAATATGATATTTGTTCTATTTGTCTAATAGGTTTACTACTCTTTAAATAAGTCTAAAATTGACCTTTACAAAGTAATTACATTAAAATCCTAAAACACAAAGTAAAAATAACATAAAATCCAAAATTAACACAAAAATATGGAAAAATCTAGAAAAAATAACAAAACTAACCCACTAACATTGTTGTGTAACCATCAGTCTATGCTGCTGAATCTGTTGTGTTTGTTGTATGCCTTGAATTGTTCTTTGCCTAAATTCAAACTCGCATTAGCCCACTACTCGCATAGGCCAATGCTATTGATTTCTCCACTAATATTGAACTTGACATTGTCCCACGAACTGCTATTATCCACCACGTCATTCCAGTAGTGTTTTTCATTAGTGCATTATTCATGTTGGATTTTGACTCTGTTATAAACATCTCCTACTAAAAGAAACTGACACCCTCGTTGGATAGACTTATGATACCCCTGCATCACATCTTTCCACTATCATAAATTTGTGTCCTACACACAAAGCCTCTTGGTTCTGCCCACATTCAATAAAATTATGTCCACTGAATCTGCGATGCCTAGGACTAAAGTCTTCTCTATGATCCTGTTTGTTTCCCACAAAGTCAAAACACACTTTGAGTCCTAACCCAAAGCATTGAGACCAATCCTATCAATCTCGTTAGGCAAGTTGCACCTCTCCATGGTTACATAATTGTTATGTCTTCCAAAATTCATATGCGACTATCCCAAGCCACACACAAGTTGTCCTTATTTATTAGCAATTTCACATGTTAATTCATCAACCTCAATAAGAGTTTGTAATTGAGTTAAAAACTAGCATTAATACGCTGACGAAAAACACTACTAGAATGACATAATGGATAGTAGTAGTCCGTGGACAGTGTCAAGTTTGACAGTAGTGGAGAAATCAATTCAATGGCTTATACAAGTAGTAGGTTGATGCGAGTTTGAGCTTTGATGAAGGACAATCCAAGGCAGGCAGCAAACACAGCAGATTCAACAGCATAGACTGATGGTTACACGGCAGTGTTAGTGGATTGTTACGGAAATTATGATTATGGCTTCATGGTGAAATGGATATCTAGATCATGGGGGCATGGCTACTAAACATGGGAACATGGCTAGGATTGCTACCCAAGACACTAAGATCATGAGATCATTGGTCAAAACCACCCATTAAATTCATAGGAACATGGGGGAGAAAGTGCTCAACTACTTCCTAAAATATAGGGATGGTAGTTGTATGCTTTATAACATTTCATATGCTTGTCTATATAAATAGGCTAGAGAGTCTTGTCTATGTAGAGAGAGGAAAAGGGGATGATAGTTTAGCGTATTGCATGCAAGTTTTATGTATATCACACATATACAGATTTATGTATTTCATTTGTTGTTGAGACAAATAAAGGTTGAGATTGGTTCCTGTAATAACTTGCGTGTTTATATATGTTGCTACCCAATTTTTGACCCATGCTTTAATAATTTTCAAAAATAAAAAAATAAAAAATAAGAGTTTACATGTGGCGACAACATAGAGCATCAGGGCTAATATTAAAGAAGCAATATGTCAAGGAGATAATTACTGAATCATATATAATTACTGCAATATAAAATACCATAGATATATGATTTGATTCGTGCTGGTTATGGAAAATAATCACTGCAATAAAAAAATACCATATATATAGGATTTGTTGATGCTAGTTATAAAAGACAATCTCTACAATAATTATTGCAATATTTACTTAAATAAAATGTGTAGAGATTTTCTATATAAGTGAATATCCAGCCATATGCCGAAAGGAAGAAAATTTACAAAGGACAAATATTTTTTAAAGAGAGAAATTTAGTGCAACCACCGAAAAAAAACCTAAACCTAATTTTTTCTCCCAGTCGAAACCAAGCCATCGCCCCCTCTCCCCTGTTGTTTTTTTTTTTTGGGTTTGCAGTCTTCCCCCCAGCTATCTTTTTCTCCTCTTTCAGCTCCCACATGCACGACCTTCCCTTTTCAGCTGAACACAAACTCACGGTCTTCTTTCCCAACCAAGAGGCAGCCGGCGCCGCTCTCCCTCTCCACAACTGCCGTCACTGCTCCTCCCCTTTTCTCAGAAGACTTTCCCTCTGCACACAAGCTTCTCTTTTCCCTTCGCCAGACCTCATTTCCCCAGCTTGCAACCACTGTGAACACCACTTACAAGCCTTCACTCTCTGTCAACACAACCCCAAAAAACGGCTCTCCACTCATCCCATCTCTCCCTCAGCTCAGCCCCGCCTGATAAACATTCAAAACCAGAAGCCACAGCCAGCCCTTCCCCCCGACAATAACAGGGAAGCAACACCAGAACCTCAGACCGACCTCCCTTGAAAAATCCCAGCAGCTAGCAGCACCACCTCTGCTGAACCATGGCCAGCACCAACAGCAACCAGGAACGAGCTGAGCCACCCGCCCAGCTGTAGCCTCCTCCGCAACTATATCCTTCCTCAGCTGCAGTGATGGAACCAGCAGAAGCCACACCTTTCCTCGGCCGCAGTAGCAGAATCAGCAGAAGCCATCCTTCCCTTCCAGCAACACGAGAACAGAGGGAGTTTCTTTCCTTCATCCTTTCGTTACTGTGAGAAAGGAAAACAGAACGGAGGAGAGGGAGACAAGAGAAACGGAAGAAAAATAAACCGGAAAGAATAGAGACGCGAGAGAACAACAGGCGAGCGCAGACAGTGAGGACTGAAGAAATCGGGTTCACCAGCAGACCAGGTAAGCTGTCTCTCTTTTCTTACCAACTTGCATGCATTCTTAGTTGCATTGTTACTGTTCAAGTGAAATTTAATTCACTTGAACAGTAACCAGCCAAGGCACGCGTGAGGAAACTCACGCATGCATTTGTGCCCAGCCGGGTCACTGGTTTGGGCCAGTGACCCGGCTATGCCTGCTGGGTTCAGCCCAGCCACATGGGCTGAGCTGGACCCAGCCCCTAAAAAAAAACGAGTAATATCGTTGTTTTTTTGTGTATTTTTTTGTGGTTTCTTTTTTTATATTTTTATATTGTAAAAATACAAATCTTGTATTTAGAATACCCGGTTTTCGACGCAATGTGACAAATATACATATATATCAAAAAAAATGTTTTCATGCATACGGCCAATACCTTAACATCTTTTTGAATTTCCTTTTAAAAAAAAACAAATATTTGAAGTTTCGAAAATGTGTTTTCGCATGGATTTCTTAAACACAACAAAAAATTATTTTCTTGCATTTCTGGATTTTACAACATGTTTGTAAAACTCCAAAGGGTATTGGCC
>Ga0325403_1006365_pt1 | contig 11231 bp, 3 predicted proteins | sample PopdelMetagenome_19_FD_205665 | JGI IMG/M metagenome (GOLD analysis project Ga0325403, IMG submission 205665) | Populus deltoides microbial communities from Bellville, Georgia, United States - Xylem-PdKOR-R4 | ecosystem: Host-associated > Plants > Phyllosphere > Stem > Wood/Secondary xylem...
AGAGCACAGTGAAAACCTAAAAAGCGATCAAACAAATTAAAATAAATGACATCCATACCTAATTACTCCATAAACATTCCCCAGCTGATGATAGGGCAAAAAAAGAATTATCATCATCCCTAATTAAGTCCATAAAATCCAATTATAAATATATACCTGTTACCAAGCAACCTATGAAGCCTAAGAATGAGATCTTCTTCATCTGGAGCAATACGTCCTCTCTTAACAGAAGGCCTGAGATAGTTCATCCATCGGAGGCGGCAGCTCTTACCACACCTAAGAAGCCCCGCCCGCTTTGGCAGTGTACGCCACAGCCCTTCACCATCCTTCTTGATGTAGTTTGCCAAGATCTCATCTTCTTCAGGTGTCCACGGCCCCCTCTTTATACCCACTTTGCCACAACATGGTGTGGGTGTACTCCTGCTCCTTGTTGAGTTCCTTGAGGATAGATTCCTCATTCTCTGACTCCCTTTGTATGATAAATTAGTTAGTACAGTGTCCTTGTTTTATGTCAAGAAATGAGGGTTCAGATGGGGATGGTGGATGTTATTGTTTATTGATCAATCGGATATACAAGGAGCTGTGAAGGTAAATATATCAAGTGAAAAAGGTTGGATGGAGACACAAATGCTCTAAGGGGTGGATGGTGTCTTTTTATACGGCTATGTTTGTTCGGATCAAAACTTGACAAGTGAATTTTGAAGTACATGACTTTATAAAATTAGAGTTGGTGGGGCTAAAAAAAAAATTCTAAGTTTCCGAAACTGTTTTTTATGCTATCTTTTATATATTTTAAAAGTCAAGTAAGGTATAAGAGTGAGTAAAATGGAAATGGATTAATTATACTAAAGGTTTTAACCGGGACTTAGTTTGAAGCGTCTGCATTCGGGTTGAGAAGTGGTTAGAGATGTTAGGATTCAGACCAAGACCTAATATAAAACACGTGTGATTCTGTGTGAGACTAACTCTAGACGTACGACCGAGAGTTGATCCAAGACTTAGTTCGGGTCGCTCAGGGTGCGATTAAGACTAGGTTTATGGCACCAAGGGTTTCCTCCATAACTGGTAATGGGGTGCCTAGGAGGATTGAACCAATTTCAGGGCACTTACGGGTCTTTCAAGGACCTCTGCGTCAGAAGGTCGAACCAAGGCTTGATTTAAATGCTTTGCTTTTAGGATGGGATGTGTTTTGGAATGCTTGGTTTGGAGGCTTGTGGTTTGGACCAAGACTATACATTGAATCGAGACATGGTTTGAGTCATGCAATGTTAAGGCTAAGAACAAGTATGAGGAGTTCAATAATTAGTTCGAATCACTCGACGTTCAACTTGGATAAGATCTAAGGTGTCTAAAGACCAGGTCCGAAACATCCATGATATAAATTGGGATTAGGTCTGAGATTCAATTGCAAAACATTGAGGATTGAGTTGAGATCTACTACAATGCTCTAATTTAAGGAATTGCGTTGAGGTTATTAGAAAACTTGTTTAATGCATGGTTAATGGGCACATTTGTTACCAAATTAGAAGTGAAGTTACTCACTTTTTGAATTAAAATTTTATTGGAATTTAAATAAATTATAAATGAATGAAAAAATAATCTCAAATAACTCTTAGTTGGTATGTCTTGAAGAAACTTAAACCCTCTAAAAACTTTATCCAACATGGAAAAAAAACAAGTTTTCACACCCAAGCTATTAGAACCTAGAGGTCTAAGTAAAGTGAGATTGGGCTTAAACTCGTATATGTGCATGTGCGGCCCGGCTTGGCTGAGCTCATGCTCAGACCTAGATTTTAGTTCACTATAAAAAAAAAAAAAATTAAGCTACAATGGATTATTTTTTTTCTAGCTTAAATTTGGGCTTGGGTACGAACCATATAGACTTATTTCTTCCAGCCCATTTATTTGTCTAGCTCGTGAATATAAGAATCTAATTAATTTTTTTCAAAATAGTTTCTTCAAAACCTAAAAATTTTTTTCAGCTAAAAAATATTTAGATTTAATTATGGTCTTACATAGAGTAATCAAAGCAATAATGAATAGAATATTATCAATTTTGGTTCTTAAATTTTTTTTTGTAAAAATGGGCTAAAAAGGTGTTTCTAGTTGGTTTTTCTATATTGTTTTTAATATAATTCCTGCAAAGAATTTACTCTTCTCTAACTGATTTTCTGCATACCCCTTCCTATTTTAAGATCTATTTATACTTTTTGTTTTCTTTCTAATTTAGAGCTTAGGTTTCATTTTGTAAATAGATTATTGAGTTATAATTCTTTTAAGTTTATTGGACCTTATTTAGGAGAGTATTTAAACAAGACAGTGTTGGCGGAATCCTGAAAGAGTTATTAAGATCAAAACTTTTACACTAAGTAAAGAGAAATAAAGCTTTAAAGACAAAGAATTAATACTTGATAACAATAACTTTACATATTTACGAGTGATTTAACAAATATCTTACACGAGTTTTTCTTTAAATATAATTAGTATGCATGTTAAGATTGTGTTTTAATTTTTTATACAAGTTTATATATTCTTTTAGTAAGCATGTTGTCATTTTGTAATGATTGCAAGTTTACCATGTTCTTATAATAATACATGATTATAAACAAAATATACAAGCTCAATTGTCTAATTCATCTAGTATAATTTAGACAACAATCTTAAGGCTTTATTGATAATTAGACTTTGTTTAACTTATAGCTTTTCAATTAATTCCTTGCAATTTATGTTTACATGATTCTATATGATGTTATATATTTCAATTTGCATGTTATTGCATTCCTAATACATTATTTAATAATCCAACATTAAATTAAAGACCAACTTTACAATATTGAATTTTAGGTTGTTTTTAAAAAACTCAAAATATTAGAACCAAAAACAACATTTAAAAAATAATATAACCTCATCATGCTTATATTGTTTAAATGGAATGAAAGAGTTCAATTTGGTCCCTTAATTTCTAACTTCTAAAATTCAATCCTTATTTTTTTTAGTTTTTTACAATTCGATCTTTAAATTTGTTTGTTTGTTTTAATTATAGTATTTAGATGTCTCTAAATGAGAGAAACAAATCATCAAAAAAGAAAAACGAAAGCTCTCAAATAGTCAAATTCCATCCACAAGTAATTATGATTTTGGTGTATATAGATTTATTTTTAAAAGATGAATTCAATGGAGGTGGTTGATATCTTCAATAATTCCCAACAAGGTAGATCATAACTCAACAAAGTTTTTAATATGATTTGATTTTACATTTCTTATCCAATTAAAAGGTGTTTTATGGTTTAAAATTGGGTTTTAGAGGTTTTTAAGGTTTTACCATATTTTTAGATTAAAATTGATTTTCAGAATCCAATAACTTTTATCCTAACAAATGTTGCAAGTGGACACGTGTTGTCTGCCCAAGCAGAATGATGCATCATTCATGCTATTTTGAAAATATTATATTTAAGGTTGGACACATATCTTATTTGTAAATTAAAAAAAAATCAGACGTTTGAGCCTAGCCTAGCTTTCAAGCCCACCATAATTATAATTTATAATTTTAGGCTAGACACACATATTTATCCTCCAACTTAAGCACACTTGGCTTTGTGTTTAAAATGGCCTTTGAAAAAAAAATTTGTTTGATTTTTTTTAATATTATAATAACATTCACTTTGAATAAATTTATTGGAATAGGATTTAAATAATATAAACAATTACCATAAAAATAATTATAAATAAACCTAATATGCTTTTTTTTCTTGAAAACAAATTCTCATTAACATTCAATATGAATAAAATATCTATTTTTTATTGTAAATTTCTTACATAAACTTTCTCCCATTTATTATTCTTATATTTTTTACAAATTTGCATAGAAGTTTTTGATTTATGCTTTTTTTTATTTCAGCTTGCTTTTAAAATTATAATAAGTTTTAATTTTATAAACAATATTTTTAATAGAAAAATATTTTTCTCAGAAACAATGCATGAATAAGAAAAGAAATTTTGATTCAACAAATATATTACTAATAATAGAGATATGTTTCTTTTAAAATAAAAACAGTACACTAACAAAAATATATATAATTTTGACTAAAAAAATACATTTTTCTCTTGAATTCAAATCTTTGTCTTTCTCACAAATATCCATTTAAATTATTTTATAATTGAATAAAAAATTAAAAAAATTACATAAACATGAAATTAAATATTTACATGTTCATCTATCTTTTGCTTCTTATAATGAAAAACAACTTCCTACTTTAGTTTCTAATTAGCATTAACAACTCTTTTTATATTTTTTCCACATATTTTACAATATATTTTATAAAATGTAGACATTATCATTTTAGTTTTCAATTAATAAATTTTTTTCATACTTAAAAACACATCCACAATGTTTATGCGCTTCTTCTTTTACATTACAAATTAAATTTAAATCCTATCTATATCATAGCACAATTATATTAAATAGTGGTTAACTAGACTAGAAAGTGCTGAAATTAATTTTAATAAAAATTAATTGGTGCAACAAGACTTTCTAATTGCTACATTGAAAAATTTGTTCTCTTAATTACTTAAGATATTCATGTACAAGCTAATTAATTTTGTTTTCAATTTTATAATTAAACAACAATGTTGTTAAAATCGTTTAAGCAAATGTTTTGGTTTTATTATTAGTATCAAAATTCTCAATATTAGAGTATCTCGGTGTTAAATATAACACATACATAATGAAAAAAATATTGAAAAAATTATTTCAAGACAAACAAATTAAAACCTAATATCCAGAGATAAATTGGAATACACAAATAAAAAAAATAGATCAAATTGAAATCATTATTAGCATTAAAAAAAACAAAAATTATAAACTTGATTTTAAGGATAAAATTGAAAGACATAAAATCCTTAACAAAAGAGAAAAGAAAAAAATAAGAAATTAAAAGTAGAAGGACTGAATCGAAATACCTTATATATACAAATTAAAAATCAAAAGTTAAATTGAAAATAAATAAAACTTCAACAAAAGAAAAAAATGACTAAAAAACAGCAATTAAAATTAAAAGATCTGAATTTAAAAAAAAAATAGCAATGAGGATCGTAGTGTATTTATCAGGATAGGAGAGAGAAATAAAGGGGAAAAAAGAAAAAATGGTCATCAGTGAGATAGTTCTTTGATATGGTATCAGAGTCTTGATGATCAAGCGGTCACGAGTTCGAATCTCACCATTCTTATTTATTTGATAAAATATTAAGCACAATATAGTGTGAGCATGTGCAAGTTTCACATGAGAGAGTGTGTTAAAGAATAATATAAATTATATTATAGGACCTCACCTAATAACTTAAGTTATTGGGTTGAGATGGTTCTTTGACAAATACAATTTTTTTTGCAATTCGACAAGATATGGATACAATTCATTTAGCATTCACTACTTTTTTCTACCCGAGTGATGTTCTGAGATCATTCTAAAAACTTATTTTTATTTAATTATATAATTATTAAATTGAATACTTATAATAAATTCAATTATTTAAATATCCTTTTTGTTATTGAAGGAATAGCCTTTCATCATGGACATTGGACATATTGGTTGTCTTATTCCATCTTAGTGTCCGCCTACCCCAACATCTCATAATAAATTCAATTATTTAAATTCTCGAATAAGATTGTATTTCTTCTATAAAAAATAAATTTTCTTATTTATTTATTTATTTTATCTTGATGAAACCATAACTTTTTTAATTAACAATATGGATATTTAAATAAAAACTTAAAGCAATCAAAATAAATATTCATTAAAAATCAAATGATTTAAATTCAAGAGAAAAAATGTATTTTTTCAGCGAAGGCTTCCTCATTGTTATTCATTTGTTTCTTTTTCTATCTTGACAAAAAAAAAAAAAGAGCTTTTCTGTATTAGAAGCATGAAACAAAAAGTAATTTTTCGACTATTTTTATATGATTGTATGAAAAAATAAAAGAATAATTAACTTGGGAAAATAATATAAGAAATCAATAAAACAATAACCAAAATTATATTTATTGTAATCAAATATTCATTAGCTATTTTTTTTGAAAATATTGTTCATAAAGTTTCTTATATAATCATACTATAAAAAGCTCTAATCTTATGTTAAAAAACCATTGCATAATTGAATGATTTTTTTTAAAATATCGTTATATTTATCTATCTAAATAGGATTTTATTTTAAAATATAAAAAAAATGAAGGTCAAAAGCGTCAAGCTCAATTTCAATATTCTTAAAAAAAAAAGTCATATGCATCTAGACCTGACAGGGAAGAGCTAGGCACCTGGTTTTTTATTTTTTTAAAGAACTAGATGATCCGACACCAATTGCGACAATTTTTTATTACCTTTGATGATCTAAAAATCAGGATTCAAGTTTTTGGACCTCTAAAACCTAATTTTCAATATTTTCACCTAAAAAACCTCCTTAACTTTATTTTCAAGGCCAAAACACACTTTGATTAGCTTAAAACTAAAAATCAAATCAAACTTTTCGAACTCTAATCCTTTTTTTCCAACATGATTAGAGACTCAAAACACCTTCATTGAACTTTTAGCATCCAAACAAACTAATAGACACTGAGATTTGTCTTTTTTTCCGATGAAATATGGCATATCAAAAGTTTTTCTTTCTCATTTTCATTTCTGATAGTTTTATCTATCTTCTATTAATTATTAGGGACTGAAATAAAAAAGAAATAAGGTTTTATGATTGAAATGTAAACTTTAAAAAACAATTGGGACCAAAGTGTGGAAAGATGTGCCTCTTTGAATGGTAAAATAGAAAAAATAACCTTTTTAAATATTTTTTTAATTGTACCCTATAATTGTATATAAAATAGCAAGCTTTATTATTTTACAAAAACAATATTTTTAAATTGCACATGCAATAGCATGTAAATCAAAACAAATCCCAAAACATAAGACTAGCAATGGATAAAAAATAAAGAAATAAAGCTTAATGATCAAAGTACAGAAAATGAAAAGTTCCACAGAGCAAAAAGGAAAAAAAAGGCCATGAGCGAACAAACAAATGTTTTTCCTATTATTTTTTTAATGGTTATTGTTAATCATTAATATTAATGTGTTTTTAAAAATAATTTTTGTGTGTTCAATCCTTGAAAAGATCCTAAGCATGTCTTATTAAAAGAAACTAAAATGGGTAGTAGAATTACTGTAGCATTTTTTATTGTTGCTCTAGATTTATTAACACTATGGATTGAAATAGTAAAATGATGATTTTTCCCTTAATTACAAACATAACATAGTTGGTCTTGGGATCAAGTGTATAATAGATTTTTTGTATTTATTTACACAGTAAAATGATTGGTATGCTCTTAGAGACAAAAGGTCGTGCGTTGGAAAGGAGAGGTATTTTTTATGTTTTTCATTTCAAATATACAGTAAAACAACTTAAATATCTTTCAATTAAATTTGTTTTTGCCTTGGGTCAAGGGGTTTTAATGGCTTTTCCATTTGGTTTTTTTTTGTGATTATCAAGTCTAATTAGGGACAATTTAGTATTTAGACATACATAAAATATTAATTAATTTAAAAAATCGGTTACTTGTGGCATTTATGTGGACATGCATGACACTTATGTAAACGCATGTGAATGCTCCTGTGATCTCTATCCAACATGTATGGCGTTGTTCGGTGGCCAAGATTCAGCTTCCACGGTGGCATTTTATTCCTTATGATGTTGCCTCCATTAATAGGTTGCGTGTGTACCAAAAAAATGTCAAGTTTTGCTTTGGTTGTCATTTCTTTTTTGTTGTGTTCCTTCTTTTCTCTCTTCTTCTCAATTTCAGAGCTTTCCGTTGTAAATTTTCAAAGCAATCTTTTGATTTTTTTTCTTCTTTCAAATTTAGTATTTAGACATACATGTATTTTTTTTCTTCTTTTCTCTCTTCTTTTCTCTTCTTTTTTCTTTTTTCAGAGCTTTCCGCTGTAAATTTTCAAAGCATTTTATTTCTTTTTTTTCTTCTCAATTTTTTTTTCGCTGTTAATTTTTTTTATTGATCATTCCCTTAATTAAATTATCTTTTTAATCACACCCCTCAATATTTTATATCATTCTCTTAATTGAGTTATTTTTTTCAATTGCATTCATCAGTACTTTAGATAATTTTATTTATTGGGATTTTGTTAACCTTTCGAGTCACTGGCTTGACAAATTTTTTATAATTGATTTTTTAAGTTTTTATCCTTCTATGAGTTTATCTTAATCTCATATATTAAGTAATGAATTTCATGTGTTAACCTAGTCTAACCTGGTCCAATGTTTTTTTTATTTTATTCTTCATCGTATTATAAAATTAATTGAGGTTTAGCCCAACTCTCGAGTCTCTCTTACTTTTTTTTTTTTTTTAATGCTACCAGTGTTTTTTCTCTGTGATAATAAAAGTTTGGTAAAAATTCTAAATGCTGGGTTCACGGTCGAAATTGCTCATCAATCTGTTCAACAACCCAAATTCTGTGGACTGTGATGAAAATGACTCAACAGAACACAACACAGGAGACATGCGACATGAAAACAATGCTTGGCCACTGCTTGCTTCCTATCTAACATTGCTTTGGCATTGAGTTATTTTAATCTTTAACCTTACCTGTTTTTTTTCTGTGGTAGTGCGAATGACTGGGGCCCGTCTTTTCTCATGTGCATGCGTATGGTATTACGCAAGATGAAATTGACATTCCTTGCCTCTCGTGTTTTAAGTTATTGTTTTTTAAAGGTATTTTTATTTAAAATTATATTTTTAATACAATGTATCAAAATAATCTAAAAATATTAAAAAATAATATTTTTAAAATACAAAAATAAATACACACGGAGGAGAAGCACAAGCTTCAAATTCCTAAACTTGACCCGAATTTGAATTTTAGACCCACCAATATTGGTGTAGAGTTGCTTTTAGTGCCTAGAAAAAGAAAGCGTTGAGGCCTGCTTTTGAGCTCCATTTGTTATGTGGATTGGGCTTAGGCCTGCTCTTAAGGGTACCTCTGATATGTGGACTGGGTTGACTGGAAAAACAAGCCCTTTCTCCTTTATTAATTGTGTGCTTTTCACAGAAATAATCAAAATAAAAAACAACTTCTTTTCATAGAAACTGGAAAGTTCTTTCTTGCAGAGGAAGAAAATATTAACAAAGGTTCTCGGTGTTTGTGCACGACGCGCCGCGTGCACGAGAGGCCGGAAGCACAAAGGGTTTTTCTACTCCTAAGTCCACATTGAAAAATACATTTTTTAACCAAATTATACTCTCCTTTTTAAAACAGAGTTTATGAAGTGTTCTATTCATTACTTTGCACAAATGAAAAAAAAAAATTCAAAACAAAATATTTTCATTTACTTTAGAAATATTAGATTACTACATACGCTTTGCTGCGGGTTCTACCAAAAAAGTAATTTGAATGTAAAATGGATTGTATACGTTACCAAGAATATTTTGTCATTTTCTTTAAAATTAATCTAGATAAAATTTAAAAACTCTCGACACGACTTCTTTTTAACTCTAGTTTCAAATTAAATTTTGTGTCATTAGGCTTGTTGGGTACAAAGATAACATGAATGACAAGTAAAACTATGATTTAGCTTTTTTAAAAAAAAATCAAGATAACATCTTTTATAAATAAAAAAATATTGAGATGTCAACATATTGGATCGATCAGTCTTTGCAGCTTAGCCGGCCAAATTCATGACTCAATCAGTCATGGACTCTAGTGGGTTTAATATAATTTAATTATTTTTTACTTAATTATATGATAAAAAATAAACGCTCATAAAATCAAGCATCAACAAAATGACGCGATATTTATTTGAAACCACAATAACTTCATAAAAAAATTAAAATAAATTATGAAGACTAGTTAAGAATAAATCAAATTTTGAAGAATAAATTTAAAAAAGTCAAAAAATTCAATAAAAACCCAATATAGAAGGATAAAATTGAAAGAAAAAAATCAAGCACCAACCAAATATCGTTACGTTTATTTGAGATCACAATACCCCTATAAAAAGCATGCTCAAACAAATTATGAAGAGTAATTAAAAATTAATCAAATGTTGAAGAATAAAATTAAAAAAAAACTTTAATAAAAACACGATATTAAATGATCAAATTAAAATAAAATAACAAGAATGAAAAAAGTCCCAAAACAAATCCAGCCCAATCATGTTGGCCTGGGGCAAGTTCACATGCCTAGACCTTGTTTATCTTTTTATAAAGCTTGTTCACCCTTTTTCTTAGAAAACAAAAAGCAAACGTCACATGTTATTGTATAAAATTTGACTACCATTAACAGCTCTAAAAAACCTATTGAATGCTCAAAAACTCGTGGTCTCTAACAACATGCCCAGACCCAGCTCTCATGGACTTGACCTAAAAAAAAGCTTAACTCTTATAAGCTCAGCCTTAGAGAAGAATTCAATGTCATGGGCTCAACCTAGTTAAAAAGCCCATCCCTTATGGATTCAGTTTAGGAGAAGAGCCCAATTCCCATGAGCTCAACTACATTTTAGATCATATTCTTTATATACCCTTGAGTATATAAAAGTCTTTTAATAACTCATTATATTTTCATCAACATTAATGTTGTATAAGAGATAATGTGTAAAAGTTATCTAAAGATCTTCTATATTTTCATCAATATTAATGTTGTATAAGAGATAATGTGTAAAAGTTCTATACAGGCCCAATATATTTCCATAAGTTTTGATGCATTTATCAAGGATATTTCCTCTTATTAAAACTGATGGGCAAAATTATACTTTAGTTTCTCATCTTTATAAAGAAATAGGACTTATACATTACAAATACATGATGAATCATTCAAGTTTCAAGTTTTTAATTTTTATATTCTACTGCATATTTATTTTTAGAATTTTTTTTTAAAATATTATAATTTTTTTCTCTTAAAAATATATTTATTTAAAAGTTAATAAAAAATAATTTAAAAAAATATTAAACATCGAATATCTTGACTTACCCTGCACCAACGAGCATGCACCAAGCACCCCGGGGCTAAAAAAAAAATATATCAGATTATCAAAACCCAAAAATTAATTAATTGTACAAAACAAACCTTCCCTCCAAAGTACATATATTTTTGAGACATCATCATAACAGTAATCACGTTCTTTCAAAGCTTTTACTAAACAAATAAAAGAGCTTCTGTTTGTTCCTCGAGAAAAATAAAAGTAGTTTT
>Ga0325403_1006368_pt1 | contig 11228 bp, 3 predicted proteins | sample PopdelMetagenome_19_FD_205665 | JGI IMG/M metagenome (GOLD analysis project Ga0325403, IMG submission 205665) | Populus deltoides microbial communities from Bellville, Georgia, United States - Xylem-PdKOR-R4 | ecosystem: Host-associated > Plants > Phyllosphere > Stem > Wood/Secondary xylem...
AAAAAAAAAAACACTTTAATTTATCAGCTCTACTACTAAAAAAATATCTTTTGATCGCAAAATTGTATATATGCAGTGGCCACATTATCATCTAGATTTTGAATCATATGAGAGGCCACTAGAAATAAACTATATTTAGGCTCGTTATGAAATGTAATTTTTTTTAAAAATAATATTTAGATGTTGTGAATGTATTTTTCTTTTAAAAGAAAAATTTGCAATTCATATTATAAATCCAATTGTGTCAAATAAATTAGTTTTATTTTAATTAAGTGAAATTCTTTTTGGCAATGATAGTAAGCGGAACAAAATTAAAAAAAAAATGATTAAGATAATTTGAAGAAAAACAATGCCGTTTAATTTTCAGTCAATGAAATATGAAAGGATAAAATTAGATTAAAAAAGGATTAAAAATTAACTCAAGTAAACACGAGTTGGTATGACTAACATGAACTTGCGTAACAAAGGATGAGTTGTTATGGGTTAACTTATGAAACCCATGATCCATATCATGAAATTAGGATAATCCAATAGAAAATAAATCAAAGAAAACTTAAAGCTTATTTTTCTTTAAAAAAAATCAATGTTGAAAAATAAAATTGAAAGAGAAAATAAGTAAAAAAAAATATCAACCCGCATTAACTATTTAAATTCATGACCTGGGTCATTAGATTAGAAGCATCATACATGGAAAAACTATGAAGCTTAATTCCCAACCAATTAAATATTGAAGGATAAAATCAGAAAAAAAATAAATTATACAAAATAATACAAAGAAAAAAATAATAATTAAAAGAATGATGATAAAAATTGAAATAAAAAAATTAGATGACAAAAGAAAAAAAGAAAAATCACTTTAACAAAAGAACCAAAAAAACCCAAAGAACGAGGACCAAATTAGAAAAAAAATACTATACCATAAATTTAGATTAAAAAATAAAATTGAAAACTAATAAAACTTTTACAAAAGGATCACAAAAAAAATTAGAAATCAAAATAATAAGGATCACATTAGAAAAAATAATATATCACAAATCGAGATTGAAGAATTAAATTAAAAACAACTAAAACTTTTACAAAAAAATCAAGAATAAAAATCATAAATTAAAAGAATAAGGATTAAAGTTGAAATATCAACAATAAAAATAACCAACCTGTAATTCTCAAAGGAGGAGAGAGAGAAAAAAAAAGATGCACCAACGATAAACCACTCATATCTGCTAACATGCATCGTACCAACAGGAAGAGGACTCGGTGACGTTTCTAACGACATGATAGAATGACATATGTGGCCACTAGGAGGCGCTGTGTGAGCCGCTCGAAATGCGAGGATACCTCTCATGCACTAGCAACTTTTTTATTTAAATAATAATTAATCCTTATTAAAAGATTAAATTATACTCGATGAACCTGGTACTAATAAAAAACCAAAGCGAAAAAACTAAAAAGCCCTAGATGCATGATTTAATCTTTTATTTAAAGGATAAATACTATATTTAAAAATGATAAGACATAAATATCATGTAAAAAAATTAAAATACCATCAAGGCAATTGTTTTTTTTAAAAAAAAATTAAAAAGACAAAACAGTAATAATATTGCAGTGGTGAATAGTAAAATGTGTATTGTGAATTTGTCTCCCCTTAATTTTATAGCTTTTTTGTTATATATATAGCGAATGAATCAATTCGAACATGAAAGATCTCTTATGAATTTGTCTCCCTTTCTGCATAATCTCGTCTTAAGCTACGCTCTAAGAAGAAGAGGGCATCCTTAGATGAAGTCTCCAGACTCTTCTGGATGCCATTAATTTAACCTTAACCTTGCCTGATCAATTCTTCGTTTTCTTTGGAAAATATTCCCAAAGATATATGTCTCTCTTAAAGGTGATGGAATCCCCTGCGGACTTCACATAAACCATCCATAACTGAAATGACCACTTCTGTCCCACGCTCTAGCCACAATATCGTGGTAATCTGAGTGGGAAGCCCAGATAATATGAGAGGTCTACCTCATATTAGAATGAAGACCACAGAAATTCTCCACGTAAGCTTCAGGGAAAGCTGCCTGCCAGTCAAAGTTAGCCATGGTTCTGTCCAGTCTTTTGGCTAGATATCGGACTCCATTAATGTGCCTATGCTAAGTAAATGTAAGACCCTGACACCCCAAATCCACCGAAGTCATATATATCCTCAGTATAAGATGAGCCCCCAGATTGCTTTGCCCTACTTATCCCCTCTTGAGTTGGAACCCTATTCAAACTGCTTGCAGAGAACACCATTGGTTTAATAAGAGAGGTCTCTAAACGAGAAACCTGGCTAGATACGCTATGAACAACTATTGTGGCGTTGTTAATAGGGATTTACTCTTTTTAGCTTGAGTAAGATTTCCCTTTATCAACGTCATGGGTTGACTTTTCAGTTTAGGCGCAGCTGCTGGGCCATACCCTGTATAGATAAACTAGTTGCATCCAGTTTCTCACCAGGGCTAGACACAATGCCTGCGGTTGAGCCCAAGTCCGCATCCTCTATGCTGTTATTGCTTTTCCCGTTAATATTTCACGTAGGTCTCGCACTTCTATACATCCCCTTTCAATTTCTTCTTTTTTGTAACAAGCAAGCACTCACCATGCATCTCGTTAGGGTTAGCGAAAGTAATGGGATATGATGAAGAGCCGTTACATGTTTCCTTATCCAGCCTTACCGCCGTCAGCTCCTGGTCTGCGCTTCTCGTTTCAGCCATCCCCTCAGGCAGGTCTTTAATCATCCGACAATCTTTACCTAGATGGTCGCAACACCCACATTTTATACAGATAATATGCAGCCCCTCTTACTCCACCTTGTACCAATGATCTCTTACCCAGATCTTCCCTACACAAATTCTAGCAAACCGTCCACGTTCGACATTGAGTGTACGTATTCATATCAGGTTTGCCTATGGCCATTGCCATCAGAATATTTTCATCGTAAAAAGCTAAGTTAAGACTAGGGATTCGGATCCAGACCATAGTCTTGTTAATCTTAGCTTAAGAAGCGACAAAGTCTGTCGACCACTGGCTCACTGCTAGATAGTGATCATTGAAGACTTTCGCTCTATCCTCTTCACAATCGAACTTGGTCATAAAAAAACTGTTCCCCACATCCATCAACTCAAAACTCCAAGCCAATTTCAATATGTTCTTCAAGCGTAGATTCATCTGGTAGATGCCAATCTCCTTACCTACCAGTTTTATATATAATCAGGGAGTCCTGCCAATGGTAGCACATTTCCTCAAAAACTAAGTCTTCTATGAAGATTTTAGGCAATAGACGATTACCATTCTCATGCTCAATTCTAACCAAATTAGTATCACTCAGGTTCATCCTGCCTCTTGCCTAGGGAGGACTTTATCTTTGAAGGAGATTTTTCCATCAACCATATAGGAAGTAGACTCGTTATCCAGTTTTAATCTGTTTTTTTTTTTAAAGAAAAAAAATTAAAAATTTTTATTTTAAATTAAAAATTTTTAGTACTTTTAAATCGTTTTAATATAAAAAATATTATTTTAATATTTTTATAAATAAAAAATATTTTAAAAAACATTTTGTATTATTAAATATACTTTTAAAAGGGTGACTTCATAAAAAACAAGATAATGGAGGATAAACTAAAATGGCAGTAGAATAAAGATATACATATTTGTCGTGAAATCAAGTTTTTGTAAAACAATGAAAACATCATCCTTCCTGTCATCGCTCCAAATATTCTTAGACCTGAGGATTGCCAAATATTTGTAGCTCCAAATATATATTCTCAGCTACAAATTCCTTTTCTTTTCTTTTTATTTAATTAAGAGTGGAATAACTTGAGGAAAGAAAGATAAAAAAGAAAAAACAGAGAGACACACATAAAAGTCTCTTGTAGAGAGAGACAAAGCATGAGCACTTCTTCCTCTGTTTCCATTTCAACAATTCCTCTCTTTAGATCTTAGTTTCTCTCAAGTTTCCCAACTGGGTCTTCTCCAATATGGTAAATTCTCAATCTCTTACTCTTTATTACCTCCTGATCTCTATCAACCATTTTCTGGGTCTTGATCCACATCAATTCATATGCTTAAATTTTTTATTTTTTTTGGATCGTCAGGCATCATGGATTGCCTTTTGATCGGTGCTGGAAGGATCAGATGGTACTAGATTGGATTTGTTAAACACCCACTTCATTTTTTTTACTGGGCATCAACCAGATTCTATCTAAATTATCGTAAAAGGTCTTCTTTTATTTGCTCTTATTCACAGATTGATCTGTTTTTTCTTTGATACACATTGAGTATTTTCATTTATCATCATTGCAACTTGTGTACTTAATGTTTGTTACTATGAAATAAGCTAATGACTATTAGATTCTCAACTGAATTATAGATTTTAAGTTTTGAACTACTTTTGTCTTTTGAGATATTGGTATTGGCAATTGATGAGGCAATTTGTTGTAATGGATTCTTGTAGCAAGGGATGGAATCAGATCTTGGTAAGCTCTTCATTGGTGGGATTTCATGGGACACTGATGAGGAACGTCTTAAGGAATATTTTAGCAAGTATGGGGAAGTGGTTGAGGCTGTGATCATGAGAGATCGTGTTACAGGCCGTGCCCGTGGCTTTGGTTTTGTTGTCTTTGCAGATCCTATTGTTGCCGAGAGGGTCATCATGGAGAAGCACGTGGTTGATGGCCGCACAGTGAGTAGCTTGATTGCAAATATCTGCTATGCATTCTGAATATTTCTGGTGCCATGTTAACTTTCTTGTTTTAATTCACTTCATATTTGTTTAAATGTCCAAATACATGAGTTAAACATATTATTTCTCCCTAGTTTAATTCTGAGTTCATATTGTGAAATTTATATCAGGAAAACAATATATTCTTATTTGACTTTAGATGCAGCACATTTTGAAATTTATCGGCTTCATGTTTAGTACTCTGTATTAAAGAGTGAGAGAGAACGCATGATTCTTGTCTCTTACTGCTATATGAAATGTAAATCCAATTTGGCCTGAACTAGAAATTGACTCTCAGTGTATGCTTGAAGCTGAGAATGAAATGTAGCTGCTTGATTTTAGATAACATATTCTCAATTTTTCAGGTTGAAGCAAAGAAGGCTGTTCCTAGGGATGACCAGCACATTTTAAGTAGAAACACTAGTAGTATTCATGGTTCTCCAGGTCCTGGACGCACCAAAAAGATTTTTGTTGGAGGCCTTGCATCTACCGTTACAGAGAATGACTTCAAGAAGTACTTTGAGCAGTTTGGTATTATTACTGATGTTGTAGTGATGTACGATCACAACACTCTGAGGCCAAGAGGCTTTGGCTTCATCACTTATGATTCTGAGGAAGCAGTGGACAGAGTTCTGCATAAAACATTTCATGAACTCAATGGTAAAATGGTTGAGGTCAAGAGGGCAGTCCCAAAGGAGCTATCACCAGGTCCTAGTCGGAGCCCTCTGATGGGGTATAACTATGGTTTGGCTAGGGCCAACAACTTCCTTAATGCATATGCTCAGGGATATAATATGAACTCTATTGGAGGTTTTGGAATGAGGATGGATAGTAGGTTTAATCCACTCGCCACTGGTCGAAGTGGATTTGCTCCCTTTAGCACCACTGGTTATGGGATGAGTATGAATTTAGAGCCAGCCTTGAGTCCAAGCTACGGTGGAGGTTCCAACTTTGGTAACACTCCTGCATATGGGCGGATCTCAAGTCCTTATTATAGTGGGAATCCAAGCAGGTACAACACACCAGTAGGTTATGGTGAGGGGAATGCAAGAAATGATTCTCTCTTAAGCCCTACTACTTGGAATGTCTGGGGAAATGGCAGCCACAATACTGCCACAAATCCTGCCAGCCCTGGTCCTTTATTGGGCTCCAGAACTGGAAATTTTGGAGTTTCATTTGGGAATAGTGGATCGAATTGGGGCACTTCTCCCGTATCAGCTCAAGGCAGAGGAAGTGCTTCTGGCTATACTACTGGCAGCATGGGTTATGGGAGTGGTGACAACAATTATGGTTTGAGTGGGGCAGGATATGTAAGAAACAGTGGCACTGGTGCACCACCAACATCATCATTCTCTGGGTCAGCTGGTGGTTATGAGGGGTCCTATGGGGACCTTTATCGCAGTGGTTCTGTTTATGGTGATTCAACTTGGCAATCTGCTACTCCTGAGCTTGATGGTTATGGTTCATTTGGTTATGGGCTCGGTGATGTAGCTTCAGATGTTACAACTAAGAGTTCCGAGGGTTATATTGGAAGTTATGGTGTTACAAGTAGACAATCAAATAGAGGTAACCCTTTTCTTCGAACATTCTTGAAATAAGTTAGGTTGTTAACAATACTTGAAATAAGTTAGGTTGTTAACAATACTTGATAGAATTATATATACATATATGCCAGCGCACATGGGCATCTGTGTGCATGCAAGTGTCACAGATATTTATGTTGAGTGAAAAGTCCTAGGAGTAGAATGCTTACTGGAACATCAAAAGAAGTCATTTGATTTTTGTGTGCTAATTTATTTCTTCTGCACTGACAAGTTCACAGGAAAAACTCAATTAAGTTTGCTTATAAAGTAAATGAAGGTTACATCTCATCCTCATGGTGTGATGTTATCCACTTCCCTTGAAGATATGTCCTCATCAATGTTAAAATCTGATATCATAGCTTGATTGCCCTTAACCTGCATTTCTATTGTGAAGGATCTACACTGGTGCCTCTAGTTATGCGTGATATGTATATGACACGCTGTAGTGGCTGTAAACTAATTTTCTACAAGTTTTAAATCTACATGGATGTTTTCTTTAACTATTTTGACTGGCCTTTTCTTGCATATAATCCTTAAATTCATAACAATCTGCATTGATGACTTATCAGAACTTCATTTTTTATTTCCAGATTTTTAAGCAACTGGTAGTCCTATTAATATATTGTTGAATTCTCTAACGTGGGGATGCAATTGGATACACAACTGGGCAGAAGTTGGAATTTTCATAGGTCTCTCGTTATTTTCTTTTGGAGTGAAAGTGGGCATCTTTAATCATGCAATTGCCCATGAAATGCACCCAGTTTTTAGCTCTTTTGGTTACTGATGTTTGATAGCTAATTGCTAACATCTGGTACTAATTTACTTTTTCTTTTATTTGGTACTTGCTTCAGGAATTGCTACCTAGGAGATCTGTTAATGGATATCACATTATAATTGTAGGTGCAGGAATCTGGTTAAACAGGTGAAGAATTGTGAATTTCATCATACGCCCCCCTCTTGATTACGTTCGGCTTATAAAGAAATTGATCTTGTAGAGCTAACAAGGGTTCTTGATTTGCATTATACACGTTGAGAGAGCAGCAGTTACAGGGGATTTTCTGTAAGGTTTGAGATTTGATTTGATTTTTTTCCCTTCTTTCTAAATTAGTCAGAGGCTTAGGTTCCTTTCATGGTATTTGAGTGAGGTGTAAGATCAGATTGCGGGATACATACTCAGGAAGATTGGTTCCATAAATGTTCGTGAATCTCCTGTGGGGGCACATGTTAGCAGTTGGTAAGAAAAGAGTATTTTCTTTCATTTTTTTTCTCTTGCCTGCCAAAGGTGCTGGATGTTGTCAGTATCTTTATTTGGGATTTGTCTCTCCCAGATTGTATTTGAGGTTCTCTGCCTCTCTGCTAGTGTGAAACATTACAAGGGATGGTCTTATACGATTCCCATAAATAAGTTACTGAATATTCTGATTCATTTTTTATTAATTGTGACAAAGCAAGTTTTACACGCACAGGCTGTTCTTTCATCTATCTTTATAGTATTGATTTGTTATTGGGGTTGCTGATCTTGAGATTAGCTTGTTTCTATTTACATGAGGGCTAATATGGCTATAATCAGGTGCTGAGACTCTATATTATCTGCAAATGCTTCAGCTGTTATGGACTTAATTGTAGATTTTCTGCTGTGACTGATTATTATGGTTTTATGATACTACAACTGAGGATCGGTTTAACTATTTACATGAGTAGTTCAACTAGGTTAATTTATGTTTTTAATTGTTTTATAATAACTTCGTGTCGTAATTTAGTTGGTTAGCTTGCGGGACAAGCTAGATGTCGCGGGTTCAAGCATTCGAGGGTGTGAATATTTTCTGCTTTGTGACAGACAACTTGCACGATTTTTCTTTGACTGTAAAAAAAAAAAAAAAAAAGAGAAGGCCCAGTCATAGGCCTGGCTCTTTTCTTCTTTATTTTCCTTTTTTCTTTGGTTTTTTTTTTTTGTACTCCAAAACAGCTGTAATATTATAATTTTTATTTGAATTTTAACACTTAATTTTTTAATTAGTGTATATCTAATATGAAAATAATAATATAAATAATAAATTGTTCATGAAATTCAATTCAAATATTGTTTAAATAGATTTTCAATATGATTTTATTACATTTATAATTTTTTTAGCTTTAAATTACACATAAACATGGATATATTATTTTGATATTTTCTATTAATTTGCTTTAACGGTTATAAAATAATTTTTTTAATGAAAAAATAATTTTAGTAAAAAAAATCTTGTGTTCATGAGAGGATTTATCTTGACAGAAAAAAATTTCAAAACTAATTATTTTCAAATTTAATAATTATGCTAAAGAATTTCTTAAGATTTAAAAATATATATTTTTTTTACATTTTAAAAAATTTTAATCTCCCCGCAATAGAATATTGGCATACAAACTGCCAAACTGGTATCTTAATACATGGTTTTGCTTTACACTAATGCTTTCATATCCTCTTTGGTTGTATCTGCTATGGTTCATCTTTCTGCAACAAAATATTTCATCTCTAATTTTTAATGCTACTTTTTGGATCCCTTGCATGCTTACAAGGCCTAACCTAGAGGTCGACCTTATCATGTTCATCAAGTTGGTTGACTTGGATTGATATAAGTTTTAACAAAATCCTTGAAAGTATGTTTCATACTTAAAAACAAATTTAATAAAAATACATGAAAAGATATCAATTCAATAAAAAAAAAAAATTAGACCATGTTTTTTCATTGATTTGACTTAGGCCAAATTCTGAGATAATAGGTTAATAGGTTGATCCACCGGATCAAATCAAATATGTTCCCTTATTCAACAAAGAAAATACACCTCACATAACCAGTTAAGGTCCAAATCAGTTAATTTATCTTACCCCCATGAATAACAGATATATCAGGCAGCCCTGCTACATATGCATGAAGCAATATTAAAAACTCTTTGGGAAATAATGCATCTACACAAATACTGGTATTCTTTACAAAACCTGTCCTGATTTGGGAAAAATGGAATCGATAAACATAAACCTCACAGTTTGTATATCACTAAAAGCAGAGCCAATTTGTTGCAGTCAACAAACATCCAGCTTAGACAGGACAGCTGAAGCACAAATCTGAGTTAATAGGTTGATCCACTGGACCAAATCAAGTATGTTCCCTTATTCAACTTGGATTGGAAAAATTGGATATATCTTACTTGGGTTTTAATATCTCTCTTTTCATTTAATTTTTTAAGTAACAACTAAATAATATTATAATATTACTTGCATAGTTGTTATTGATTGATCTAAAAAGATATTTTGAGTAAACGGATCAATTTAGTAGGTTAATAATATACTATGTTAAAAGTCTTAAAACTTATAATTTTTAATTAATTCAAAATGCAAGTCATAGTAAAGGATTAAAAGTTTTAATTGACAAACACAAAGCAAATTGTAACAAAAATATATTTAATTAATTCAAAATTTGATTAAAATATGCAATTTAATTAAGAATTAACAAATTAATATTTTTATTTATGTATAGTTCACTTATAATTTAGATTTTTTTGTCAATTTATGTTCTTTTCTAATTTATTTTACTTTTTTTGAAAAACAATTAAAGAAATAAAAAGAGATTTAGGTAAGATGGAAAATCAAATAGACATTTTTAAATAAAGATTACTAAACTGAGGAGGATTAATGCATGTTAACAAGTTAGAGACTAAGTATTAGTTTCACTAAAGTATAGAGATTAAAGTTGTATTTGTTTGCTGGAAAATATTTTCTTTTTAGAAAGCAGTTTCTATGAAAAGTGGATTATTTTCTAATGTTTGGCGATATTATGAAAAATAAGTTGGAAAATATTTTTCAGTATTTGACTATACCATGAAAAATAAGTTGGGAAATAACTTATTAATATTTTTTTTCAAGTTTATTAAAAAAAATAGAGACCAAATCTAATAGATAAAAAAGTTAAAAGGGGATGAGATTGAAAAACAAAATTTAATTTCATAAATTATTTTAAATGAAACAAGTAGCAATTAAAAGAATGAGGACCAAATCTAAAGGATAAAAAAGCTAAAAGAAGAAGAAAATGAAAAACAAATATCAATTTCATAAATTATTTCAAATAAAACAAATAGCAATCAAAAGAATGAGAACCAAAGTTGATATAAAATCAAATTCTAAAGAATGAAATTGAAAAACAAAATTTAAAACAAAATATGTAGCATTCAAACGATTGAAGATCAAATTTGATATAATCAACAAATAGCATGATATTTTTGAATTTTTCAAAACTTTTGAAAAGTGTATTTTGTTGAAAATAAAAAGAAAACACTTTCCTGAAAACCAAGTTAAAATTTTTTTTTTATGGAAAGTGTTTTACATTGACTGGCTTTTTATAATGGTAAACAAACATAAAAAAGTTTCGAAAGTGATTTTTAAAATACAATTTTTCATAACACAAATGGGGCCTAATTTATAATTAACTCGTTTCTTTGTATCGAAGCCTTATAAAAACAAACATTTATATAGCAATAGCTAGTTGTCGGCTTTGTTATTGCAAGGAACTTTTTGACACGGTTATTGTAAACCCCAAGAAATAATAATAATAATAATAATAATAATAATAATAATAATAATAATAATAATAATAATAATGGAGATGTTTCATGGTAATATATCTTGAAAGAAAAGAAAAGAAAAGGAAGGTTAGCTTTGGGAGTTAATATAAATTATAATCAAAGTGGGGTTAAATTGTAATTTTTTTTTGAAAATTAAGGAAAAAACTAAAAAAGGAATAATAGATTTGAGGGAAGCCAAAATATAAATATAGAAAGTCAACCTCTGCTTTTATTTGTAAGGGAGGCCGACAGTCAACTATTAAAGAGAGGGGAGAGAATTTCTTCAAATTTTCATTTTTTTT